>Ga0209347_1000917_pt1 | contig 59125 bp, 52 predicted proteins | sample AutmiccommuBRH23_FD_187382 | JGI IMG/M metagenome (GOLD analysis project Ga0209347, IMG submission 187382) | Deep subsurface microbial communities from Mt. Terri, Switzerland - Autotrophic microbial communities BRH/23 (SPAdes) (version 2) | ecosystem: Environmental > Aquatic > Deep subsurface >... | reverse complement strand
AACGAGATTTTTAAGATTACTGAATGAGTTTCAGTCATAAAAAAGTTGCTTTCAGCGACAGGTCTTTTCAGAAGGATTAATCCTTGGGCGGTCGACTTTCAGTCGATAAGCATTTATGCTTTAACCCACCCGCCCACTTCAGTGGGCGGTAGTTTAGTTCACCGCAAGGTTTAGAATTGCGAAAAGCTATGAAAATACCTGAGGGCTACAAGCCCTACTCTTCTGCAGTGCTTGGATATAAAGAATCTGAGGCTGACAAAGCACAGGACAGGAAGCCCAACCTTATTACATATATCAGATAATTTCCAACTGAAGACCAGTTCTCTGAAGCTTTGAGAACGATTCTCTTCTTATATAATATTCTGGTGCGAAGTCATTCCCAAATAAGCGCCCGGAACATTCTAATATTGGGGAAGGGTATACCGGCTAGGTAAAGAGGTGCTGTAGAGGTTAAGTGATTTTCTGGGTGGGCTGAATCAATAAATTAGTGAGGGAAGAAACATGCTTCATGAAATAAACTTACAGACCAAGAAACATGATGAAATGATCGATATAACGGCGCGAGTTGAAGCCTTTCTGGAAAATATTCAAGAAGGGATTGTCGTAGTATTTTCTTCTCATACTACTGCAGGGATAACGATTAATGAAAATGCTGACCCGGATGTACAAAAAGACATTCTGCGGAGGCTTGATGAGATTTACCCGTGGGACATGGCCGAAGACCGCCACATTGAGGGGAATTCTGCAGCTCATTTGAAAGCAAGCACGGTTGGAGCATCCCAAACGGTCATTATTCATAACGGGAAATTGCTCCTAGGTCGTTGGCAAGGTATTTATTTTTGTGAATTTGATGGTCCTCGTTCGCGTACCTGTTATGTGAGAATTCATAAGCAAAACCAATAAAAGTGAGGTATAGATGTGTCTGACTACATACTGACGTACACAAAAATCAAATTTTTCCCACTGGAGCCAGTACAGGAAGACATTAAAATCGAGGATATCGCCCACTCGTTGTCGCTGATGACCAGGGCCAACGGGCATTGTAGCCATTTTTACTCAGTTGCCCAACACTCGATTCATTGCTATAACGAGGCTAAAAATCGTGGGTATTCCGAACGGGTACAACTCGGTTGCCTTCTGCATGATGCCAGCGAAAGTTATATTTCCGATTTAACCAGGCCAGTCAAGCGCAACCTGCCACAATATTTTGCCATTGAGGAAAAGCTGCAAAGTATAATCTATGACAGGTTTGGGTTGGGTGATTTACATGATGAAGAACGAAAGCAGATAGAAAATGTAGACGACACCCTGCTACATTATGAGTTTGAAGAATTGATGGACTTTCCAATATTTGAATCTCCGCCTGACAGTAGGTAAGGTAAATACAAAGGATACGGCGGTTTTAGCATTAAAAGCTGCGGTAGAAAAAATATTAAATATATTGTTGCAGCTTCATCGAGGGGTAATACAGCTAAATTATTAAATAACACAAACGAAATTAATATTATTTGCGTTACTCATGCAAATGGTTATCCAGAACCAGGAGAAAGCGAAATGTCACAAGGAATCGTAGTGAACTTACAGATTTAGGAATGAAGGTATTAACAACAACCCATGTTCTTAGTGGCGCTGAAAGAGGTATTAGTAAATCTTTTGGTGGAGTATATCCAGTTGAAATAGTAGCGCATTCTTTGAGAATGCTTGGTCAGGGGACAAAAGTATGTGTTGAAGTATCAATTATGGCTTTGGACGCGGGTTTGATACCATATGGAGAACCAATTATTGCAATTGGGGGTTCAGTACTCGGCGGAACACATTTGGAGCAGCCTTTTTTGTCGTTCCGCGTAGGTTCCAGGACCCTTCGCGAAACGACAAGTTTCGACGAGTAGGGGAGGCATTGCCGGAATTAATGCCGGAGGTTTTTATGACCCGAATGGAAAAGGAAACGGAGCTTTCCCAGACGGAATAACGGTGCAGGAGGGGAACCTGGTCCTTGGCAAGATGACGGCCAATCAATTGGAAGCGCGGCAGATTCGTGAAGCGGTTACGTTTGCGCCTAATCTTATTGTAGAGGGCAAATCCGTAATTTCAGGGGATGGTGGCTGGGGAATTGCCCCACGGACCGGTATCGGTCAGAGGGCGGATGGTACTGTAATTTTCGTTGTTCTTGACGGACGCCAACCTACTTGGAGTATTGGGGCGACTTTAAGTGACCTTAGGCAGGTTTTCGAGGATTATGAGGCAGTTAACGCAGTCAATCTGGATGGCGGTTCTTCCTCGGAAATGGTCTATGTGCAGAATGTGAATAGTGAAGAACTTAGAATTAGCTTCACTAGTTCCTATTCAATAGAACATGTGAGTAAAATTAAGATAATTAAGGGAAGGCATTGGAATTCTACGAAAAGGTATTGGGCAGTACCTTATACTGAGGAAACGATAAAGTATTTAATGGACGTTTTCGGGGAGGAAGTCGTTATTAATTCATCTAGCTTGACTAATAGTGACTTCAAATCATGGAAGGGTAAAACTTGTAAGAGCAAAGCGGTTCACTCGGATTTTTTGGATTTGCAGGAGAATGGACTAGACGATTTGTTAAATATTAGTAGTGCTAAAAACTGTGCGGAGGAGGGTAAATACATAAAATTGGTCGAGACGAGTAAATATGTCCAATCAAAAAGTACTGAAGAAATACAAGGGCTCTTGCCTGCTGTGTCTGAGCGAACAAAGGAGGTACTGCTTTTAGTTACGAAAGGAACTTGAGTTACGAGGATATAGCACCGAATAATAAAGGGGATATTTCTGACATCTGTCGCAAATCCCGATTGATTTGGAGGAATCTGCGACAGATGTCGGCAACTAGACGTTAGGCGAAAGATACGCAGAGACCGCCATCCATGGCGGTGAATTATCTGGATAAAAGCAAGAGCTTACTATCTTAAGGAGGAGTAGAATGTCGATCAATTCATTCAAGCTAAGAACTGAATTATTGATTATAGCATTATGCACCATAATTTCCTCAGTTGCACCAATGATATTAATTGGAGCGATATACTCATTGCAATTTACAATTTTAGGGTTTTTGTTTTCTGTTTCCTCGCTTATACTATTTGAGATTACCATATTTATTGGCAGATACATGCATAAGCTTTTTACCAAGAAAAAAGTATTTTATGTTTTATCAATATTGGTGCTTGGAGTGCTACCTTTTATTTTACTGTTTTTTAAATTAGGAACAGTAGATGATTTAATTCAATTATTCGGGGTTGATAGGTTTTCACCATTATTTAATTTGTCCGTTATTATTGTGGGATTCGTTTTACTAACCATACTTTTGAATCTTAAAGAACATGATCTATTTTTCTCAATGCTTATTGTTTCAGTGAGTTATTTAATACCAATATTTATCACGTATCTATTTATCCCGCTATGGCCAAATTCTGAGGGGAAAGTATTGCTTGGAAACGTGACAATGATGTACTTATTCATAAAATCATTTTATACCTATACAATTAGAACAAATAGGAACGATATTTAAGGAGCTGCCGTCCGTGGCAGCTTCCTAGTCAGGGGGCGTATCCTTCGTCTAACAGCGAATTTCCAAAATACGAGATAATATACAAGTAGTGGCCAGACTTCGGGAATTCACGGGACGTTATACGAAAACCTACGCAAGGTGGCGTGTTAATGGGTCAATTTTCTAAAGAATTTCTTTGTTAGCTATTCGCCATTAGTAGGATTAGTGTAGTAAGAAAGGACTTTGATTGTTGTTGAGATATATGAAAAAAATACCCTCTACAGATAAAGAATCGAGCGACAAACTAATATCAGAGGATCTCATGGGGGGCCACAGCCCAAAACACCTGAGGAAGCGATAGCAATGCAAGAAATGGGTAAATTTGAAAAACGAGAAATTCCGTTGTATGCTGCAGATGGTATAACTGTTATTGGTTCATTCTAATAATAACCAGGATATTTCGGAGATTTTATATAAAAAGCTAACGCACCTGCTGAACTTGGAAGCACAATAACGTTGTATATCACTATTTCACAATAAATGGCGACGCTTATAGGCAAAATGGCAAAGGTGGATTGAATGCAAAGGTAGACACTGAATTGTATAATCGTATTGACACTCTTCTAAATTCCTTTATTTAGCCTTTGATGCCAGCAATTCTAGAGGTGGGACGTTGATCTGGATCTCGATGAGGGAGTGGAACTGAGCAGGGTGTGCGGGATATGAAGGATATTCTTGCCGAACTTTCTCTGAATTCATACCATAAGACCAGCGACGGAAAAGGGAAGAGAGGTTACTTAATGGAAAAATCAGCGCTGACCAGAATAATCGTTGTTCTGTCGGTTCTCGTACTGTTTTTGACCGGGGGATTAATTATGCTATTAATCAATTCCAGCGGCCTAAATCCGGCAGACCTGAATCCGGACGAGAGATCAAACCGCCTGATCGCAGCTAAATTCCCGGAGACCCTCTCAAGGAAACAGGGTGTGCTTTTAAGGACAGAGGACATCCCGCAGGACGATCTGCTTCTGGCTTTGATCTTTAACGAAGCGAAGGTGGGCCAGTCGGGCGGACAGCTGGGCGTCAGTCTGCTGGTCCTGGACAAAGAACTGAACATTATAGGGAACTCTGCCAGTGGGATGCCCTTAAGTCCTTGTTACACAGCACTACTCGGCGGAACACATTTGGAGCAGCCTTTTTTGTCGTTCCGCGTAGGTTCTCCGCGTAGGTTCCAGGACCCTTCGCGAAACGACAAGTTTCGACGAGTAGTAGAAATGAAAATAACCAAATCGGCCGTCAAGAAAGAATTTGAAAACGGGGAAGTGGGATTTGGCCATCTTGTCATAGAGCTGTTATCTGACCCAAGGAGCAAATTAAAGGTAAACTATTCCATTGTGGAGAATGGATTTAGATGTGACATAAAGTCCGAGTTTCGGTTTGCTTAGACAGTGGCTTGAGAGTAAAACAAAAAAATGAGGAGTGAATTATTTTGGGGAGAGAGGGATATTGGAGTTTTGGTAAACATTTTACTATTTCGAGTATACTTCTAGTATACTTCTAGTATACTTCTAGTTGTATCAATTATCTTAGTACTCTTACTATAATCAAAAGAGTCAGTAAGTGTCGGAGTAATTGGAGGAGGGTCCAATTACACATTATTCTCAGGAAGAGGGTGTGTTTTTGAATGCGAAGAGAAATTCGATTTTTGTTTTCCTTGTGATACTCATCCTCACAGGTTCTATATTCATGGGTTACAAGGTAGGGGAAGTAGCAGGCAAGGAAATAATCAATACGCATGATGTTCTTCAAACTTTCGAAATTGAAGGAATAACCTTCAAGCCTGAGACTTCAATTTATCCCAAAGAATATATGGTTGAAGATACTGAACCAATTATCTATAAGGATTCTCAAGGAAACTTACTATTTATTTATACATATGGTTCCTTTGTAGAGCGACGTGAAAATTTTCGAGAGAATATGATGAGAGATCAATTTTCGTTTACACTTAAAGACAAAACTTTCTTCTCCAAGCTTTACAACGTAAAAAACCTTGAACTTGTGTATGCAATAGCTTATCCGTCTATAGAGAATACTCAAGCAGTTATTAATAAGCTCAGGAAGGTTGATCAGGTAATCTTCACTGATCTTAATGCTGGAGAAGAGATTGTCTTCACGGGTGAAAGCCCAAGCTGGGAAGCTAAGGTTTCTTTAAGATATTATGAACACTGGTGGACCGACAGTAAGAACAAGCTTCAGTATGAGAGTTATCATACCCACGCCCCTACTTTGACTTACAAAGGCCAAATCCCCGAGCAGGCGATTCCTATGGAGTACAGCTTCAGTACTAGTACTAGTGAAAGTAAAGGTACCCAGGAAGTAACACCTGAAATGCTTACGAGAGTTATCCAGCTAGGTACTGGGGGAGGCAATGGCGGGAGACCCCGAGTAGATGATACCTACAAAGTGAAGATAACCTTGGATGGTAAGACGGAAGAATTTGAACTAAAAGCCAAGTCAGACGGAAGCTGACACTTAAGTTTATTGAAGATTTTAGGTTTGAATCCATAATTATTTTACTCCTTGGGTCCGATAACTGAGATTAAGTAAAGCCCTAGCATTCTATCAATAGGACGCTGGGGCTATTATGTTGATTTTAGAATAGTTTTTTGGTCACCCCTAATATACAGGCCAAATTAATCCTAAAATAATTTCATCTTGCTATTAGGAGATTTACTAAAACATTGAAATCAGGTCTGTTTTGCTTGGGGGTCCGATAACCAACACTATGACAAGTTCCTAAAAATAACATTCTCCATTTTCGTCCAAATTCTTCTCTGACAGCCGATTTTTCTGTTTTGATTTTCCATTATTCTAGCTCATATAGCGTGTTTTGATCCGTAGCGCTAAAGTCCGTTTTTTTCTTGCTAACGTCGATTTACTATGGTGTTTGTTTCGGGTTTTCCCTATTCAGGCACGAATAATCCTTGTGGCAAGGATAGTGTCAGCCTGGGTTATACCATCCGATAAGAATGTATATTTAGAGTGGGATGTACATGCTCGATTATAAACTCTTGGAGACAATAAACAGCAGAGATTGGCTGATTATTTATTGTTTTTGAATAACTTTTGTTCCTATAAAGGAAATTTATACGAACAAGTTAGCATTAAGTCTATTGACTAAATATGTTAATATGTTTACAATATTGTTAAGATATTAACAATTAGATTGGAGGTTAGAAGAATAGAAAGTCGAGGCACACAAGACGGTTACCTTGCAAGACAAGCGCTATATGAACTGACACTGCTCCATAATACTCTGGAGGATATTTTTGAAGTTCACTTTGCCCGGTACGGGCTTTCCTGGCCAAAGTTCAACGCCTTAATTCATCTGTATATGACGGGCGATCATGGACTAATCCAGTCAGAACTAGGTAATAAGATGTTGGTTTCCAGAGCCAACATCACTGGCCTAATAGGACGATTGGAAAAAGAAGACCTAGTGGTTCGCAGGAATGACCCCTCCGATAAAAGAGTATTCCGAGTCTGCCTCACTAACCGGGCCAGTGCATTAATTCAATCCTTTCTTCCCGTACATAACAGTTACATGCAGAAAGTCATGTCCACTCTCGACATTCATGAAAAGGAAGGATTGATTTCATTGCTAAGAAAACTTAACAAGGGATTGAATTCAATTTAATGAAGGGGTAATGCTATATGTCACAAATAAATAATCCGCTAGGAATTTACAAATTACTCCCAAAATCAAATTGCAAACTGTGTGGGGTGGCGACATGCCTGGCGTTTGCCGCTGAGATCATCAAAGGTCAAAAACGTCTAGATGAATGCCCTCATCTAGAGAGCCATATCATTGAGGAACTTGATGTAAAAATTATTCGACAAACTACACCTGAAGAACAACTGAAACAAATACTTGTGCCGTTGAAACGGGAGATTGCTACAATAGATTTTTCGGCTTCCGTGCAACGATTAGGGGCTACGCTTGCTGGCGATAAGTTAACCATTAAGATTCTTGGCAAGGACTTCACGATTGATTCCGAGGGGAATATGATGTCTGCCTGTCATAACAATGTATGGGTGATGGTACCTTTACTCAACTATATCATTTCTAGTGCAGGAAAGGATTTGTCCGGAAAATGGATTCCGTTTAGGGAACTTTCTAATGGGATAGTTTGGAGTGCATTTTTTGAAAAGATGTTTGAAAAACCGTTAAAACAACTGATCGATGCTTATTCGGATCTTATTGAGGACATGATTCATATTTTTCGCGGAAAGCCTGAGGAAACTAGTTTCGACTCGGATATTTCATTGGTACTGTACCCCCTACCCAAGGTTCCGATGCTCATTTGTTACACCAAACCAGAAGAGGATATTGAATCCAAGCTCAATGTGTTTTTTGATACGTCGGCGGAAGATAATCTTAAAATTGATTCAATTTATAGGCTTTGCGTTGGACTCTTGGTGATGTTTCATAAGATTACTTCTATGCACATTAAGCCGTAAAGTGCATTCATTGTGTGTACAACAGGTGTGCCACTAACTCGAGTTAGCTAATGGAGAGAAAATGAATTATAGAGGGCAGGTTTTGTGCGAAGACTGTTACATTTCAAAAGTTTTATGTTCTTTTAGTTTGAAAAGGTATTTTTGGGAGGTGCTTAGGTTATGTCAATTCATGATGTTCGCCCAAAAATGATTCGAAGAATTATTTCCCTGGTTCCTTCGGCTACTGAAATTCTATACTTCTTAGGTTTAGAAGAACGTGTGATAGGGGTGACGGAACACTGCAATTATCCAGAAGAAGCTAAATCCAAGTATAAAGTTGGTACATTTGGACATCCTCAACTATCGAAAATTCTTTCTCTCGAACCCGACATTGTTTTAGCTGATGAAGCTTTGCACAGAAAACTCATAGAAGAACTACAGAATAATAAAATAAAAGTTCTTGCTGCTACTCCCATAAGTGTAGATGATATTTTCGTTCTCATGAGTAAATTAGGATATATTAGTCAAACTGAAATTACCGTACAGCCACTCATAACTGTTTTGAAGGATAGGGTAGATAAACTTAGCCAAAAATCTTTCCTTAGAAGCCCAAGGGTCTTTCGCTTAATGAATACAGACCCTTTTGTTACGCCAGGGCCGAGGTCATTTCAATATGATGCGTTGCGACTAGCTGGAGCTCAGTTGATGGATTTCCAGTCAAATGGTCCCTACGTCAATGTACGTTGGAATCAAATTAAAGAATTTGACCCAGAGGTGATACTGTTTTGTGGCGTTGAAAAAGGCAAACTACTACCTTTAAAATGTAAAGGATGTATTGCAAAGAACCCCATTTGCCATAGAACTGTAGATGATATAATTACCGAGGAGTGGGAGCAAATTACAGCGGTAAAAGAGAACAAAATTCATCCTATTTCTTGCGATATTATATGCAGACCTGGACCTAGGTTAATTGACGGGATAGAGAAGCTTAATAAACTATTTAAAAATAGGATTTGAATAACTTCCGAGTAGTATTAGCCGATAGCTAATAACCGATAATAAACCTATTCTAAAATAGGTTCACTAGAGTCCACCTAGGAAGGACAAAGCCTTATCATAGGAGCACATTGTTTCGTATCCCGGGCATTGTTATGATTATTTTATTCAGAGTTACTTCAAAATTCCAGTTACCTAGAAACGCACTATCCCAAGCGAGAGGTTTACTCCGAGTTATTTTCTTACCAAAATATAGCTCTTTTATACAGACAGGGCACGTTGAGATTTTCTGGGGAACCTATATTGAACACATCGACAATTTGTGATAATATTTACGAACAAAATGTAATACTGTCGATAGAAACTAAAGACAACTGCGCAAAAACTTAAACCTCCCGACGGGGAGGTTTCTTTTTTCAAATACAATCGGATAAGAAGGCTGAAGCTCAAAAAATGGAGCAAATAGGAAAGCAACAAGGTATCTTAGAAAGTCTTGCAGCAATAGATAAGAATATAAAGCTTGACACTTCAAACCTTGAGTCCATAAACTTCACAGATGTATTAAGTGAATACGATTCAGCTTTAAAACAGTTGCAAGAAGACTATACAAAACTGAAGTCTGATGCTAATGTACGACCATTTACATCTTATCAATTAGGCGCGGTTCAATACGACTTAGGGGTGGTCTGCAGTTTGTTTTAGGCTCATTTGGGGTTCGCGATGGAGCAATGGAAGTAAGGAACAATGAGATAAAAGCCGCTATAAAAAACCTTCAAGATAATATCAAAACCTATAATACATTGTGGTCAAAATAACATCACTGAAGGTTTTTACGATATATAAAACTTGAGAAGTCTTTCCAAAAAGGAGAGTCCTGTTCGCATGTCATTAAAAAGGACTAGTGGGAAAAGTACCGAGCTGAAAAAGACGCAGGGGCGGGAGCGGAGTATTGTGCGAAAAAGAGGAGGTGAGCAGAATATATTGATTCAATATTATCTGTAATATGTTCTGCAAAATTAGGCAACCTAAGTCTAAGAGGGAGGTGTCCTAATGAAATGCTTTTATCATAATGAACATGATGCGGTCGGTATATGCAAGACCTGTAATAAAGGAATTTGCCACGAATGTGCCGTAGATGTTTCAAATGGAATCGCCTGTAAAGGGTCATGTGTAGAAGAAGTAAAAATCCTTAATCAGTTGTTAGATAAGAACAAGACAGTTTTTCAAAAAACGGCTGGTGTATATACAAAAAATGCAATCATTTACTTATCTTTTGGTGTAGTATTCTTGGTAGCAGGTTTCCTAATACCAATAGCTCCACTTAGATGGTTTATTACTCCATTCGGAGTTATTTCAATTTTAGCAGCTGTACTAATGTATTTATCAGGAAAAAAGATAAATAGCTCCAGCATAAAATAATTAAGAATTTATTAATAAAGCCTTTAAGTTTGCGCTTTTTAAAAGGGATAACAGAAGTCTACCGGCGAGAGAGAGATCGCTGTTGAACTGATCGATCAGCTAAAAACATGCTAGTCTGCTCGCGATTATTCGTTTTCCACTCCAAGACTGAACCCTTTACTGATTTGAGTGAGGGGTTTTTTAGTTTTTGGTTATGGATGAGGGGCTTGTGATATGAAAATAATCAATAATCAGAGGGAACTAATCGGTCCACGGAGAATTACAAGTATAGTATAGTATAGTATCACCAGATATACTGTAAAAAAGATTGGTCAAGGAAGGTAGCGTTATCCTTTTCGGCTGAATCTCAGTCCGGTAGGAGTAGGAGTAGGAGTAGGAGTGACTTGGTGAAGGGCAAGATTTTTAACATTATGAAGTATTCCATCCATGATGGGCCTGGTATTCGCACGACTGTCTTTTTTAAGGGTTGCCCCCTGAACTGCCAGTGGTGTCATAACCCGGAAAGCCAAGGGTTTGGCCAGGAGTCAATGAGGTCACTTACTTGGTCTTAGATGTGATCGATGAAATGCGTCTCTTGCAGCCGAGCTCAAATATCCAGTTGAGCAAGAAAAACCCAGATCGATTCTTAAGACGCGCAGCTCGGATTATTCGCAAGGGTTGGGGGCAACCTTCAGTGTTTAATGCGGATACAGTGGTCGAGGAACTCCTGCGCCAGGGTAAATTAATCGAGGATGCTCGGCAAGGTGGGACGAGTGGCTGTGTGGAGACAGGGGCCTTTGGCAAGGAAAGCTATATTTTAACCGGGTATTTTAACCTGCCCAAAATCCTGGAATTAGTCTTGCATAATGGAGTGGACCCTAGAACTGGTCAGCGTTTAGGCCTGATAACTGGGGATCCTCGGAGTTTCGATTCCTTTCAAGCCCTATTTGATGCCTTTAAGAAGAACTCCATTATTTTATGGATATCAAGGTTAGAGGGAGCAATATCATCGAACGACTTTATGCAACCTATATGCCGTCACCGTTTCTATCTTTGCTGATTGATGACTGTGTAGCGAAGGGTAAAGACTATAATGATGGCGGCGCTCGCTATATAGTGATTACTTTTGTGATTTGAGCGAGGCCTTGCAGGAAGAGATCATCGCTCGGACGGAGCATTCGGTGTTTTAGGTCTGAAGCTACTTTAACTTAACTCCGTCGGTCACGCTAAACCGTTCTCCTTTTATCACTATCTTGATATAATATCTAACAGGTTTTTCAGCAGGAGGGAGATTTATTTCCCCAGGAAATAGACGAAACGAGAAAAGTGAAATAACTAACATTGACGTCACTAAGAAAAGTTTATCGAAAACGCCTGGACAAACAAGATTTTCCGGGTATTTGACCTGTTGTTGGGTATGATCAAGCATATTGAAGAGAAAGAAGGTCATTAGATTAATGAAAATGTCATATGGTTACACTAGTGATTACTACTGTAAATCGTTGGCAGTAATTGATGAGCAGATTTGTGAACTCCTTGCTAAACGAAAAGAACTTTCAGATGATAACCCAGGATTGCCGGGTCAAGAATTAATTGCTACATGGTCTAAACAGTATGGCCTTAACGAAGAGCAGATAAGAAAAATTTTTGCCAGTATGTCTAGTGAACATAGCTTCCCGCATCATGAACAAATCGAGCCTACTGACTTCCTCAAATTTGTCCCTATTATGAAAAGTGTAGAATTAGACAACATCTTATATGCAGTGACCTCTATGAAACAATATAAAAATGCTAGTGTGGTATATATCGAAGCGGAATTAAACAGTGTAGAAGAAAATGTTAGACTTGAATTTTCAGGATTTGAGCTGTTTATCTCACCAAAATATCAATGTCGACCTCATGGAGGAAGTGGGCAAATTAAAGGATTGCAACATACCTTTGTGGTAACGCCTTCGCTTCCTGACGATGTAACTGAATTTGAATTTAGACTGACCATACGACCACACCGAGATGAGACCAAAATTATTTCTCTTGCGGAATTGCCGGTTACTATTAAGTAGGAATTTCTACTGATCGATTTAAATCTCTAATGTGGGAATAGGCCATCGCACTGAGGAGTATACAGCATTCTTAACTCTGGTCAGTAACAAGGAGGGAACATCGATTTGAAAAGGCAAATTAGTAAAGCTAACTTCTCCTTAGTAAGTACAGAACTAGACCACTATGCAAGTAATGGACTTATCACAGGAGAGCAAAAAAGCGGTATCCTTGAGATCTATGAAGTTAAGGGCGGTCTCAACTTTATTCGGGTAGTGGTGACGATTGGTGCACTGTTGGTGGGTCTTGGAATTTTGAGTTTTATTGCCAGCAACTGGGATGGGATCAGTCATCTAGTCAAGCTCCTAATTATCTTCGGAGTTTTCGGTGGGGTAAACCTTGCAGGATACATGCTATCTGAGAATAATCCTAAGACGGGTCGAAGTTTTATTTACCTGGGCACACTCGTTTACGGGGCAGGTATCTTTCTGATCGGACAGATGTACAATTTTGGTGGGGACTTTCCCACAGCATTTCTGCTCTGGTCCTTAGGAGTACTCCCCATGGCGTTTCTGCTTAAGGACAAGTATTTAATGCTATTTGCAAACCTTCTGTTTTTGGTCTATCTGTTTGGTTCGTATGATATAGGCTTCCCTTATGCAGGGTGGGTCGGAGTACCAGTAGCCTATCTGGCCTATAACTACTTCGAGAAGTCAAGGCTCCTCTTGTTCTTCGCCAATCTAACGACTCTAACGTTTATCTTTGAAATAACCATAAGATATAAGGTTGAGGGCTTATATGTGACACTGCTCTTTTTTTTAATCGGACTTGTGATGTATGGGGTTAAGCATAAATTAGAGCCGGACATTTTCCGGATTCAGGGCAATATTCTGTTTGGGGTTAGCGGTGTGATTCTGACTATGCCCGAATTATGGAAAATAGTAGTTAACGTTCAGTCAACTCGTTTAGTCAGTATTCTGTTTGCCCTTGCCTTTGTTGCCTTGTTGTTTGCTCTTATTCGCAAGGGAAGCCTTATCAGCTTGATCTTTGTGTGTGTTACTATCTTCCGGTATTATACGGATACCTTCGCATTTTTACCGAAATCCCTGTTCTTTATTGTTGGCGGCTTACTATTACTCGGTTTTGGTTACTATTTTGAACGGATGATGAAATCATCAAAGGGGGGGAACTTGCGTGACTAAGAAAAAGACGTTCTTACTAGCAGTGGTGATTCCCTTACTGATCCTTCTGGCGATGACGATTAAACCTCAAGCAACAGTTCTCTTCGGGCAAGAAATAGTTCTGGAAACGAAGGCCTATGACCCAACAGACCTGTTTAGAGGGGACTATGTTGCTATAAATTTCGCAATTTCGGATATACCAAAGTCTAAGGTGGATCTTCCGATCACTAAGATTAATAACAAGAATCTTTATGTAAGCCTCAAACAAGAGGGCAAGTATTATGTCGTTGATCAAGTGAGCGAGACTAAACCAAAGCAAGGAGTCTATCTTAAAGGCAAATTTCGAGAAAGATACAATCAGTTTAACGGGGCAGGTAATTTCAGGGTCGATTACAGTCTTGACAAGTATTTTGTCGAACAAGGAAGTGGCAAGGATCTCGAACAGGAATCTTTCAAGGGCGGACTTGTCGGAACAGTGAAGGCCCTCGGCGGGTACGGTGTTCTGACGGGAATTGCACCGCGCTAGGGCAAAGCTTGAGATTAAGGATAAGGAAAGGGACATTTTCTTTACTAAAAGCTCACAACTTCTTAAAAAGCATTTCACAGTTTAAACATAATTGAAGGGTATGCTAATAGTGTACTGGTCAGGAATAATTGTAAACGTCGATCAGTAACGATTGTTTAAGGGGGAATTGTATGAAAAAGAAACTTGCTGCAGGTGTACTTAGTCTTGTCTTATTGGTCGGAGGAGCAACGGCAGCCTTTGGTGCTACAGATCCAGATAAGCTCGCTGAGATCAAGGCTCTGACCCAGCAGGTATTTGGACTTCAAAAGGAAATTGTAGACAAAACAGTGGCAGCTGGGCTCAGAACCTCAGAACAGGGGGACGCGATGAAGAAATTTATCGACCAGCGCCAACAATTTAGCGACCAAGCTTTAGCAGAAGGAAAGGTTTTTGAGCCAGGTATGGGAGGTAAGAGTAAAGGGATACGCCGCGATGCCAAGGTATTTAATAACGGTGAACCCATGACTGCCGATCAGATTAAGGCTTGGAGTGAACAAGCGCAAGCTCGCTTAACTGCTCAAGTAGAGGCAATGAAGAGCAACGGAAAGCTTACAGAAGATCAGATTAAAACTTGGAGTGACGCAGCCCAAGCTCAGTTAAAAGTCCAAGCAGAGGCTATGGCGAATGGGACCTTTGTGCCGGGATTTATGGGTAAGGGTATTAGTGGTGGTAAGGGGTGTGGAGTCTTTGGTGGAACGCTTGCGCCAACTACATCTGCCACCACATCGACAGCTGTAACACAGTGATTTAGAAATTTTTAGAGATAAGAAGGCCTAAGATGGATAATCTAATCATCTTGGGCCTTCTATTTCTGATTTCCAGAAAGAAAAAACCCTCCCGAGCACTTAAGCCCGGGAAGGTTTCTATTTCTACTAAGCTAGTTATTACCAGTTGTTACGTGTGCGTGGTTGATAGCACTCGCGGCAATATACAGGTTTGTCGCCAGATGGTTGGAAAGGAACAGTAGTTTCTTTTCCACAAGTAGCGCAAACAGCTGGGAACATTTCGCGTTGTTGACGGGCATAGCCACCGCCGCCTTGGTTTCTGGTTTGCGCTTTTTTAGCTGCACGGCACTCAGGGCAACGTCCAGGTTCATTAGTGAATCCCTTTTCAGCATAGAACTCTTGTTCAGATGCCGAAAAATCAAAATCCCGACCACAGTCTTTGCAATTTAGAACTTTGTCATTAAACATATTAAAAAAACCTCCACTAAATATATTACCCGTGCTACATGGCAAGTTCACCAACTTCATTCCAGAGCCTTAGGCAATAGAGAAGGTTTGCTAAAATCCACAATATTAACGAGCTTACAATATTATAACAAAAGAATTGCCGGATGTCAAGTGAATTAACTATACAGATTTTCTAGCAAGACCTTAACGTCTTCATTTTCTAGATATTCATCAAACGTCATTTGGCGATCAAGGATTCCTTTGGGTGTGATTTCAATTATGCGATTTGCAATAGTTTGGACAAATTGATGGTCTTGGGATACGAATAGCACATTCCCATCAAGGTTCGTCAAGGAATTATTGAGAGCAGTGATTGATTCCATATCCAGGTGATTGGTAGGTTCATCCAATATTTGAACATTTGAGCCGCTGAGCATCATACGGGAAAGCATGCAGCGTACTTTTTCTCCACCAGACAGAACGCTAGCTTGTTTTAACGATTCGTCTCCGGAGAAAAGCATTCTGCCCAAGAATCCTCGGACGAAAGATTCATCGGGATCTTTAGAAAATTGTCTCAGCCATTCTACCAGGTTCAAATTAGTCTCGAAATAGGAGGAGTTATCCAGTGGGAGATAGGCCTGTGTCGTTGTCACTCCCCAGATAAATTCTCCTGCATCAGGGTCGATTTCTCCCATTAAGACTTTAAATAAGGTCGTCTTGGCATTGCCGTTGGGACCAACGAAAGCAATCTTATCTCCCTTATTAACAATAAACGAAATATTATCGAGTACCTTTTCGCCTGCTACTGTTACGGTTAAGTCCTTGACAGTTAAGATATTGTTGCCTGCTTCTCTGTCTGGAGTAAAAGCAATATAGGGGTATTTACGTGACGACGGCTTAATGTCATCTAAGGTCAACTTTTCTAACTGTTTCTTACGGGAGGTTGCTTGTTTGGCTTTAGAAGCATTAGAACTAAATCGTTGAATAAAACTCTGGAGATCAGCAATCTTATCTTCTTTTTTCCTATTAGCCTCTCTCATTAATCTAAGAGCCAATTGGCTCGATTCATACCAAAAATCATAGTTGCCAACGAATAATTGGATCTTACCAAAATCGATATCAGCAATATGCGTACATACTTTGTTCAAAAAATGCCGGTCATGAGAAACGACAATGACGGTATTTTCATAATTGTACAAGAAATTTTCTAACCAGATGATCGAATGCAGGTCTAAGTTATTGGTAGGTTCATCGAGTAATAGGATGTGAGGATTACCAAATAGAGCTTGAGCGAGTAACACACGAACCTTTTCACTCCCGCTTAGTTCCTTCATTTTAATACTCTGAAGCTCTTTGCCAATCCCTAAACCCATTAATAACTCAGAGGCCTCGGCTTCTGCTTGCCAACCATTGAGTTCGGCAAACTCACCCTCTAATATGGAAGCGTTAATTCCGTCCTCTTCAGAAAAATCTGCTTTTGCATAGAGGGCATCTTTTGCTACCATAATTTCATAGAGTTTGGAGTGTCCCATCATTACGGTGTTCAATACTTCTGAATCTTCAAATTCAAAGTGATCTTGTTTTAAAACGCCAATTCGTTCGCCAGGTGTTAGGATGACATCGCCACTGGTAGAGTCTATTTCACCTGATAATATTTTTAAAAACGTCGATTTTCCGGCTCCGTTTGCCCCAATTAGCCCATAACAGTTTCCGGGAAGAAATTTTACATTTACATCTTCAAACAATGCCCGTTTACCGAATCTTAAAGTGATCCCACTAGTACTAATCATTATTAATCGTTCCTTTGTTTTAAATATTTTTATCCCAAGAATTTATTATATCACTTTAGCACGTGAAGATATAGCAAAATGAACAATGAAAGCCCTCTTACCTTAAAATCAAAGGCAAAGGGCTTCAGATCCGGTCAGGTATTATAAAATTATATTACCGTATAAGAAATTCAGTGTACGGAATCGTTGCCTGATTCTTCTAAAATCTTTCTCATGATTAAGATACCCGACATAGTTTTAGGAAAGCCTGCACTTGGAGCTACTAAGAGAATAGAGTGTTCAATTTCTTCCTTAGTGCACCCGCAACTTAAGGCTTTCAAAATGTGCGTTCTGAGAGCCCTAGGGTATTGGCACTCTGTAGACAGTGCTACTTTTATTAGCCAGCATGTCTTTTCATCTAAAGGGCCCCCTTCCTTATGTACTAATTGTCCGTATTTCTCATAGGCCTCATAAATACCCTCGTGATGTTCAGTAAAGTACTTTAGGTTGATCTCAGTACTGTCTATATTGTCAAAATAATCGTCCATGAATTTACTCCTTTAGGTAATTTTCTTTAGATTATCTCCAAGCAATTAATTTTTATTCATATAATCCTTGCTAACTACTTGACGCATTCCTAGAGTATAATTGTGAAAGTGATATTGATATTTGAATGGGAGATGATTTTGTTGAAAATGGAAATAGAATTGACCAGAGAAGTTAGAACGGTTCTTGTTGAAAGTTTGAAGAGCTATTATTGGAACGAGAGAAATGAAGAGTTAAATAACTTAGGTGCAGAGTTACTACTTGATTTTATTATCAATGAAATAGGGCCTTATATTTATAATAAAGCTATAGATGACTCTTATGCTTACATGAGTGAAAGAATAGAAGATATGCTTGGGCTTCAGAAACGCATAAGGTAGGAGGGAACTACTTGAATTTATTAAGTTCATTTCTGCCTATCATTGATGAGCGATCACGCATCCTAATTCTTGGGTCAATGCCAGGGGTCGAATCCCTGAGATTACAACAATATTATGCTAATCCCAGAAACCAATTCTGGAGGATACTTTATGAACTTTTCAATACACAGGCCAGTCAGGTATACGAAGAAAGGGTGTCCTTTATTAAGAGTAATAAAATTGCTGTATGGGATGTTATTGACAACTGTTATCGGGTAGGTAGTCTGGATTCTAATATTCGAGAAGAGAAAGTAAACGACTTTAGTGCTCTGTATAAGGCATATCCTGACATAAAAACAGTTATGTTTAATGGAGGCAAAGCATACGATACCTATAAAAAGTGGATAGGATTTGATCCGACCACAAATCTAACGTTTCATAAACTCACATCCTCTAGCCCTGCCAATACCAAAAAATATGAAGAAAAGCTTAGGGAGTGGGGTGATAAATTTTACGGTGCAACCCAGAATATTTAGAAGGGAAGAGAGTAATGAAAAATAAAGGTTTTTCGCCAATCAATATGTTTAGATTACTGATTGTAGTTGCGGTAGTAATCCTGTCAGCGCTTGTTCTCTTTGGTAACTCTACAGGATTACAAAAGATTCAATTAAACTTGGCTAATCAAATGTTACTAAGTATACTACTGACAGTTAATGGTATTATAGGTCTAAGGGATAGCAATAAGCAAAAAAGAGCCATGGCGTATACATCTCTGCTTGTTGCCCTATTTATCCTAGGTTTAACGATATTAACATTTATTCAAATCTCAAGGAATGGTTAAATTGGTCTTTTGATCTTACTTTATAGATTACCGAGTGGAACATTTTATTGCATCATGTCCCTCGATCCAATCGACAAATTGTCTTGCAGTCCTAGCAGAACGGCCGTTATACCAGAGCGCCCATTGTAGAGCCTCTCTTTGTAGTCGTTCTTTGTCAATTCTTAAATTTCGGTTTAACGCAATCCCATTGACTATTCTAAGATATCGGTTTTGATCCGGTGAAGAGAACACTATACTAATGCCAAATCTATCGGCGAGCGAAAGCTTTTCCTGCATGCTGTCCCCAGCATGAACTTCCTCATTATGGTTGCCCGACTGCAAGCCGGCTCTCTCACTAAAATATTCCTTTACTAGGTGTCTGCGGTTGGAGGTGGCATAGATTAATATGTTGGGTGTTTTAGTTTCAAGACCACCTTCAAGCACAGCTTTCAGTGATGTATAGTTTTCCTCATTGTCTCCAAAGACCAGATCATCAACGAAGATAATAAACTTTTGGGCTCTATTTTTTAAATGTCTAATAATCAAGGGAAAATCAGCTAGGTAGGCCTTTGGAACTTCAAGCATTCGCAGTCCATGGCTATGATATTCATTAAGTATGGCTTTGACAGTAGATGATTTCCCAGTACCCCTATCTCCGTAAAGAAGAACATTGTTGGATGGACAGCCCTCCAGAAACTGAAGTGTATTTTCTATCACTCTTGTTCGTTCGTTTTGGTAATCCACCAGTTCGTTTAAGGTGATTGCGTCTGGACTATCTATCCCTTTTAGGTAGCCATGGCCATCTGTCTTCTCCCAAACAAAGGCAATATAACGAGCATATATACCGCAGCCGTAGGTTTTGTGAAAAATCCTAAGATCCTCAATACACTCATCCCACAGTTCGCAGGTATTAAACCTATCCATCACTTGTTGTATATGATCAAGGCTGCTGGTAGGCTGGCTTTCTAATATCCAATCTGGAAGTCGCTCTATGATTAATTTATCACTGTGATCTTCAAACAATTTTGTTAGCTCGGTTTTAATTATAGAAGGACTAAGCTCTGCAACTTGTTGAAGATTTCGTAAATCATTGGAAACCGCTTTCTCAAGAACTTTCTCGGAGATACTGCTTAGCACAGCTTGTACTTTCAATGAAAATGGATTCTCATCAAAAATTATTTTGTCTAGGATATAGTCTTTTAATGAAATAGTATCACTTTTTGCCAACTCAAAGTAAAAGTCATTGTATAAATTGACTACTTTTCGAAGTGCTACGTCCCCTTTGTCTAGGCAATTAAGCAGGGCTTTCAGCCTAATTAGTACCTTATCCTTTAAGAGTCCCCTGTAAATAGAAAGTGAATCCAGTGCCAGTAAAGAAGTCGATAATATAGTTAGTCCCATATAAATTCCTCCAATACCCAAGTATAGCATCCTAGAAATCATTAGGAAAGATCTAATTATTAGAAGGCTTTTGGTAACACCAGGCAGAATAGGATATAGTAGGGCTGTAAATACATTAGTTAGGTGGGGGGATAAATTATTTGGAAGGGCCAAAAAAACAGTATGAAAAACGAAGGGCGTTTTACGCGCGGCGGGTAGAAAAACTTACCCAAAGGATTAATCGATTAAGTAATCTAAGACTAGCCCTGTTCTTTGCTGGGTGTGCGTTAGCAGGTTTTCTTTATATGAGCCAAAGATCTTCTTTGGGCTTTAGTATTCTTCTCTTTACAGTGGTCTCTTTTGCTGCACTCGTCTTATGGCATCAGAACTTAAGAACAAAGCAAAGTTATATCCAAGTGATTTATGAGATCTATGAGCAAGCCTTGAAACGTTTGGCCGGTGAGTGGAAATCCTTCCCCGATACAGGAGAAGACTTTAAAGATCCCGACCACCCATTTTCAGAAGATCTTGACCTTTTTGGACCCAGTTCACTTTTCCAGTGGACTAATACTGCTAAAACCTTTAGGGGAAGGGAAAAACTGAAAGAGTGGTTGAGCGAGTACCCGGTAGAGGGTGGTGTCATTCAAAAGAAACAAGAAGCAATCAAGGAATTGGCACTCAATCTTGCTTGGCGACATCGTTTTATGGCGGAGGCTGGGGCTACAAAGAATCCTTTGAATTCTCCAACTCGTATCATAGAATGGGCGAAGTCGTATGATCCTTCTTATTTGCGGCCTGGGATTGTCATTGCAGCTCGAGCGCTCCCGATAATCACTTTAACATTTTTATTTATTTATATATTTACTTCTAAAGTATCTTTCTGGTTTCCGCTAGCGGGTTTTTTCCTTCAGGCAATCATACTCTTTGCTGGAAAGCAAAGGAGTAAAGCGCTGGAAGCGGTTTATGTTTATAAGGATAGTATAAGAATTTATGAGAAGATGCTGGAACGGTTTGAAAAGCGAACTTTTAAATCAGAGTACCTACAACAGCTAAAAAAAGGTTTATTTGATCGTGATGGAAGGAAGGCTTTCGAACAAATAAAAAAACTTTCGGGTTTGGCCGAGCTCATATCCAATCGAGGCAATTCGATGTTTTTAGTGATTAACATTTTCACCCTCTGGGATATCCAGTGCATGATCGCCTTGGAGGCTTGGAAGGAGAAATCTGGACGTTCTCTGGGGCGGTGGGTGGATACTATTGCTGAACTGGAAGGGTTAGCGAGCCTTGCAATAATTCACTTCGATCATCGAGATTGGACATTGCCGAAATTTGCCTCGGAAAATTCGGGGCTAGTTGCAGTCAATCTTGGTCATCCGCTGTTGGTTAATTCAACGTCTAACGATTTATCTATCGAAAAACGCTCCGGGATCTTATTAATTACAGGTTCTAACATGTCCGGTAAAAGCACTTTACTACGTACGGTGGGGATTAATCTAGTTCTGGCTTATGCTGGAGCGCCAGTGTGCGCCAAGGGTTTCAGTTGTTCGATGATGCAGATCTACAGCTGTATGCGGGTCAGTGATAATCTTGGGGAAAATATCTCTTCCTTCTATGCAGAATTATTGCGAATTAAACAAATCGTCAGCGCTACAAAAGCAGAGAAAAAAATATTCTTCCTATTAGATGAAATATTCAAGGGAACCAATTCTCAAGACAGGCATGCTGGGGCGAAGGTCCTGATTCGACAATTGAGCAAGGCTGGGGCCATGGGTATGGTCTCCACTCATGATTTGGAACTAGGAGATCTGGAACGTGAAAGTGAGCGAAGGATTCGAAACTATCATTTCCGGGAGTTTTATAAAAACGATGAAATCCATTTTGACTATAAGCTTCGGCCAGGGATTTCAACTACCCGTAATGCCATGTATCTGATTAAGATGGCGGGTATTGATGTGGACGTAGAAGGTACCCTATGATACACAATTACGAAGGAATGTCCAATCACCGGAAGTGCTTAGAGAGCCGCTAGCAATTGACGGCTCTCTTTTTCTAACCTCTTGTAAAAAGGGAGAATTAATGTTATCCTCAATAATATCAATACCCCCATAGGGTATAAAGTTAATGTAGTTTATAATGAAGATTAGGAGTGGGACTAATGAATAAAGCATATATTGACCCCAATAAATGTGACCGTTCAGCCATGTGTCCGGCAAGAAGGTCTTGTCCTGAGAAATCAATTACCCAAGAAAAACTTGGTTTTTTTAAGCGAGGAGTGCCAGTTGTTGACTCGGAAAAATGCGTTTCTTGTGGTGAGTGTATAAAGATGTGCCCCCATGGAGCAATCACGATGCAAGGACCTTCGGTTGGTCAGAAGACGAAAATAAAGAAAAAGAAGAAATAGCAGTTTAGCCATAATTCGCCATGATTTGAAGTGGATATACTAATCAGGTATAATTACAAATAAGGGAATTCTTAAACCCTCAATTTGGACATTTTGAGGAGGAAAACTATGCAGTCGGTAACAGTTAAGGGAATTCACAGAGAGACGGATCGGTTTCTTAATCAAAAAGTAGAGTTGTCTGGATGGGTTCGTACGGTACGCTCGTCCAAAGCGTTTGGTTTTATTGAAATCAATGACGGGAGCTTTTTCGAAAACATACAAGTGGTTTTTGAAGAAGGTCTCGCCAACTTTACGGAGATTGGGAAGCTCACGCTCAGTTCTGCCCTTCGTATTCAAGGTACGCTTGTTCCTTCACCCGGAGCGAAGCAACCGTTTGAATTAAAGGCGGAACTCATCGAGATCCTCTCGGTATCTGAGACCGATTATCCCCTGCAAAAAAAGCGGCATACCTTCGAATACTTAAGAACGATTGCGCATTTGCGCCCGAGGACGAATACCTTTGCTGCAGTCTTTCGAGTGCGTTCTGTAGTTGCCTATGCAATTCATAAGTTCTTTCAGGAAAAAGGTTATGTCTATGTTCATACCCCAATTATTACCGGAAGTGATGCTGAAGGTGCAGGAGAAATGTTTAGGGTTACCGCTTTAGATAGTTCAAAACCTCCCCACGACGAAGCCGGGAACGTAGATTTTTCCAAAGATTTCTTTGGACGTGTTACGAGCTTGACAGTTAGCGGGCAGCTCAATGTTGAGACGTACTGTATGGCCTTTCGCAACGTATACACCTTTGGACCCACGTTCCGGGCAGAAAATTCAAATACAGCGAGGCATGCTGCCGAGTTTTGGATGATCGAACCAGAGATCGCCTTTGCTGATCTTAAAGACAATATGTGCTTAGCCGAGGAAATGATGAAATTCATTATCCAGTATGCCCTGGATAATGCTCCAGAGGAGATGGCTTTTTTTAATAACTTTGTCGATAAGACTTTGTTTGAAAGGCTGGAAAATATCCTCAGCTCAGAATTTGGCCATATCACGTATACTGAAGCTGTTGAATTACTGGAAAAGGAAAACGCCAGTTTTGAGTATCCCGTTCACTGGGGGACAGATCTTCAAACCGAGCATGAGCGTTATCTAAGTGAGAAAATTTTTAAAAAGCCGGTCTTTGTATCAGATTATCCAAAGGACATTAAGGCGTTTTACATGCGGCTTAATGAAGATAATGAGACAGTGGCGGCCATGGATCTGCTCGTTCCTGGGGTTGGGGAGATTATTGGAGGAAGTCAACGGGAAGAACGTCTTGACGTACTGCAAAGTCGGATGAAGGATTCCGGGCTGAACATAGAGGATTACTGGTGGTACCTTGATATTCGGAAGTATGGAGGCGTGAAACATGCCGGGTATGGACTAGGTTTTGAACGTGTGATTATGTATTTGACGGGAATGTCTAATATCCGTGATGTAATCTCTTTCCCAAGGACAGCGAATTCTTGCGAGTTTTGAGCGGTCCGACTTCGTGGTCAAAGAGTATATTCGTTAAGAACTGGACAGATGTGCCATTTCGGTACATCTGTTTTAATTAGACAACTTCGTACCCTCTAAATCTCGCTTCCATTTGTATAACTTACGATGTTTAGTATTATGGAGTCGGATTTCTAAGAAATCGTTTGTTCAGAAGGTTCTATGGAATAAGGCTTTATAGTAAACGCTGATATTCATATTAAGGTTTCTTAACATTATCTTGGATAAGAAGCGAGGTGGTCATCTTGAAAACAGTTGCCATTGCCTGCCGAACGATTGAGGACGAACTTAATGCTGTCTACAATACGTTGTCTGACCCATTCCCGATCGTGTGGGTTGAATCTGGCCTGCACAACTTTCCTGCTCAGTTGAAAGAAAGGATACAACAAGAAATCAATAAAATTAGTGGCGTGGAGAATATTCTTCTGTTGTTTGGATATTGTGGCAATAGTATTGAAGGTCTTGTTGCTGCTCAGGCTCGCTTAGTTGTGCCGAAGGTTGAAGACTGTATATCTTTGTTGCTCGGAGGAAATCAGATTCGCCAAGCTCTAAGCAGGAAGACCCCAGCTTTTTACTTGACGGATGGTTGGCTTCGGTACGAAAAGAATATCTACTGGGAGTATGAAAAGTGTCTAGAGAAATATGGTGAGGCCAGGTCTTTGCGGATTTTTCGAGCCATGTTTGCGCATTATTCCAACCTTAATTTTATCGATACCGGGAGTTATAATATAAAGTCTGTCATGAGCAGAACGGCTGAGTTTGCTTCATTATTAAACCTCAAGCTGGGGGTAGTTCCGGGTACGTTGAAACTAATTAAAAAGGCATTTTTTGAGGAATGGGATGACGATTTCCTTATTGTTCCGAGGGGAGTACCTATACACATCAACTATGGTGTAGACTCTTTAACTTGTCAGAAATAGATAAGATTGTATAAATAGAGCTGATTGAGAATCAGGTTAATGGAGAATAGTTACTTTCTCCATTAACTTTATTTATGTTACAATAAATATATTTCGGAGGAGTCACAGTGTTTAGCACCAATTTCTGTGTGTATATTCCCTGAATGCGGAAACGTGGAGGTCCATTCGCTATAAGACGGGGGTTATCTTACGAAAATCCGGTCATATTCCGGCTAAATGAGCCATTAACAAAGTTTGCCTTCTGGTGCCCAGACCTTTTGGCATAGCTAATAATTATTGTGATATCCTCAGGGAAAAGAGACTGTTAGCAAATCAAGCAACAGTCGGACGTACTGTATGTTATAATATGTACAAGAAGTGAGGTGGAGTGGTTAATGTATCGGTTGGACGATTTGAATCCAGTACAAAGAGAAGCAGCTGAGCATAAAGAAGGGCCGCTTCTTATTCTTGCGGGAGCTGGATCGGGAAAAACCCGCGTGCTCACCTACAGAATTGCCCACTTAATTGCTCAAGGGATAGAACCCAGTGCGATTTTAGCTATCACGTTTACAAATAAAGCTGCTAAAGAGATGCGTGAGCGAGTGGCTACACTGGTAGGCAGTGAGGGGTACGGGTTATGGGTTACCACGTTTCACTCAGCCTGTGTACGAATTCTGAGACGTGAAATTGATAATCTGCCGGGGTACAACCGGAATTTTGTTATTTATGATACAGGGGACCAACAGTCTGTCCTGAAATCATGTTTAAAGGAAGACAATCTTGATGACAAAAAATTTCCAGTGCGCAATGTTGCGGCAGTTATTAGTGATGCCAAAAACAAGCTGTTAGATCCGGAAGGGTTTTCACATAAAGCTTCGGGTTATTATGAGCAAAAAATCGTGGACATCTACAAGTCGTACCAGCAGAGACTAAAAAGCAATAATGCCCTGGATTTTGACGATATTATCATGCTTACGGTGCAGCTATTTCAGCAGAACCAGCAAGTCTTTCGCTTTTATCAGGATAAATTCCGTTACATTATGGTCGATGAGTATCAAGATACGAATCACGCCCAATACATGTTGATCAAACTTTTAGCTAGTGAATATCGTAATCTCTGCGTGGTGGGGGATGATGACCAATGCATTCTTCAAGGAATGCAGGTGAGTACTCCTAATGGGACTATACCAATTGAGGACCTGGAAGTGAATCAAATTCTAGTCTGCGCTTCAGGTCAGGGAGAAACGATTCACGGCACCATCGATCATGTATCAAAGAAACACTACCATGGGCCTGTTTACAAAATTACGACTCAATCAGGTAAAGTGATTAAAGCTACTCCTAATCATATTGGCTTTGCTAGAGTCAACACTAATCCAGGCGTTTATTACGTATATTTAATGTATAAACGTGGCATGGGATACCGAATTGGTCAGACTCAAGGAGTAAGAAGTAGAAAGGGCGAAATAGTCAACGGATTATTCGTTCGTCTAAACGGTGAGCATGCTGATAAAATGTGGATTCTTAAGGTTTGCAACGACAAAGCGGAGGCGGCTTATTATGAACAGCTTCTTTCTGTCAATTATGGAATTCCGACGATGGTGTTTCACACTGCCGGACGTAAGCTTGTAATTGGTCAGGAATACATTGATAAGTTATTTAGAGATGTTAATACCGACCAAGCTGCGGCTAAAATAATGAGTGATCTGATGATTTTCGAAGAATATCCACATCATTTCAGTAGCGCGGTGATTAGGGGACAATCCGTGAGGCGGATTGTAAATGTGAATTTTTTTGCAGGTAGAAAGTCAGGTGCGACAAGTTATTGTAGCCACAGAATCGCACTGATTACCTCAGGAGAGGAACTTAAACGTCAAGCAGTAGGATGCGGTTTTCCGGTTCGTAATGGACAGAGAAATACGTGGAGAACTGAAACAGAAAGACTGGTCTATGATGAAGCAGACGCGTATGCTAAAAAGCTCTCTCAAATAGAAGAGGCGTTGGAGATCCATAAAAAGGCAAGGTTAACAAAAGGCGAGAGTTTTCGATTTATGCCTTTTGCTCATTTAAGACCTACGATGAGTGTGCCAATTTTAGAGAGCGGCAAGATTGTTGAAGATATAATTGAAGCTGTTGAAGTAGAAGATTATGACGGGTATGTCTATGATCTCTCCGTTCCTGATCTTAGACAGTTTATATGTGAAGGGGTAGTGGTGCACAATTCGGTCTATGGATGGCGCGGGGCGGATATCCAAAATATTCTCGATTTTGAGCGGGATTATCCAGAAGCAAAGGTTATCAAACTTGAACAAAATTATCGGTCTACGCAAAAGATCCTCAATGCTGCTAATGCCGTGGTCAAAAATAACGAATCGCGTAAAGAAAAGTCCCTGTGGACGGAAAATTCTGAGGGGCAACCTTTAGTGTGTTATGTAGGGTCTGATGAACGAGATGAAGCAGGCTATGTCGTCGAGCGCATTAAGCGTTTACATGAGCTGGAAGGACGGCCATTTAACGATTTTGCGGTTCTTTACCGAACGAATGCTCAGTCGCGTTCTCTTGAGGAGCGTTTAATGAAGGCAGCTACTCCTTATCGCGTTTTCTCAGGGTTGAAATTCTACCAGCGTATGGAAATCAAAGACATCTTAGCGTATTTAAGGGTCTTGTATAATCCTGCTGATCAAGTGAGTTTTGCCCGTGTACTAGGCGTGCCTAAACGTGGACTTGGGGATAGTGCGCTGGAGAAGATCTTGGAATATGCGGATGAACAGGGAATGCCAGTGCTGGAGGCCATTTTAGAGGCGGAGTATATTCCAGATTTGCCAACGCGTGCCAAGAAACCTCTGGGCGGTTTTGCCCACTTGATGCAAGGATTAGTAGCGTATTCTAAGGAAGCGTCAGTTACGGACTTGGTAGAAGCGATTTTGAACAAGACGGGGTACAAAGCGATTCTGCAGGCAGAAAACACACCGGAAGCGGAGGCTCGTCTGGAAAACTTGCTGGAGTTTCTGTCAGTAACTGCTGAGTATGATGCTAAAGCGGCTCAGTCTGCGCAAAATGCCTTAAATGATGGAGTAGACGAAGAGGAGGCCGTCCTAGGCTTAAACGGTTTCTTAGAACAAGTTTCCTTGGTTGCAGATATCGATGAGCTGGATCAAGCAGAAGAAGCCGTAGCTTTAATGACCATGCATAGTGCTAAAGGGTTGGAGTTTCCGGTGGTATTTGTAGTGGGCATGGAGGACGGGATTTTCCCTAGTAGTCGTTCACTTATGGACCCGATTGAATTAGAGGAAGAACGGCGACTTTGTTATGTCGCCATCACCCGAGCCAGGGAGAAACTCTATCTTTGTAATGCTGAAATGCGAATGCTTTACGGCAAAACACAGTACAATCGGCCTTCCTGCTTCTTAACGGAGATCCCATCAGCTTTAATGACGGATATCGACCCTCTAGATCCGCCCAAACGTCGTCCAAGCCCTAAACCTAAATCGACTTGGTCGCGGGAGAAAACGGCAGATCGGACGATTCCCTTGGGTTCAGGTTCATGGGAAAAAGGCTTCGGAAGTACTTTGGTTAGTAAAGGAGGTGAGGCACATCATTTAGGAGACAAAGTGGAACATGCTACGTTCGGACGAGGAATTATTGTCGCAATCAAGGGAGAAGGCGACCAGGCGGAGCTGACCATTGTTTTCGACGGTGGAATCAAAAAACTTTTGGCTGAATATGCCAAGTTATCAAAGTTGTAACATTCATTAACTAAGTACATTTCAAAAATTTCGCAAAAAGAAAGGTTTAGGTGTAACTATGTCAGATAATATTTATGTTGTTGGTCATAAAAGCCCTGATACAGATTCAGTTTGCTCGGCGATCGCTTTAGCTAATTTGAAGGCACTCACTGGGACTGCTAATGTTGTTCCTTGTTCAGCCGGAAAACTCAATAAAGAGACTGAGTATGTACTCAATTATTATGGAGTTGCAATTCCTCAGGTATTAGAGTCCGTAGAAGCTAAACAAAAATTAATTCTCGTCGACCATAATGAGTATGGACAAGCGGTAGCTGGTGCAGATCAAGCTCAGCTCGTACAAATTGTTGACCATCACAAAGTGGGCGGATTCCAAACTTCTGAACCCCTTTATGTTCGTATTGAACCAGTCGGTTCTACATGCACGATTGTAGCACAAGCGTACAAGGAACAAGGCTTAGTCCCAGAAAAAGCGATTGCAGGAATTTTACTCGCAGCCATTCTTTCCGATACCGTTATCTTCAAATCCCCAACCTGCACCGAGCTGGATAAGACAATCGCTGCTGAACTCGCTGCTATTGCCGGAGTTGACCCAAAGACCTTTGGTATTGATATGTTCAAAGCATCTTCCAACATTGCAGATCGTACTCCTCAAAGCATGATCGAAGAAGATCTTAAGGCCTTCACCATGGGTCCTCACAAAATCGGAGTTGGACAAGTAAGTCTGATGGGTATGGATGGATTTGAAGCCGTTCGGGCCAACTTAACCGCAGCAATTGAAGCTCATCGTGTAGCACAAGGAATGAAATATCTTTGCTTAATGATTACAGATATTTTAACAGACACTACTGAGCTGATCGTCAAAGGTGACAACCCAGAAGAAGTAGCGAAAGCCTTCGGCAAAGAAATTGTCAATGGCAGCGTTGATCTTCCAGGCGTTCTTTCCCGTAAGAAGCAAGTTGTACCACAAATGACAACATATTTCCAAGGTTAATTTTCTTACCTAGTAATGAACAAGCGATTTAATAAGTAGGATTATGGGAATCATAGTATGTAGGATCAATTGATTCAGTTATAGTGCGCTTGTTAATTGGATAAGTCTCATAAGCCTAGGGAAGAGACGGGGATCGGGGGGATTTCAGTGCAGGATGATTTCGAGCTTTTGGCCACGCTTCGTAAGGAACTTGAGGAAGCTAATAAGCAGTATTATGGGCTTGACCGCCCACGTATCTCAGATGCGGAATACGATGCTTTAATGCAAGAACTTCTAACCCTAGAAGCCAAGCATCCAGACTGGGTTACTCCGGATTCTCCGACTCAACGGGTTGGGGGAGAGGTTGCCAAAGAATACAAGAAAGTGCGGCATTTAGAACCTCTCCTTAGTTTAGATAATGCCTTTGCCCCAGGTGATTTACGCGAGTTTGATCGACGCGTTCGCCAGGTGGCCGCCTCAGTGGATTATGTGGTTGAACTTAAAATTGATGGTCTAACAGTCGCCCTAACCTATGAGGATGGGCTTATGGTGCGTGGAGCAACACGTGGAGATGGTTCTGTTGGAGAGGATATTAGCGCTAATGTTAAAACAGTGGGATCTATTCCTCTGCGCTTAAACAAGACAGTTCCTAGGTTGAGTATCAGGGGAGAAGGGTATATGCCCAAAGCCTCGTTTGTACGTTTGAATCAAGAACGAGAAGAAGAAGGGCAGCCTACGTTTGCAAATCCTCGTAATGCCGCAGCTGGGTCATTACGTCAGCTGAATTCGCGAATCACGGCCGAGCGCAAACTCGATTATTTTGCCTATCAAGTGTTATCGGCCAACGAATTGGGATTACATAATCAAATAGATGTGCTTACCTATTTAAAAGAACAGGGTTTTGTCGTAAACCCTGAGTATAAAGTGTTTAGCGATATTGAAGAGGTTATTAGGTATTGTGAAAAAATGGCAGCAGAGCGTCATCATTTTTCGTATGACATTGATGGCCTGGTGATTAAAGTGAATGAATTTGACCTTCAACAGGAACTTGGCTTCACAGCCAAAAGTCCCCGCTGGGCAATTTCTTATAAATTTCCGGCGGAACAGGTTGAAACAGTTGTTGAAGATATTATTTTACGAGTTGGTCGGACAGGAGTATTAACGCCCACCGCTGTTCTAAAAGCAGTTTTAGTGGCAGGATCTACTGTGAGTCGTGCTACACTCCATAATCTAGATAACATCCGAGAAAAGGATATTCGGATTGGGGATCATGTGCTCTTACATAAAGCAGGAGATGTGATTCCGGAGGTTGTCCGAGTCTTACCTGAAAAACGCACCGGTGAGGAAAGGCTTTTTGAAATGCCGGACCTCTGTCCGGAATGCCAGAGCCCGGTTTTGCGTGAAGAGGAAGAGGTTGCCTATCGTTGTCAGAGTATTATTTGCCCTGCCCAACAACGTGAGGGGATTATTCATTTTGTCTCTAGAGATGCAATGGCGATTGACGGATTAGGGCCTGCGGTTGTTCAACAATTACTAGATTTGGAGTTAATCAAAGACGCAGCGGATCTCTATTCTTTAACGTTCGAGGAGCTTATCCCTGTCGAACGGATGGGGAAAAAATCGGCGGAGAATTTACTGAAAGCAATTGCCGACAGTAAAGAACGAGGGCTGGCTCCGTTGGTTTTTGCCTTGGGAATCCGCCACACTGGAGAAAAAGCTGGGAAAGTTTTGGCTCAGACATTTGGTTCTATGGAAAAACTACAGGAAGCAACCCTTGAGGATTTGCAAGCGATTCCGGATATCGGACCAGCGATGGCGGAAAGTCTGGTTCAATTTTTCAACCTGGAAAGTACGGAACGTTTTCTGTCAAAATTGCGTGCAGCCAGTGTGAATATGACTGCAGAAATCTCGACTAAGCCTCAGATATTTGCGGGTAAAAGCATCGTTGTTACCGGTTCTCTTGAGCGTTGGGAGCGGCGGGAGATCGAGACAATTATTGAGGAGTATGGTGGAAAAGCAGCAAGCAGTGTCAGTAAAAAGACCGCCTTTGTCGTTGCGGGAGAAAAAGCGGGGTCGAAGCTGGAGAAAGCGCAGAATCTGGGGGTACATATCTTGACTGAAGAGGAATTCGAACAGTTGATTAAGCATTCATAACTAAGCCGGTTTCTCTATACTGTGAGAAATCGGCTTTATAATTATTAAGAAGCCTCGATGTTCAGCTTTAGCTGAACGAGTTCACAGATTACCAGAAGACCTTCCGATGACTTTACATTCATAGACTAGGGGTATACAGTAAATAGAAATTATGCTAAAATACACCGAAAGGAAGTGCTCTTTTATGATTAATAAAAGAATTATATTATTTTTTGCAATCATAGTGTTATCGCTTTTATGGACAACCAGCGTTTTCGCAACCCAGATAGCGACCACGGACAAAACAATACAAGAAAAAGATAAAGTCGTCTCCAGAATTGACATTGTCTCCATGACAAAAACTGCTGACAATAAAATTACTTTTAGATACAGAATCTTTAATCAATATGGTTTGTTAATTACGAATGAGATACCAGACTCACAGCTTTATGCATTTTTAGCTGGCTCATCAATCACTTTATATCCCTCGACACAATCTGGGACAATAACAATTGATTCTCCATCAGAACTTGCTAAATCAGCGTGTTTGATATTAGCCGATACAATAACTCGTGTTAACACGACGATGGGTATATCCAACGAACTGCTTGGTAGAGCAGAAGAACCTGTTGAACCCGCTGTACCCCTTGAAGATAGTTTAAAAATCTATCAAATAGTCTTTACGTCAAACGATTTAATAAAGACTGGAGAGACTACCGCAACATTTCATTATCTAGTATTGAATGCACTGGGTACAGATATTACTAAACTTACTCCTAATGACCAGATAATTGCCACTACATCGGTAGGTACAAACATAGTGTTAGACCCTTTAACAGAAACTGGGACAATCACTTATGAAGCTTCGGATATTGATAAGGCAACCATAATTACCCTGTCTGACAAGCAAACGGGCCTAACTGCCATATTAAATACTGGGGAAACAGAAGCAGACCAGCAAACAACTGAAGACGCCTTGATAGTCTCAAGACTGTATTTTTCTTCCGTTAATTTGCTTAAGACGGGGGAAACTACGGCTACCTTTAAGTACAAACTATTGGATAGCTATTATAGGGATATCACTCGGAAAATTCCTGCTTTGGATATAGTTGCAACTGCCTTAGTAGGCTCATCAAAAGCTGAAGTGTGTTTGGATCCTTTAACGGGCTCAGGTACAATTACCTATAATTTTGCGGATACTGATAAAAATGTCATGGTGACACTAATCCATAAGACGGGCGTTGGAGCATCATCAACCTTAACTATTTATGATTCTGAGTCAGAATTAATGAATGTAATCAAAAACGATGATACATCCGTAGGGCAAATTGGATTTGTTTTAACTGACGTATTAGATGGATCTGGAACAACCTCACAACTAAGCTATTACATCTTAAATAAATCTGGCAAAGATATCACGAAAAAAGTTCCTGCCTCTCAAATTGCTTTAGAAGCATCCATTAATTCGATGCTTAATATTAAACCTCCAACAGGAACATGTTATATAGACTATGACTCTCTTAATACTCATAAAATAGCGATCGTTAAATTGACAGATAGAATAACGGGTGTCATGGCATCCATTAATATAGGTGATAGAGAAACTTGGAAACAAAAAATTCCTCTAGAAGTTAACCTAATTGCTTTTAGATCAAACGATTTAATAAAAATCAGCAATGACTCTGCTATCTTTAAGTACATAATTCGCAGTCAAAGTGGCGCAGTCATTACTGAAGCCATTCCAAGTTCTCAGATATCAACAACTGCATCTCTTTTAGCTTCAATATCCTTTAATCCGTTAGCAGGAATAGGAACAATAACCTATAATTCCTCTTCTGATCTTGATAAACCAATTGTGATTACTCTTGCAGATAAAGTAACCGATACAAGAGTAAGTTCCACTTTCAATAGCTCTAGCTCTATAACTCCAGGTGTAACTCCGAATCTAACTGTTACCCCGAAAATCAGTCACATTACTATAACTTCAACTAAATTAGCAATTAGTTCCGCAGGATTAGGATACGCAACCTATAACATTACAGATCAATTCGGAAATGATATTACTAATTCTTCTCTTGGCAAGGGTGTAGTTTTTAAGATTGATGGAGGTGGTACGGTTAACGCGAGAGATGGATTGCTTACTATTACACCAGAAAATGGAGCTAATCTTAATGAACAAACGTCAATAGTAATGACTGCCTATGATTCCGCTACTGGAATTTCAACAAGTGCCACACTAATAGTTGTACCTATGTTTAGTTAAATTGTAAATCTATGAAAAAGAAGAAAATTGATTATTCCTTTAAAGCGGTTCAGAGCATTAATCAGGAAAAAGCCGACTTCTCGATCGAGAAATCGGCTTTTTCCTGATTAAGACTTGTTATCAGAATCCTGAGTTCTCAACTTGATGAGCATGCCCAACTTCTTTATATTACTTTCCGATTCTGCAAATTCTTTTTTAAATATTAGAGTGTATGCAATTAAAATGGAACGTACAAAGCGCAAGTCGAGAACCGTCCCAAGTTGCATGCCATATTGCCCCCTTCTCCAATATTTGCTATGATAGAGGATAAAGTAACAAACTATCCAAAGGGAAGGTGAATAAGTTGACAATTTCACGTGAAGACGTTGAATATGTGGCAGCATTAGCGCGTCTAGAATTGACCGAACAGGAAACTCAAGAGTATACCGAACAACTTAACTCGATTTTAGATTATGCGGCTATGTTAGAACGCTTAGATACGAACGATGTGCTCCCTACGGCTCATGCTGTTCCTCTGCATAATGTATTGCGCGAGGATCAAGGGAAACCTTCGATCAATCATGAAAAAGCCTTAAGGAATGCCCCAGATGGGGAAGAGGGTTTCTTTAGGGTGCCTAAAATTGTCTAACCTTGAAAGGAAGGTGCGAAAATGGCAAAAGGGGATATACAAAAGTCAGTCAGCGAACTACACGAGCTTCTCGTTCGTAAAGATATCAGCTCCACTGAGTTGACGAAAGATTACATAGATCGTATTCATTCAGTCGAGCCAGATTTACAAGCGTATTTAACGGTTTTAGAAGATCAAGCGTTAGCCCAAGCGGAAGAGGTGGATCGCAAGATCGCTCAGGGAGAGGTTATCAGTCCCTTAGAGGGAATCCCGATGGCGATGAAAGATAACATGTGCACGGAGGGCGTTCGGACAAGTTGCGCTTCAAGGATGTTAGAAAATTTTATTCCGCCCTATAATGCGACTGTTACAGACCGCTTGCGGGCGGCGGGAACAATTCTACTCGGTAAGCTAAATATGGATGAGTTTGCCATGGGTTCCTCGACGGAGAATTCATATTTTGCTAAGACTCGCAATCCTTGGGATTTAGAGTATGTTCCCGGAGGATCTTCCGGGGGAGCTGCTGTCGCCGTAGCTGCGGATGAGGCTGGTTTTACCTTGGGGTCTGATACAGGGGGATCCATCCGCCAACCGGCTGCCTTTTGTGGGGTGGTTGGAATGAAACCCACCTACGGAGCAGTTTCCCGGTATGGCTTAATTGCCTATGCGTCTTCACTTGATCAGATAGGTCCACTTACCAAAAACGTGCGAGATAATGCCTTAGTGATGAATGCCATTGCCGGACATGATCTCCTTGATTCAACCTCGGTTCCGTTTGAAAAGCCGGATTATACGAAGTTTCTCGTCAATGAAATTAAAGGTTTGAGAATTGGGATTCCTCGTGAGTATTACGGCGAGGGAATTGATCCGGAGGTTGCCAAAGGGATTCAGTTAGGGATTCAAACCCTTATTGATCTTGGTGCAGAAGTGTCTGAATGCTCATTACCTCATACAGAATACGCCATACCTGCGTATTACCTGATTGCGACAGCTGAAGCGAGCTCTAATCTGGCTCGTTATGATGGTGTGCGCTATGGCTATCGTGCAGAGTCCAGCGACGTTTTAAATATGTTTAAATTAACTCGAGCAGAAGGATTTGGGCCGGAAGTGAAACGAAGGATCATGCTGGGAACCTATGCTCTTAGTTCGGGGTATTATGATGCCTATTATCTGAAAGCGCAGAAGGTCAGAACGTTGATAAAGCAGGATTTTGACAAGGCGTTTGAGAAGTTTGATGTTTTACTCTCCCCGACAGCTCCGACACCTGCCTTTAAATTTGGGGAAAAATCCGCCAACCCTTTAGCAATGTATTTATCAGACATTACGACCGTCCCGATTAACTTGGCAGGTATTCCGGCCATTTCTATTCCGGCGGGATTCGTCAATGGTCTACCGATTGGCATGCAACTTATGGGTAAACCATTTGATGAAGGGACGTTGTATCGTGTAGCCTATACTTTTGAGCAAAACACGAATTATCACACGTTAAAACCAAGTTTGTCAGGGGAGGTGCTGGCTTGTGGTAGTCGCTAACAACTATGAAATGGTCTGTGGACTAGAGGTCCACGTTGAACTTCAAACTAAGACGAAGATTTTCTGTGGATGTACAACTGAGTTTGGAGGAGAACAAAACACTCATGTTTGCCCTGTGTGTCTGGGCATGCCTGGAGCACTCCCTGTTGTTAATCGTGAAGTGGTAAATTATGCCATTAAAGCGGGTCTGGCGCTGAATTGCGAAATTGCAGAGTTTTCTAAGTTCGACCGTAAGAACTACTTTTACCCCGATTTGTCGAAGAATTATCAGACATCGCAGTTTGATTTGCCGATTTGTGGCAAGGGTGGGTTAGAGATTGAAGTGGACGGGGAGAAAAAGTGGATCGGGATTACACGGGCCCATATGGAGGAAGATGCCGGCAAGCTCGTACATAGTGGAGAGACCATCTCAACCTCGAACGAGTCTTCCGTCGACTATAACCGAGCAGGAGTACCCTTGTTGGAAATTGTTTCTGAGCCAGATATGCGCTCAATATCCGAAGTGCTTGCTTATCTCGAAAAATTAGTGCAGATTTTGGAGTATACTGAAGTCTCCGATTGTCGTTTAGAACAAGGCTCAGTGCGTTTTGATGTCAATGTTTCTCTGCGACCGGTTGGAGCGGCAACCTTCGGAACCCGTACAGAAACCAAAAATTTAAATTCGTTTAGCTCGGTTCGGCGATGCATGGAATATGAAGTGGCTCGTCAAGCCCGTGTTCTCGATGCAGGGGAAAAGGTTATTCAGGAAACTCGCACTTGGGATGAGGGGCGGGGGGTTACCTTAACCCTTCGTTCTAAAGAAGAAGCACATGATTATCGGTATTTTCCGGAACCTGACCTAGCTCCACTGGTTATTGACCGAGAATGGGTGGAAAGAATCCGTAAAACCCTACCGGAACTTCCAGCAGTACGCCGTGCTCGGTTGCAAGGGTTGGGGCTATCCGCTTATGATGCAGCTGTTATTACGCAAGCAAAAGCTATGGCGGACTTCTTTGATGCTGCCTTAGCCAACTTTGGAGATGCCAAGACGTTGGCAAATTGGGTCATGGGCGATGTTACTCGTCTCCTGAATACAAACCAGTGTAGTGTGCTCGATTCTCCGATTTCTGCCAAACAATTAGCGGAACTTCTCGAACTCATAGCTAAAGGAACCCTGAGCGGAAAGATTGCCAAGAGTGTCCTTGAAGAAATGTACAGCACGGGTAAGGATGCAGGCCTTATCGTTAAGGAAAAAGGACTCGCGCAGATCAGTGACGAGGGCGCATTACTAAGAATTATTGACGATGTAATTTCTGCCAATCCTCAATCAGTAGAAGACTACCGAGCAGGGAAAAATCAGGCGATTGGGTTCCTAGTCGGGCAAATCATGAAGGCTACCAAAGGCCAAGCAAATCCGGGACTTGTCAATCAGTTGCTCAAGGGGAAATTAAGTTAGGTTTTCTTTCCATAAATATGCTTATCCTAATGGCACCGACTGAGGCCTCCAGGCTAAGGACCGTGGTGCTAATAATACCTTGAAAGTATACAGTATAAAGAAATAGATATTCTACAAACTCGAGGGGTATTATGTTATAATAAAGATTATGCTAAATCTAGCTGCATACAAGCCGAATAATTTCTTACTGTTTAGAGAGGGGTGAGTCAGAATAATGAGTAGACATTTAGTAATTGTGGATACCACATTACGTGACGGAGAACAAACGGCAGGAGTTGTTTTCTCCAATCAAGAAAAATTGCGTATAGCTCGATTGCTTGATGAGCTTGGCGTTCATCAGATTGAAGCAGGTGTTGCTGTCATGGGTGGCGATGAAAAGCGGGCCATTAGTGATATTTGTAAATTAGGCTTAAATTCAAGTATTATGGGCTGGAACCGCGCGGTAGTTTCTGATATCGAAGCCTCTTTGGCTTGCGGAGTTGATGCAGTGGCCATTTCCATTTCTACCTCGGATATTCATATTGAGCATAAACTATTGACTACACGTGAGGACGTTTTAGAACGGATGGTAAAGGCAACTACCTTCGCTAAACGTGAAGGGATGTATATATCCGTTAATGCGGAAGATGCCTCTCGTTCAGATATGGATTTTCTAGTGGAATTTGCTAAAGAAGCCAAAAAAGCGGGTGCTAATCGTTTGCGCTATTGTGATACTGTGGGGATCTTGGACCCCTTCAAAACGTATGACAATATTCAAACCCTGATCGAAAAAGCAGGGATTGACGTTGAAATGCATACTCATGACGATTTCGGAATGGCAACAGCCAATGCTTTAGCAGGTGTAAAGGCAGGAGCGACGCATGTTGGGGTTACGGTGAATGGTTTGGGAGAACGTGCCGGTAATGCAGCCTTAGAAGAAGTGATTATGGCCTTAAAGCACTTACTCGATACGGATTTATGCTTTGCCACGGAACGTTTTGTCGAGGTTTCTGAATATGTCGCTCGAGCCTCAGGGCGGATGCTTCCACCCTGGAAATCGATTGTGGGCAGTAATATGTTTGCGCATGAATCTGGGATTCATGCCGATGGAGCATTAAAGAACCCTAAGACGTATGAAGCATTCAGTCCCGAAGATGTCGGCTCCGAACGTCAGATCGTGATAGGAAAACACTCTGGGACTGCGTCCATCAAAGCAAAATTCTTCCTTGAGTATGGAAAAGAGATGACTGATGAAGATGCTGCTGAAATGTTGAAAAGAGTCAGAGTTTTGGCTGTTGACATGAAACGTTCGCTCTTTGATAAGGAACTTGTGTACATTTATAGCGATATGTTAAAACAACGCAGTTAGAAAAAGCTTAGAATTTTAAAAGGCGGCCATGAGCCGCCTTTTTGTCAATAGTCAGAGAATATCAGGGAACTAAGGGACGACAGGTGAGGTGTCAAGCATCGAATGCACCTGACTTGTACAGGAAGTTTGAGATTAAAGCAAGGACTAAAGAAGGCTAGTTGTGTTGGCGTTGGTATTCGACCGACTGCTTTCCCTATCGTTGGCCATCACCTAAAGACTTGACGCTAGCTGAGTTTTCTTTATAATGAAAGGGAGTACATAAATGACTATTAAAGTAACATTAATTCCAGGAGACGGAATAGGGCCAGAGGTTAGTACTGCGGCCCAGAGTGTAATTACGGCTAGTAGGGCTGCGATCGATTGGGAAGTAGTTGAAGCTGGCGAAGCTTGTATTGCTCAGTATGGAACTCCATTGCCGGAACATGTCTTAGAAACAATTCGTCGCAACAAGGTAGCTTTGAAAGGACCCATCACAACCCCAGTCGGGAAAGGCTTTCGCAGCGTCAATGTCGCCTTGCGTCAACAATTGCAACTTTATGCCAATGTCCGTCACTTGCGGAACTTACCGAATGTCCCTTCGAGGTATAATGATGTTGATATTGTGGTTGTCCGTGAAAACACGGAGGATCTCTACGCAGGAATTGAACACATGGTTGGCCAAAACGCGGCGGAAAGTATCAAAATTATTACCCGTGAAGCTTCAGAACGTATTGGTAGGTATGGTTTTGAATTAGCCCGTCGTGAAGGGCGTAAACGAGTGACCATTGTTCATAAAGCCAATATCATGAAACTGAGTGATGGCCTTTTTTTGGAAAGCGTACGATCCGTGGCTAGTGATTATCCGGAGATTGAGTGTGATGACCGGATCGTCGATGCGATGTGTATGAATTTAGTTCAAATACCCGAGCAATTTGATGTCTTGGTTCTACCGAATCTCTATGGGGACATTGTTTCAGATCTCGTTGCTGGATTAGTCGGAGGACTAGGTGTCGCACCGGGGGCTAATATTGGAGAAATAGGCGCTGTATTTGAGGCTGTCCACGGTAGTGCCCCTCAGATTGCAGGCAAGAATCTGGCCAATCCACTGGCAATGATTTTGTCCGGTGTAGAATTGCTTAAATTTCTTGGCTTTGTGAAAGAGGCCCAGCGGGTTGAGAAAGGTATCGAGTATGTTCTGAGACAAAGAGATTATATTACTCCAGATTTAGGTGGGGAGGCCGGTACTAAGGAGATGGCGTCTGCTATTATAGATGCCATGATTTGAGGTGGTATTCAAAGTTATTACGATTCTTCAATGCTAATCCAACGCACCCAACCTTAAGGTCTTCTTTATACTTTATTTTTTCTACGACCCCTTCAGAAAATAATTGGTTAAAATTTTCACAATATTTTCAATAATTCTGAATTTAAGGAGTGGTGTCGAAAAGGCGAGAAAAAGCAGTTTATATGCAAACAACCTCAAGGGGATTGATTGATTCGTTGGGATGTAATTCACAATGTATTCGATTTACAAATCTAATAGAAAATGGAGGAATAAATATGAAAACAATTATGGTCATCGGGGCTGGACAAATGGGGGGCGGAATCGCCCAAGTCGCCGCCCAAGCAGGCTATTCTGTCATTTTAAATGACATTAAGGATGAGTTCGTCATGCGGGGTCTCGGCATCATTCAAAAAAACCTCAACCGCAGTGTCGAAAAAGGAAAACTTAGTGCTGAAGATCAAGAGGCTACTTTAGCTCGCATAACAAAATCGACCTCCCTGCAAGATGCAGTAGCGGCAGACTTAGTCATTGAAGCCGCAGTGGAGAATATGGCCATCAAAGCCCAAGTGTTCTCTCAACTGGACGTCATTTGCCCTGAACACACCATACTTTCGACCAATACATCCTCTTTACCGATCACTGAGATAGCAGCCTTCACTAAACGTCCAGATCGCGTGATTGGTATGCACTTTATGAATCCCGTCCCAGTGATGAAGCTCGTCGAGGTTATTCGTGGCTTGGCCACCAGCGACGAAGTATATAAAACGATTGAAACCTTAAGCCAGACAATGGGCAAAACGCCGGTGGAAGTTAATGATGCCCCCGGATTTGTCGCTAACCGGGTCTTAATCCCGATGATCAATGAAGCCGTCTATACATTCTATGAGGGCATAGCCACCGTAGAAGCGATTGATAATGTTATGAAGTTAGGCACGAACCAACCCATGGGTCCGTTGGCGTTAGCAGATCTAATCGGACTGGATACGGTCCTATCCATTATGGAAGTTCTCCATGAGGGTCTAGGCGATAAATATCGCCCCTGCCCGCTACTTCGTAAATACGTAAAAGCAGGCTGGCTGGGACGGAAATCCGGTCGTGGCTTTCATAACTACGGAGCTTAATTTCGAGCAAGTTCAATAATCATGATTTGGGTCTATAGAGGGATATCTCTCTCAGACAAAGTGAACTCGTTCAACTAAAGTTGAACATCGAGACTTTGGATAAATAATAATTAAACGAAGAGATTCGTAATAACGAGGAGGACAAAGCGTGGAGTATACCAATCTTATCCTAGAACAAAACGGGGCTATCGCCGTCCTAACCATCAATCGACCGAAGGCCTTAAATGCCTTAAACGCAGACACAATAACGGAACTGTCCACCGTGCTTGATGAGCTAGGGAGGGATTCCAGTGTCAAAGTAGTCATCCTCACCGGCAGTGGAGAGAAGGCTTTTGTCGCCGGCGCAGACATCTCTTCAATGAAAGAGTTTAATACTTTGGAAGGTAGGCGTTTTGCTCAATTAGGCCATGCAACCTTTCGGAAGCTTGAACTTTTGTCTCAACCCGTGATTGCCGCTATCAATGGATTTGCCCTAGGTGGTGGATGCGAATTAGCCATGGCTTGCGATATACGTTTAGCGAGTGAAACTGCAAAATTTGGTCAACCAGAGGTAACCCTGGGACTCACGGCTGGATTTGGAGGCACTCAGCGTTTACCCCGCCTAGTAGGTACAGGTCTAGCCAGCGAGTTACTATTTACAGGAGACATCATTGATGCCCAAGAGGCTTATCGTATTGGCTTGGTGAATCATGTCTATTCATCAGAAACTCTTATGGAAGAGGCTCTAAAACTTGCTAACCGAATTGCAGGACGAGCCCCCAAAGCAGTTCAGCTTAGTAAAAGTGCAATCCAACGAGGCACGAACATGGACTTGGACAATGCGCAAGCCTACGAAGCAGAGGTTTTCGCTTTGACATTTAGCACGCAGGATCAAACAGAAGGTTGTACGGCATTTTTAGAACGACGTAAACCGGTTTTTGAAGGCCGGTAGTGCGAGGCACGAGGCGCGATGTACGATGCACGATGTTCTATCGCCCAACTAGAGGCTATTGCATTAAGGTTTGCTAAATCGAGCGACTTTTTAGTTTGGAGTTTTAGAGAGTTTGAATATTTTAGGTAGGAGATGACTAATAATGAGAGATGTTGTTATAGTGAGTGCAGTGCGTACACCTGTTGGTTCTTTTTTAGGGAAATTAGGGCAAATTCCAGCCGTAGATTTAGGTGCACTGGCCATCAAGGAAGCGATAAAAAGAGCAGGTATTACACCTGACCAGGTTGATGAGGTCATTATGGGTAACGTTATACAAAGTGGGCTAGGACAAAATCCCGCTCGTCAAGCGTCCATTAAAGCCGGAATTCCTCAGGAAGTTCCATCCTGGACACTTAATAAAGTATGCGGATCTGGAATTAAAACTGTAGTTTGTGCCGCTCAGGCCATTATATCCGGGGATGCTGATATTGTTGTAGCTGGTGGGATGGAGAGCATGTCTTTAGCTCCTTATGCTATTCCCAAAGCTCGTACAGGTTATCGGATGGGCAATAGTACTCTTATTGATACTATGATTGTTGATGGATTAACAGATGCTATGAACAATATTCATATGGGCGTAACGGCTGAAAACATCGCAGAAAAGTTTGGTATTTCCCGTGAAGAACAAGATCGTCATTCAGTGTTGAGCCAAAATCGTGCAGAAGCGGCCATTAAAGCTGGAAACTTTGAAGAGGAAATTGTACCCGTGTCCATTCCGCAACGCAAAGGAGATCCGATCATTGTCTCTCAAGATGAATTTCCACGTTTTGGTGCAACCTATGAAGCCATGGCAAAACTAGGTGGTGCATTTAAAAAGGATGGTACCGTTACTGCTGCAAATGCTTCGGGGATTAATGACGGGGCTGCTGCGGTTGTCGTTATGGCGAAAGAGAAAGCTCTGGAACTCGGCTTGACACCTTTGGCGACCATCACATCATGGGGCTCAGCAGGTGTAGATCCGCTGATTATGGGAACCGGTCCCATCCCAGCAAGCCGTAAGGCGTTAGAAAAAGCCGGACTGAAAATTGAAGATATGGATATAGTGGAAGCTAACGAAGCATTTGCTTCTCAAACTTTAATATGTGCTAGAGAGTTACAACTTGATATGACGAAAACGAATTTGAACGGTGGAGCGATTGCCCTTGGTCATCCTGTTGGTGCTTCCGGAACGCGGATTCTCGTGACATTATTGCACGAAATGAAGCGTAAAAATGCCCATCGTGGATTGGCCACACTGTGTATCGGTGGAGGACAAGGGATCGCCATGATTGTTGAACGTTAGGACATTAATCGGGCATAAGTCGTCAGTAATCGCATAGTAGAATTAATGGGTAAGAAGGGAGCCTCTGCTTGCAGAGACCCTTCTTCTGTATTTTTATGGACAATCGTAAAGGTAACGGTTAGAATTGGAAAAGGAAGGAAATGTTATTGCATTATCTGAAAAATATTTATAGAGGATGAGTAAAATGGGTAAAAGAATTGAGCATCGGATTCCACCAAGACAACCTGCCTGGAATATTTGGCAAGGATTGTTGTTAATTTTGCTAGTAACTATAATTGAATATCCGCTTGGATGGTTGGAAACACCGAATGACTTGGATTCTTTGCGCGGGATTCTCTACTTTATAGGGGTCGGCTTAGGGGATGCTCTCATCTATTTCAGCCTTATTTGGATATTTTTACGCCTTATACGTCGACCATATTCTGACCTGGGTTTTGTTAAGCCGCTTAAACGCTTTGTTGTGCTGGGATTTGTAGTGGGAATTTTATTGTTTATAGGTATTGGCCTATTAGGAAACGTTTTGACGCACATATTTGGAACCCCAGCCCCTCAAAGTTTTACAGTAGCGGTAAAAGGGGTAAACTATCAGTGGGAATTTGGACTTCTTGCTTTTCTAGGTGGAGTGGTAGCGCCAATCAAGGAAGAGATGCTTTTTCGTGGCTTAATTTACCCACCACTTCGTCGAGCTTTAGGACGGGGTAAAGGAATGCTGTTAACGGGCCTATTTTTTGCAACATTACATTTTGATTTTGTCAGATTTCTACCATTGTTAATTGGAGGAGTGGTACTTGCATGGTTATACGAGCGATCTGCAAGTATCTGGCCTGCAGTTGTTGCCCATGGAACTTGGAATATTTTAATGGCCGCCGCGTTATGGATTCAGCGATTTTAAATGGTAAAAAAGGAGATTTTCATGGACATTAAAATCTTAGAAAACCATGCCTTAGGCGAGAAGCCAAAGTTAGAATGTCTACGGCTCATCTCGGACGGCTCAGGTATAGGGTATATGAACGGTATCGCAACCTTCGTGCCGGGCCTTCTTCCGGGAGAAACCGGGGAGGTTGAAGTATATGATGCTAAAAAGAAATGGCAAAGGGCCCGGCTTCAGACTATAATCAAGCGTTCGCCTGAACGCGTCGATGCCCCTTGTTCCGTCTTTGAAGATTGCGGGGGATGCCAGTTACAGCACACGACTTATGAAGAGACCCTACTGTGGAAGCAACGCTGGGTTGAGGATGCCCTCTCTAGAATTGGAAAAGTAAGCGTTGAGGTCAAACCCATTATCGGGATGTCTATCCCCTGGCGTTACCGCAATAAAGCGCGTCTTCACCGCAAACCAACCGGTAAATTAGGGTATTACAAAGAAAAATCCAAGGACCTTGTCCATTTCTCGGATTGTCTTCTGTTAAGTGAGCGTATGAATCACTGGATTCGACTAACTGAGGAATTTCTGACTGAGGGATTTGCGGATATACACACCTTAACATTTCGGGAGAATACAAGGGGAGAAGGACTGATACTCTTAGAGGGATCGCCAACAAAAGATTTATCTTCCGAAAATAATCCAGAATTCTTTGAGGCGCTTTTTAAGGATGGGGTTCGCTCTGTTTGGGGAACCGATTCAGAAGGTAGTTTAGCGTTACTATGGGGAGAGGCAGCGTTCAGCCAAACGATTCTCGACATGACCTTTGACGTCTCTCCGTTATCTTTTTTGCAAGTAAATTCGCTTCAAACGGACGTCCTATACGCTTATGTTTTGGAGGAGGCAGCTCTGACAGGAGACGAAATTGTCTGGGATCTTTACTCTGGGATTGGGACGCTCTCATTAGCTCTGGCCTCAAAGGCCCAGAAGGTAACGGGCATCGAGGAAAATCCGTACGCAGTTGAGGATGCCATCAAAAACGCAGTCAACAATAACGCTGTCGGTCATGTTGAGTTTCTAAAGGGGACAGTCGAGACGCGGATGATGAAGATTGATGAGCAGCCTGATGTCGTTGTCTTAGATCCACCCAGAACAGGAATGCATCCGCTCGTCGTGCAACGCTTACTTGAGCTGAAGCCTCAGCGTATCATTTATGTATCTTGCGATCCAGGAACCCTGGCTCGGGATCTGGGTGTTCTAACTCAGGGGGGATACGAAGTTGAAAGGGTACAGCCGGTGGATATGTTCCCTTGGACAATGCACGTTGAGTGTGTCGTCTTGATGTCAAGAGTGGAGAAATAAGGCGGCTGTAAATGCTGATAAATAAAGGGTTTCCGAGCATTGAACTAATCTCACGGCTGTGCTGCCGTAGATTACAATGCCAGGAAACCCTTATTTTTATTATACGTGGTAACATATCCACTGCTATAAAGGTGATAGGGTTGAGTTGACAGCTTAGATAACGCCTATTTTTATAGGAGTTGAGGAGACAGGATAGATGTTAGTATTTGGACTAAATAGGGCTTTGGAGGATTCCATTCCCCTCGCCTCCACCATAACATAACTCAATAATTGATACAATCGTGTGGTTTGAACCATAAAATTTCCGTTTGGAAAAGATATGCTTCTAATTGCAGAAGGAAAAGTTATGCTTCCCAATTATGGCTTGGTTTGTAAATATCTAATTTTGGCAGTACTCAATGCTTTTCCATTTGGAAAATAATATATTCCTTTTGATATTGACAAGTTAGGGAAGATTCATGAAACTCAGGTAATTTGCCTGAGTTTTTTTCGTTTAAGCTATTAACATTTGTCTACATGTAGTGTAGAGGTATTGCATTAAATAAAGTCGCATGATATTCCAAATCACTTCATCTTATCAGTACAGAATTGAAATTTGTCATGAATTATTGATACATAATATTTGTCCGTTGGATATCGAAGTTAACGAGGCTTTTTTTGCAGAATCTTTAAAAGATATTACAGCACCACTTTTACCAAAATCGGTTCAGGGTGCTGGTTTGTATCTATTTTCAAATATTTGTATTTATAGAAGGTATATTGAGAAAATCCGTAGAATCTAAGAAGCAAGATAGTTAATGTCCACGTGGGGAGGCAAATACCCTAATAGGAATGGCTAGGCAATGTCTAGCTACATATAACCAAAAATAAATTGTGCAGAAAATACAATTAAAAAAAAGTAACTTATGGGGGAATACGGATGAGGCATATTATTGTAGATCAAGGAAATGAGTTCAAAATTAAAGTTGAGAACATTGGTGAGACTGATATATTCTTAGATGCGTATAATCAAGCAGCGTCAAGGGTTGAGGACATCGTGACGACGACCGAAATCCATTATAAATCAAACAATAATGAAACCTATGGTGACTACTTAAACAATATCATTGCTTTTTCAGGGGAACGCGGGCAAGGCAAAAGCAGTGCTATGTTATCATTCACTAAAAACTTGTTAGATGCAGATAAAGAGAAATCAATAATCGAGTACGGCACCAACACCAAGAAATATCAATTCGTCAGACTAGATACGATTGACCCTTCAACATTTGAAGATATGAACAACATACTCGAAGTTGTTATTGCTCGAATGTATAATAGATTTGAGGAAAGATATCGTGGGGATAACACCACCATGGGGAAGGATCAAAAAAACAGAATCCTGATTCTTTTTCAAAAGGTGTATGAAAGTCTTTGCCTAATCAGAAATTCCAAAAAGCTTGAAGAACTTGAATATGACTATGAAGGTAGCATTGATAAAATTGCTCATATTGGCGACAGCGCCATGCTTCAAAAAAATATTATTAAGCTTGTTCAGCTATATCTTGAAATATTTACGAAGGGCAAAGATAAAAGTTGCTTAATAATTCCGATTGACGATTTAGATATCAATATTAAACATGCCTATAAGATTGCAGAGCAGATCAGAAAATATCTTATCGTACCGAATGTCATCATCATAATGGCCATCAAAATTGAGCAACTAAAGCTTTGCGTCGAAAAAGAATATAGAGAGCAATTTTCTCATTTGATTGCTGCTCCGAATCATCGGATTCATGATGACGAGCCTACCATTATGGCTGCGAAATATGTTGAAAAGCTTATTCCTGATGGTAGGAAAATAACTCTACCAGAGATTCGTGCGATTTCTCAAAGCGGTGATGATGAAATACGACTTATCTATAATGAAAAAGGAAGTGGAGATAACCAAAGAAAAGATATTCTTGGAGAATACAAAGAAATGGGCATTGAAAAAACATTGCTAAGGTATATTTACGACAAAACAAAAATAGTTTTTGTAAAACCTGAAAACGGTTTGCATAACATCATACCAAATACATTACGAGAAGTTGTCAATCTTCTAGCCGTATTGGGAAAAATGAATGATCTGAAAGACTCCGTAAAAACGCGAGACGAAAAAGAGTTGAACAGTATACGCCTTGAGAATATCAAGTTATTTGAAGATTACATTCTGAATACATGGGTTCCAAATAATCTAGATGAAGGAAATATACGAATTATTAGAAACTTTTGCGCGAAAAATACTTTTGAAAAGCATAGGCAAATTTGTGTAGATATAATGGATATTATTGAAAAGGGGGAAATGTATACGGTTGATAAAAGATCTCCTCTCAGCCCACTTGAGGAAACGTTTGAGAGTCTTAAAATTAAGCTTTCACAAAAAAATACAAATATAATGAGCTATTCGCTCGGTGACGCCACATCCCTGATGAAAGTACTTTCAGTAAGGTATATTAACAGCCAAATGGTCAATTTTGTTTTTGCTTTAAAAACTTTATACACAATCACTATGCAGAAAATTATTCTAATGCAAGCCCTTCAGTTTGAGAATTCTGAGTCGGGTGATCAAACCGATGCCCGTGAACCAAATAATATCTATAAGTTTATTGGAGGGGATTTATGGGGCTATAATAAGAAAAAAACTATAAGAGGAAATCGAGGGGTTTACGAATATGATGCTCGGAAGTTGTTAGGTAGCGTTTATCCGGAAAAAGGATACTACAGTCATAATTTCCATATAACCAAAGAAATCGTCAAAGCAATTTTCGGGATGACGTTTTTTTCGGATTTTCCAAATGCTGAAAACTACGATGCTGACATCATTTATTTGCAGAGATTTATTTCTGACAATTACCAGGTTAAAAAGTCCGCCACATTTTGTATAGATAATATATTTATTTCATCCCTTGATTTAGACTATTTGGAAGTGAAGAGCGGACTGAGGCTTTTTGCCTATAACTCAGATGAAAATAAAGAATATATTGCTTTATTTCGTCAGGCTATTAAGGTTGATTTAATAACATTAATTGTAACAAATTTTGAACTTGGTGAATACATTCAACATTTTTGCGAAGATAAAAACGACTTAAGAAAAGGTGTGACTGATGAGCCTGAAAAACATTTTTTAAATTTTGTGAAAAATGTTACCAATGCTTTTAGAAAAATTAATAATTACATTGATGTCAACGCAGAAAACCTAATGGGAAATGCATTTAATGAGGACTCCGCTGAGTTTTTTAAAATGAGTTATGAAGCGAAGATAGCATTAGAACCAAATAATTCTTTTAATATAATTAGTTCTATAATGGAGAATATATACAACGGCAAACTTCAGGAAGTAAAGTCTATAGGGAAAGTATGTACTGCATCATACATGCAAACAAAGGCAAGATATTTAGCTCAGAATATTGCATATTATAAAAATAATTTACAATCGATTAAGTTTAATGACGAGGTTATGGATGATGTGCGTGAGGTATATTTGGAAAGCTCAAAAATTGATGGTAAGGAAAATATCACCCAGGAGTTGCTCGATAGATACAATAAAGCTGTAAATGAGATACAACACTTAATAGATGGTGTAGATAACACAATGAGTAGTGTTGAGAATATTTAGACGATAACGTTATCGACTAAGCAAAAAAGGGGACAACCTGTATGGATATCGAAAGAGGATGCCTGGATGTATTACTTAAGAGAATCCCTTATTTATACATTCGTGACGATATTTATAGCAGCTCGAAAAAAGATAGGAATGACTATTCGAATATTTCCAAAGATATATTTGGCCTGTATGCTCGTGATGGTTTTCCACAGTATACGGATGATGAAGTGGAGTATATTTATGTTTTTCTTAAAAAGAAGCTTAGAGGAGATGCCGGTATCTTTGATTTTGTTGCTGAAGTGGCAGGTGTATTTCTTACTTACAATGAATGTGAACCGCAATGTCAATACGAGCAAGTATTACGTTGGAGAGACTGTTCATTTAAATTGGGGCAGGATTTGCTTACTACTGCATATTTGGCGAAAATTGACACGGATTTTAATCAGAACTCGGAGTATTTCGCATGGAGTCCTGTCATTAAAACGGACAACAAACGATTACATAATATTTTGAATCAGGGCATGGCGGATAATCATTTTCACTTAAATGGATCCACCCAGATATTCGCACTAAGTTGGGCATGCTTAATGAATCATATAGAGGGAAGACAAAAAGAATTTAAACAAATTAAATTCTTTTTAGACTCCACAAAATATTTGCGTACAGAAGAAGAGAAAAAAACTTCACTTTATAATGACTGCATGGTGGCTGCACTAATTCGGGTATATTTATTTTTTTTAGTAAAGAACGAGAAATCGTGTGATAATGTGTTTGAACTTTTCGATTTAGATATGAAAAGAATCGCTGATTTCGATGTAATGTCGCTCAAGAATTTGCAACTGCTGATTAACACGTGTAAAGAAGATTATGCACTTAGGTCTGAGTATGGCTTTCTAGATTATGCCTTGGAAAAAGGCCATGCAGATATTAATCATAATGACAATCGTGTCTTGGCAGGTGAACGCAAGTTTTTATACGACTGTCAGAAGAGTATTTTCCAGGGGAAGTTCAGCGAAGATCAAAAAAACTTTTTTTACATATATTTGCTAATAAAGAATACACTTCGAGGCGAGTTAATACAGGTAAATGATAAGATAGGCTTTAAGAATTTCTCTGTTTATCAAGACAGAAAAGAGATATTTATTGAAAATTATAAACAATACGAGCATGAAATGGTAAGATTGGCAATCAACTCAACGTTAAAAGGGCAAAATATCGTTTCGTTAGAAGCAAGATTTTGTCCAAAATCAAATGGTAGCGATAATAAGAAGTTTATTAAATATTACGACCGTCATTCTGGAAACAAAAGGAACCCAAAACATTTCTATGTACTTCATTTCCCCAAAAAATCTGATACGGGAAAATATAGTGATTATATACCGAGAAATAATATTTTGAGAAACCGTGTTGAAAAATGGACAAATTCAATCGTTGCCCTATTGGAGATGGATGGCAAAAGCAAATACAGAATAAAAGGTATTGATGCATGTTCAAATGAAATAGGGTGTCGCCCTGAAGTTTTCGCACAAAGCTTTCGATATTTGACAAATATTAATATTAATGCAAAATCTGTGTTTGGTGAATCGTGCAAACCAATAAAACTTTATGCAACATACCATGTTGGAGAGGATTTCTTAGATATTGCCGACGGGATGCGTGCGATTGACGAAGTAATTCTGTTTTGCAACCTCACTAGGGGTAGTCGCCTCGGTCACGCTCTTGCTTTGGGAATTGACGTGGCATCCTATTATCAACAGAAGAATTATAAACTTATTATGAACAAGCAGGATGTTGTGGATAATATCGTTTGGTTAATAGAAAAAGCAAAAGAATACGGAATCAATATTAACGGTGCTTTGTTATCCAAGCTGGAACGCACGTTTGAGGATCTATTTTATGAGATATACGATGATTGCTGTATAGCTACAATCTCTACATACAGTTTTTATAACGCATGGAAACTGCGTGGCGACAAGCCGGATATATACAAGATTCCAGATCATGATTTTAAGATTTATCTGAATAGTCAATTTATTTTGCAGTCCGAGTATTATGAAGTAAATCGATTGGTTCATGATAGCATACGTTTAAACAGAATGTGTAAAAATTTAAATTATTGTTATCATTTTAATAAAGAAGTTAAAAGAATCGGAAATGAAAAATTTATTTTAAAAGTCGATATGCTATATGTTAATTTGGTAAGAAGTGTACAAAAGAAAATGCAGTTTGAAATTGCTCAAAAAGGGATAGCTATAGAATCAAATCCATCTTCTAATTATTTGATTGGTACTATCAATAGATATGATCAGCATCCGATCATAAAATTTAATAATTTAGGGCTTGCGACTGATACAAATGAAATAAACGACAGTCCATTATTATCCGTTTCGATAAATACAGATGATCAAGGCGTTTTTGATACTTCGCTAGAGAATGAATACGCTTTAATTGCATTTGCTCTTGAAAAATGTATTGATGAGAACGGTGATCAGAAATACAAGCCAGAAAACATATATAAGTGGATAGACCACATACGTAAGTTGGGATTAGAACAGGTTTTTTGATCAAGTGGCTTGGACAATCGTAAGCAAGCGTAGTCTAAAGCCTATATGGCTCGAACCGGTATGATCGAAAGTTTAACTAGTTATATTGAAAGCTTGTCCGAGACTCACTCGGACACTGTTGGAACCCTCTACAGCATTTGGCTATCGGAGTCGTCTGAATTTATTAAATTTCGAGAGCAGTGTTTTATTTGGTGAACCGAGGCTAGAGGATACTTGTAAGTTTAGACAGTTGCGCTCGGCTAAAAGAGAACCAGCGTACAAGCATATGATGGACGAATGGTCAGGTTGTCTTTTGGACGATATGATCTTATTTGGGTTATTATGAATATTTTTATTATCTTTAAAGGAATTTAAGGAAAGATGTGGAAAGTGTAAAAAATGTTAATGTTGTTTGATGTCAAAACCCTTTTACCGTAGAGAAATGTGGGGCTACAGCTAAGGTTCCTTGCTGATGTCTACCCTTCGTGCTCGTGGCAACAATTTGTGGCAGAAGCCTTAATCAGTTATAACATTGGGCTCCAACGTACTTAGACATTTCGAAATTATTGTAGTGAAAGTACATTATCATGGATAACTTGTTTTCATTCATTGTGTGCCACATGGGGGATTTATAGAAAGGGGGATTACTCATGAGTGATCATCAAGCAGCAGAGCAAATGATTGGTTATTTATACCAAGTTAGATATGCCCTGTTTTTACTTTTAGAAAACGATGATGAACAGACTCAAATCAATATCGAGAAATTTGATGACATTTCATTTAGCCATGATGATACTGCCGAAATAATGATTCAGCTTAAGCATCACACAAAAAAATACGGAGATTTAAATGATGCAAGCACTGATATATGGCGAACAATAAAAGTATGGGCTGATCTTGTTAGTGAGGATACTATTTGCTTAGAAAGTACAAAGTTTATAATTATTACTACAGCGAGAGCTCCAAAAGGAACTGCGGCAAGTTATTTGAAGCCCATAACAAAAGAGCTTGCTAGAGACACAAGCACAGCGTTTAATATCTTAAAGAGAATTACAGTAACATCAAAAAATATAAAGCATTTGAGTTACTATAATGCTTTTAATAAACTTGGTGATGAGTTAGGAAAAAAGCTCACAGATAGTATTTATATAATTGATGGAAGTAGCAATGCAATTGATGTAAAAGCTGACATCAGGAAAATCATTCGATACGGTAGCCTTCCTAAGTACGAACAAAGAATTTTTGAACGTTTAGAGGGTTGGTGGTATGACAAGTCTATTGAATACCTACTATCTGACCAACCAGTATTTATTAGCCAAAAACAGATTCGGTCTTTAATAGCATCTTTTAGAGATGAATATTCTGAGGATAACCTTCCGATAGACGTACCTATTCTGGATGAAGTAGAACTAGAAAATTTGCCGGAAAAAGATCACATTTTTTATGAGCAATTAAGGCTTATCTGCTTAAGTAATAAAAGAATAAATTTAGCAATTCGCGATTACTACCGTGCATTTAGCCAGAGAGCCAATTGGATACGTGATGATTTAATATATATCAACGATTTGGATCGATATGAAGAACGATTAACTGACGAATGGCAGAGGATGTTTTTGACTATGCAGGAGGATTTAGAAGAATACGGCGATGAGCTAGACGAGAAGACAAAACAAAGACATGGGAAACTACTGTTTGATAAAATACAGGATAAAGATATTAGAATTAGGGAGAGATGTAGTGAACCATTTGTCATGCGTGGCAGCTACCATTCCTTGGCGAATAGATTGTCAGTTGGTTGGCATACAGATTTTGAGACTTGTTTAAGAACTCTGCTGACAAGATGAGGAGAGATATTAATGAAAAATTGGGAAAGTAGAGCGAAGGAAATTGCGTATCTCCTTAATCCTGCCTTTTGTGGGAGGATTATTTATCATGCAATCAAGACTTATTCAGAGGAAACTAAACGGCCCATGCCCTTTCCACTAGTTTACCTCATCCTTCCATTGGTATTACATAGGAAAACGAGACAACGGATAAAGAGTGTTACACAAATGCAGATATGGATTCAACGTAACCCAGATGTATTAATCGGCTTTGCGAATCGTACAGAAAGTATGGTGCAAATCACAAATGAAGCTGTAGAATTTTTAATGCAGAGCGGTATTGTGACTCTTACCAATAATGCAGACTTAGACCTAGAACAATTATTCAAATCACTAAGTGCAAGTAAATATACAAATGACGAAATTAAAGAATGTATTAGCAAAAGCTCAAATATCGCAAAATGGTTTGCAAAAGCGGGCACGGTAGAAACAATTTATATAAGTTGGGGGGTGAGACCATAATGCAAATAAAAGAATTAGTATTGTACGGAGTTAATGGAGAGGTTCGGCACTTGCCCTTTAATATTGGTGAAGTGAATATTATTTCTGGCAAATCTAAATCGGGGAAATCTGTAATTGGAGATATAATCGATTATTGTCTAGGTGGTTCATCTTGCAGTATAGCTGATGGCTTAGTTAGAGAAACAGTATCTTGGTATGGTTTATTGATTCAATTTGAAGGAGAAAGATGTTTTGTAGCACGCCAAAGTCCTCCAAAAGGGCAACAGTCAACAAGTAAATTCTATTATCAAATTGGAAAAACAATAAACGTTCCGGAAAAATCGAACTTTATTTCAAATTCAAATACTGATGGTATTGAAGAGATGTTATCCCGAAGAATAGGAATAACAGAAAATCTCAATATTCCTCCAGATGGGCAAACAAGGCAGTCCCTATCAGCCAATATAAGACATGCATTATACTATTGTTTTCAAAATCAGGATGAAGTTGCAGCAAGGAACTTCTTGTTTCATAAACAATCAGAGGATTTTATAACTCAGGCAATTAAAGATACGATGCCATATTTTCTCGGGATAATAACTGAAGAATCATTAGCACTTGAAAATGAAAGAACATTATTAAAGAGAAAGATTGCTTTAGAAAAGCGTAGGCTTGAAGAAATCAGAATGCTTCAAGGTGGTGGTATGCAAAAAGCCACAGGTTTAGTGGCTGAAGCTAAATATGTGGGACTATTAGCAGACAATATTAATCTTGATTATAACGATTATGATTCTCTTTTTTTAACGCTACAAGCAATTAACCAATGGAAGCCTGTTGAAGTACATACAGCTGGTATGGACAAATTAAGCTTTTCACAAAGCCAACTTTCAACCGTTCAAAGCCAGTTAGATTATATTGATGAGGACTTGCGTAACGCCAAAACCTTTGCGGGAGAAACAAAAGGATATATTGATGAGACAGAATATCAAAAGATGCGACTTCAATCTATTGGACTATTTGAAAAGTTAGACTTTAACTCTAATCACTGTCCTCTATGTTCAAATACTTTAAGCGAACCATTGCCTAATGTGGAGGCGATAAAAACAGCTATCAAAAACCTTGATATAAATATTGAATCAGTTACGCGTGAGAAACCTAAGTTGAGAAAATATATCGATCAATTGGAAGCTGAACGTCAAGCCCTAAGAGAAAACGAAAAAAGACTAAAACTAGAAATTGATAGTATCTTTACTCAAAATCAAGATGGTATTTCATTGCGAGATCTCAATTCAAAACGGGCAAAAATTGTAGGAAGAATTAGTCTATGGCTTGAAAGTGTGGATTTAAATGATGATACATCCAGTAAAGAAGATTCGATTATTACTCTTGAAACACGAATGGTTGAAATTGATAAACTTTTAGATAGGGATACTGTAGAAGAACGTAAGCAGTCTATCTTAAACAGGATGAGCGTTGATATGAGCGTATGGGCTAAAGAGCTAGGGCTGGAATATTGGGATAGTCCTTATCGTTTAGACATGGGAAGAGTTACCGTTGTTGTGGATAAGCCTGAGCGACCAGTACCATTACAACAACTCGGAAGTGGCTCGAATTGGGTAGGAATACACTTGATTGCATATTTTGCACTACATAAATATTTTATCTCACAGAATAGGCCAGTGCCTCATTTCTTGTTTATAGACCAACCATCACAAGTATATTTCCCATCAGACCTCGATGCACAAAATACTGACAAGGAAGAAGTGAATAATTTATATCGGTTTATTTTTAATAGAGTAAAAGAATTTGATAATAAATTGCAGTTGATTGTCGTTGATCATGCTAACTTAGTAGATGATCAGTTCCAAGATGCAATTATAGAAAAATGGTGGGATGGAAAGAAATTGATACCGGAAAGTTGGTACAATAAGTAAGAAGCTTACGATGGGCGAAAATAAAATCATGCAATTAATAGATAGTACCTCAAACTTTCGCTCTCCAAAAGTTGAGGTATAAACACACATAAATTCGGTTAGAATCCATCTGATTTGAAACTGGATTTTTGGGGTGTTTAATATAGGGACACGACTTTTTAGTCTGAAGCCAATAGGAATTGGAACAGGGATTATTGAAAGTCAAACTAGCTATATTTCCAGGCTGTCCGAGATACATTCGGTCACTGTTGGATCCCTCATCGGGAAAGAACTTGCCTCTGTTTTGGCAAAAAAGTACATCTTAAAAAGTAGTATGGAGGGCGGCAGTAGATTTTTTGATACGGCGTCAGAACTAAATGGATTTGGAAAAGTTGCAGAAGACTGTGCCAAAGGGTTGGAGATATTGACGGGCGGTACTGACCTTAAGGGTCTAACATTAGTGTCATGGAATCATATGATCCCGCCAAGAGGAGTGCTTCGTGAAAAAAAGGCATGGTGTCCGGAATGTCTGGAAAATTGGAAGGAAAACAATCAGGATATTTATGAACCATTGCTGTGGAGTTTTAAAGCCGTGACATTTTGCCTCGAGCATGGGACTTCTCTTCAAAATAGGTGTCCCAATTGTTTCAAGGAAATACCCATTTTGACCCGCAAAACAAGAAACGGATTTTGCAGTTATTGCGGTTGTTGGTTGGGGCACTCCAAGATTAGCATAGATGGAGTAGCAAACACACAACCAACAAGCTGGGAGTATTTTGTCGTAACAAATGTAATGGAATTACTTGTTATAGGACAGGTCTCCTTATTACATTGCGAGGAAATCCATGCTTTCATTAAATCATTGGTAGATAGTAACGGTGGTAAAGGTGCCTTTTCACGGGCTGTTGGCATTCCGAAGACTACTGTAAGAGCCTGGTATGATGGAAATAATAAGCCAAGGTTCGATACCCTACTGATAATTTGCTTTGGAGTTAAACAGCAACTCAAGGACATAGTAACAGGATTTAGGGGTACTGGCAATTGTCTTGCAGTAGGCTCTGAGCTTATGTTCACACCAAAACCGGTTAAACGGAGAAGGCCTTTTGATCAAGATCGAACAGAATCTGTGCTCAAAGAGATCATTGACGGTAAAGTGAATCCACCTCCGTCAGTTAGGGAGGTTGCCAAGAGCCTGCAATGCGATAAACGATTACTATACAAACATTGTTCTAAATTGTGTAAAGCTGTGTCGGAGAAACATATCTCTTATGTGCAAGAATGCCGGAGCAAACGGATTAACGAAGCATGTTTAAAGGTTAAAGATGTGACAGAAGACTTGCTTAACCAAGGGGTCTACCCTAGTCGACGACGAGTAGAGAAAATATTGGGTTCCAAGTTGATAATGCGAGAAAAGCCAGTTCAAACGACATGGCATGATAGTCTTCAACAATAAAAATAGTTTTTTGATTAATTTGACAAAGTGATTATTATTTATTAGACTATAAACTAGTGGTATCTCATTGGTAAGTGTGGGTGAATAAAGTGCTTTTGAATTTCTTTCTGCGAAAGAAACTAAATATACGCGTACGTTTAAAGACCGGCTAGGTTAACACCTAGTCGGTTTTTCCTTTTTACAAAGGCATACTGTGTCAACACTTTTCGCGATTAATAATATCTTGTTTATAACCTATAGATCTTGATTAGATCATTTTTACTAATTTGAATCAAAGAAGATGAGGCTTTTTGGGGTTAAAGTATTAAATTGAATATTACGGTTTCAGAGAGCCGCTGTTCCGGGGATCACTGAGCCACCTCTCCGGAAAAATAGAGCCGCCCTTCCGGTGTATTTAGCCACACCTATTTTTGTCGACCCCAGAGTGGCTCTCGCTCCGGAAGGGTGGCTCTGAAAATCCGGAACTCTGGCTCTCACTGTCCGGAATAGTGGAACAATCCGACCCGGATTATTCATTAAATTGTGTTACTCAAAAAATATATATAACAAAAAGGGAGAAATTCAAAATAAAAACGCTTAGGTATCTAGATTTCAATATGACAAAGAAGTGGACGACTAAAATCATTGAACAAAGCCCCCATAGGATAAAGTTATCGAACTATTTGAGAACCAGAAACAGGAATATAAAGTAGTCCACTTCCCTCCGGCGGAATGTGAACCAAAAAGGAGACGTACATTATGCTCAATAATTTAGATTTTAACCGGTGGTGTACAAAGCAAAAACTTTCCGAAGAGGCAATTGCATTAATTAGCAGAATCAGAACAAGTGAACCATCACGGCGGGTCGGGGGTGGAAGAAAAAATGTGGTGGGTGCATACCCGAGTAAAAGAATGGGAGTATCCATTCAATTTGAGAGTCATAAGGTAGAGCTACCTGGAATTTATTTGAAAGAACATGATTTTAATGTTGAGGAATATTATGACCAACCACCAGCAATTAAGTTAACCTATAATTCGCGCAAGGATAGAGTGGTGGGGTTTTATCATACTCCAGACTACTTCGTACTATAATGGTCTAGGAAAACTCGACAAGATTTCTTAAAAAGATAATGAACCTGATATAATAAAACCACAAAAGAAAGCAGGTTTATTATTGATGAAGAAGAGAGTTTTTAGCGCAGAATTTAAAGCAGAAAGAGTTTTGGAGGTATTGCGGGGCGAAAAGGAAATTAATGAAATCGCAAGTGCCCATGAAATCGCGCCTAACCAGCTGCGGAATTGGAAAAATGAATTTTTGGCTAATGCTGCTAATGTATTTG
>Ga0209347_1000914_pt1 | contig 59327 bp, 59 predicted proteins | sample AutmiccommuBRH23_FD_187382 | JGI IMG/M metagenome (GOLD analysis project Ga0209347, IMG submission 187382) | Deep subsurface microbial communities from Mt. Terri, Switzerland - Autotrophic microbial communities BRH/23 (SPAdes) (version 2) | ecosystem: Environmental > Aquatic > Deep subsurface >... | reverse complement strand
TTATGCTGGCGGAGGGGGTGGGGTTCGAACCCACGTGACCCTTTCAGGTCTAACGGTTTTCAAGACCGCCTCCTTAAGCCGCTCGGACACCCCTCCGCAAAAAAAAACGCAGATCGTCCGTAAAAACACGCATCTCATAGCGCATTTTTTAGTCTACCATAGAAAATAACCTGTGTCAATAAACAACCCGCGCTTCCCCGCCTTTACTTCTAACCAATCCTGGCGGCTCCGCCCATATACGGCCGCAGCGCTTCCGGCACGGTTACGCTGCCGTCGGCCTCCTGGCAGTTTTCCAGGATGGCGGCCACGGTACGTCCCACGGCCAGCCCGGAGCCGTTCAGGGTGTGGACATACTCCACTTTGTTCTTGCCCCTGCGGAAGCGGATGCCGGCGCGGCGGGCCTGGAAATCGGTAAAGCAGCTGCAGGAAGATATCTCCTTGTAGTCATTATAGCTGGGGAGCCAGACTTCGATGTCGTAGGTCTTGGCCGCGGAAAAGCCCATGTCGCCCGTACAGAGCAGCACCGTCCGGTGGGGCAGACCGAGGATCCGCAGCACCTCTTCGGCGTCGGCGGTGAGCTTCTCCAGCTCGGCGAAGGATTCCTCCGGCCGGGTGAACTTGACCAACTCGACCTTGTTGAACTGGTGCTGGCGGATCAATCCGCGGGTGTCCCGCCCGGCCGCTCCGGCCTCGGCCCTGAAACAGGCGCTGTAGGCGCAGTGATAAATCGGCAGCCGGCCGTCGTCCAGGATCTCCTGGCGGTAGAGGTTGGTCACCGGCACCTCCGCGGTGGGAATCAGATAATAGTCCATTCCCTCCAACTTGAACATGTCCTCGGCGAACTTGGGCAGCTGGCCGGTGCCGATCATGCTGTCCCGGTTCACAATAAAGGGGGGGAATATTTCCACGCAGCCGTGCTTCTCCGTGTGCAGATCGAGCATGAAGTTGAATACGGAACGCTCCAGCCGGGCGCCGGCTCCTTTGTAAAAGCTGAACCGGGCGCCGGTCACCTTGCCGCCCCGCTCGAAGTCAATGATGTCCAGCGCCTCACCGATGTCCCAGTGGGCCTTTGGCGCGAATGGAAACTGCCTGGGCTCACCCCAGGTCCGCACTACCGGGTTGTCTGCGGCGCTTTTACCGGGAGGCACCGACTCGTCCGGAATGTTTGGTATATTGAGCAGGATCCCCTGCATTTTCTCTTCGATAACCCGGATTTCTTCATCTTTTTCTTTGATTTCCTGGGCCAGGCGGCGCATCTCCAGGACCATGCCTTCGGCTTCGGCGCCGGCTTTTTTCAGCCGGCCGATCTCTTCCGACACGGTATTGCGCCTGTTCTTCATCTGCTCCACCAAAAAGAGCTTCTCCCGCCGCGCTTCGTCCAGGCGGATAAACTCGTCCAGGGTGACGCCGGCGCCGCGCCGGGAGAGCGCTTCCTGCACCAACTCCAGGTTGTTTCGCACAAATTTTACGTCCAGCATACCTCTACCCCCAGCGAATGTAAAAACGTACCATTTATTTTGACTGGAAACCATTATACTATACCAGAAGTGATTTGTAAAACAAAGGTCGAGCGCGGGCGTTGTGAAACGCCCGCGCCGCTTGCTTTGCTGATTTATATGTGGGGGTTCCTCTTTTCACTTCAGATGGGGCGGAAGCCCCGGTGTTCAGCTTTAGCTGAACGAACGCGCTACAGGCTGACGTTCCGGACGCCAAGCACCCCGTCAATTTTGCTGATTTCAGCCATGGTGTCTTCGGGCACGGGGCCGTCCACGTTAATCAGCATGACCGCCCGGCCGCCGGCCACCTTGCGCCCCACCTGCATGCCGGAGATGTTGACGTCGTGCGCCCCGATCAGGCCGCCCACCGGACCGATGATGCGGGGTTTGTCAATGTGCGGGATGTACAGCATGTTTCCTTCCGGAACAGCGTCGACGTGATAACCGTCAATGGCGACAAGGCGCGCGTCAACGCCGCCGAAGATGGTGCCGGCCACGGAGATCTCCTCCTTGTTGGAGGTGACCTTTACGTTAATCAGGTTGGCGTAGTCGCCTTCTTCCTCCGACTGCTTCTGGACCACCTGGATACCGCGGTTTTTGGCCTGAAGCGAAGCATTTACGAAATTGACCCTGTCCTGTAAGATGGTGTCCAGAAAACCCTTGATCAGCGCCGTGGTAATCGGCGCCACTTCCTGGTTGGCCAGGTCGCCGCCGTATACCACTTCCAGTTTGTTCACCCGACCCTGGATAATCTGGGCGGCAAACTTGCCCATCTTTTCGGCCAGGGCCAGGTAAGGCTTGACGAGCTTCAAGGCTTTCGGGCTCAAAGATGGGATGTTGACGGTATTTTTAACGAAATCCCCCTGCAGGGCGGCCACGATGCTCTCCGAAACATCCACGGCCACGCTCAACTGGGCCTCTTTTGTGGAGGCGCCCAGGTGCGGGGTGGCGATAAAATTGTCAAACTCATAGAGAGGGCTGTCCAGATTGGGCTCCTTTTCGAAGACGTCCAGGGCCGCGCCGGCAACCTTACCCGCTTTCATCGCGTTGTAAAGAGCCTGCTCGTCCAGCACGCCGCCGCGGGCGCAGTTGAGCACCCGAACGCCCTCTTTCATCAGAGAAAAGGCGTTCTCGCCGACGATGTGTTTGGTTTCCCTGGTCAGCGGGATATGGACGGTGATGAAGTCCGCCTGCCGGAATACGTCTTCCAGCGGAAGCAGCTTGATGCCCAAAAGCTCGGCCTTCTCTTCCGTAATGTAGGGGTCGTAAGCCACGACGTTCATGTCCATGCCCTGGGCCCTTTTGGCCACCGCCGCGCCAATGCGCCCGAGTCCGACCACGCCCAGGGTCTTGTCTCTCAGTTCCACACCCATAAAAGCTTTTTTATCCCACTTCCCGGACCGGAGGGTGGCGCAGGCCCGCGGAATATCGCGGGACAAGGCCAGCATCATGGCCATCGTGTGCTCGGCCGCGGCGATGGTGTTGCCGCCCGGCGCGTTCACCACCAGGATCCCTTTGGCCGTGGCGGCCGGGATGTCGATGTTGTCCACGCCCACGCCGGCGCGGCCGACCACCTTCAACCCGGCGGCGCTCTCAATCACCCGCGCGGTCACTTTGGTGGCGCTCCGCACGATCATGCCGTCATATTCACCAATGACCGCGCACAGCTCATCTTCGGTCATTTTGCCGCCGATAATCACTTCTATTTCCGGCGCCTGCCGCAGGGCGGCCAAACCTTTCTCTTCAACCCCGTCCATGACCAGTACTTTGTACATGTCGCTTAAACCCTCCCCAAGAATATTTCCTGCGCGGCCCGCACGCCCCGGCCCAGTTCAACCGGAAGCCCGAGCCTGGCCAGAGCCATTTCCAGGGCGCTGACTGCAATCATCACGTCCATCTTGTCGGAAAATCCCATGTGAGCGATGCGGAAAATTTTCCCCTTCATGATCGCCTGGCCGCCGGCGAAGGTAATCCCGAATTCGTTCTGCAAAACCTTGCGCAGGTCATCGGCGCCGGTTCCTTCCGGCGCCCACACACCGGTGATGGCATTGGAAGCGCAGCGGTCTTCGACTAGAAGCTTCAGACCCAGCGACTTGATCGCCGCGCGGGTGGCTTTGGCCAGCAGGGCGTGGCGGGCGTACACGTTGTCCATCCCCTCGGCCATCATGATCTCCAGAGCCGCCTCAAGGCCGTAAAAGAGCGAGACGCCCGGAGTATAGGCCGTGTTCCACTTCTCACAAGATTTTTTGGCGGCTAACAGACTGAAATAAAAGCGGGGTGACTTGTTCTCACCGACCACCGCCCAGGCCTTGTCACTCACGCTGACCATAGCCAGGCCCGGGGGGAGCATCAGCGCTTTTTGCGAGGCCGTGCAGAGGATGTCCACACCCCACTCGTCCGTCTTTATCTCGATGGCGCCAACGCCGCTGACGCCGTCCACCAGGAGCAGCGCCGGGGTTTTCGCCACCAGGGCGCCGATGCCGGCGATGTCGTTAACCACGCCGGTGGATGTCTCGTTCTGGGTGGCCAGGACTACCTTGTACCGGGCGCCGGCCAGCTTTTCCGCCACAACTTTCAAATCCACGTCGTTGCCCCAGCCGAAGTGCACTTCGTCCACAGCGGCGCCGTAGGCGCCGGCTATTTTGGCAAAGCGCTCGCCGAAGTTACCGGTGATCAGCGCCAGAACCTTGTCGCCGGAGTTGATGGTGTTGGCGACAGCAGTCTCCAGGCCGCCCGTTCCCGAATGGGTCAGCACAAAAATGTCGTTTTTTGTCTGAAAAACCACCTGGAGCTTTTCCACGATCCGCTTGTGCATCCGGGCGAAATCGTCGGTGCGGTGACCGCCGATGGGCCTGGACATGGCCGCCGCCACGGTTGGCGGCACCGGGGTGGGGCCAGGAATCATCAGGTATTGTTTGTCTTGCATCATGTTCTTATTCTCCCTTCATAACAGGTGAAATGGCCTCTGGTAAACCTTTTGGAAGTAAAAAAACTAAACCTCTCATCCCAGTCACAACAGGGACGAGAGGTTACTCCCGCGGTGCCACCCTTTTTGGCCGGATCACAACCGGCCCTCTTGAGCAGGTGATAACGGAACGACCGTGCCTGCCTACTGCTGTTTTCGGCAGACCCCCTCCGGGGAGCCAATTCACCAATCCGACCTGCCGGTTCACAGCGCCCACCGGCTCTCTGCAAAGGTCTGGCTGGTTACTTTACCCCATCAGCGGGTTTTTTTAAACTTATATTTAATATTACTACAGGCGTCATTAATTTGCAATAGCAATCATCAATCAAATTCGATTGTTCTCCGTGTTAATTAGAATGGTTCCCCAGTTGCGTTTTTACGTTATTACAGATATACTGAGACTATAAAAACCAATGGAGGTCTTTTTAATGTCTACTCCAAATAAACACGTTAAAACCTATCGGGTTTCGGTTCAAAGACGCAATCTGATCAGCCTGCCCAGAGAAATAAGAGAAAACTTAAAAATCAATGAGGGCGATGTTTTAGATGTGCGGGTCGAAAGCAACAAGATTGTCATGGAACCGTATAAGTTAATTCCGTCCAGCCAGGCATACTTTTGGACTGAAGCAGCCCAAAAAGATATGATGGAAGCCAAAAACGATGTTGAATCCGGGATGGTCCGGGAATTTTCAAATGTTGATAAATTTTTAAAGGGTTTGGCTGATGACTAGGAAATTCCGGTCCACCCGCAAATTTGATAAACAATTCAAATCATTAGAACCAAAAATTATTAAGCAGGCGGCAAAAACCATCGACTTATTTATAAAAGACCCTGCCCACCCTTCTCTGCGACTTAAAAAAGTACAAGGCGCGGATAACTTTTACGAGATTAGCGTTAACATGTCTATCAGGATAATCGTGCAGATAATCTCAAAAGAGAAAGATCAGATAAACACCTTTTACATCATTGGCAAACACGAAGGGGGCGCAAGTGGGGACGGTTCTTGCTTGCCAGGTAAAATATTGAAGCAAGAGCAAACATCCATGCTCCCGCGGGGCGCGGCGGTGAATGAAAATCCGGTTCTATTTTTGGAGCAAATTTAAGATCGGTCCCGTCTAAAGGCAGTTTTCCAGAAAGTACCGGTGGACGCGCAGGTCGTCCGTGAGCTCCGGGTGGAAAGCGGCGGCCAGGAGCCGGCCCTGACGGGCAAAAACGATCTTGTCGCCGAATTGAGCCAGCACTTTCACCCCCGGCCGGACGGCGGTGATGTAGGGGGCGCGGATAAAGATGGCCGGGAAAGGCTCTCCCCCCAGCGCGGGGATGTCCAGGTTGGACTCAAAGCTGTCCGCCTGCCTGCCGAAAGCGTTTCTTTCCACCGACATGTCCATCAGCCCGAGACGCGGCTGGCTTGAGCCGGTGATGTCTTTGGCCAGCATGATCAGACCGGCGCAGGTGCCGAGGATGGGCAGGCCCTCTTCTCCCAGACGCCGCAGGGGTTCAAAAAGCCGGCAGCCATCCAGAAGCTTTCCCATGGTCGTGCTTTCGCCGCCCGGTATGATCAGGGCGTCAATCCCTTCCAGATGCTCCGGTTTTTTAATCTGAACCGACTCAACACTCATTTTTGTTAAAGCCTGCTGATGCTCCCGAAAAGCCCCTTGCAGAGCAAGGACCCCAATCCGCATAGTGAACTTCCTTCCCCGTACACTTCAAATCCAGCCTGTTAATAAAAATCTGCACTACCACCCGCGGTCCTGCATTCTCTGTTCCGGCGCAATGGTGGCTATCTCCAGGCCATGCATGGCCTCGCCCAGATCTTTGGAAACCTCGGCCAGCAGCTGCGGGTCGTTGTAGTGGGTGGTGGCGGCTACGATGGCCTTGCCCCGGGAGGCCGGGTCATTGGATTTGAAGATGCCGGAGCCGACAAAGATGCCGTCACAGCCGAGCTGCATCATCAGGGCGGCGTCAGCGGGCGTGGCGATGCCGCCGGCGGCGAAATTCACCACCGGAAGGCGTCCCTCCGCGGCAACCTTTACCACCAACTCGTAGGGCGCACCCATTTCCCTGGCCGCGCTCATTAACTCTTCTTTGGGCAGGTTCTGCAGGCGCCGGATTTCTCCCAGCACCATGCGGATGTGACGGACGGCCTCCACCACGTTGCCGGTGCCCGGCTCGCCCTTGGTGCGGATCATGGCCGCTCCTTCACCGATGCGCCGCAGGGCTTCACCCAGGTTCCTGGCGCCGCAGACAAAGGGCACTTTGAAGTCGTGTTTATCAATATGGTGAGCCTCGTCGGCCGGGGTGAGCACTTCGCTCTCGTCTATATAGTCAACCCCCAATGATTCCAGAATTTGGGCCTCTACGAAGTGGCCGATGCGCGCTTTGGCCATCACCGGGATGGTCACGGCCGCCATTATTTTCAGGATCACCGCCGGATCGGCCATCCTGGCCACGCCGCCGGCGGCTCGAATGTCGGCCGGCACGCGCTCCAGAGCCATCACGGCACAGGCCCCGGCTTCCTCGGCGATCTTCGCCTGCTCGGGCGTGGTGACATCCATGATCACGCCGCCCTTCAACATTTCGGCCAGACCTTTTTTAACCGTCCAGGTACCTATCTCAGCCATTTAAATTTTTCCTCCAATTCAACTTCTCTTATAATTACCAGGTAATTTTACAATAATTTATAGTCCGTGACAAGAGGAAAGGCGGACCCAGTCGCTTCCAGCCGGTAAAAAGAAAAAATTCCGGGCACAACTGCCCGGAGCGCGTCGCTGGCCCGCTTGGGGGTGAGGCGAAGGTGTGTCCCCTTACCTTTGCCCTTCCGCCGTCTCTGCTTAATCGGCTTCTTCCTCGCCTTCCTCTCCTCCATCGCCTACAACCTTGGCCACCGCCACCACCGCGTCCCCGGGGTTGATCCGCATCAGGGTCACCCCCTGGGTGGTGCGGCCCATGGACGGTATGTGTTCCGTCTGCAGACGGATGATGATCCCTTCCGCGCTGATCATCATCACCTCTTCCCCTTCTCTGACCACCTGCATGGTAACCAGCGGGCCGTTTCGCGTCGTCGTCCGGATGTTGATGATCCCCTTGCCCGCGCGGGACTGGACGCGGTACTTGGACAGGCTGGTCCGCTTGCCGTAGCCGTTGGCGGTTACGGTGAGAAGGTAGGCGTCTTCGCGGACCGTCTCCATCACCACCACCTCATCTTTTTTCGACAGCGAAATTCCCTTTACCCCTCTGGCCGTGCGGCCCATGGAGCGCACATCCGCCTCGGGGAACCGGATCGCCAGGCCCTTCTTGGTGCCCAGGAGAATCTCCTCGCTGCCGCCGGTCAGCTTGACGTCCACCAGCTCGTCCCCGTCTTCCAGGGAGAGGGCGATGATGCCGTCCCGGCGGGAGGTGTCGAAACCGTTTAAAGGGGTCTTTTTGATAAACCCTCTCCGGGTAACCATAAACAAAAACTGGTCTTCGCTGAATTCCCGCACGGGAATGACGGTGGTGATCTTATCGTCCCCATCAACATTTAACAAGTTGACAATAGCCGTGCCTTTGGCCTGCCGGCTCGCCTCAGGGATTTCATGGACTTTCAGGCGGTAAACCTTGCCTTTATTGGTAAAAAAGAGGAAATAGTGATGGGTCGAGGCCACAAAAAGATGCCGGACAAAGTCCTTCTCCTTGGTACCCATGGCGGTGATCCCGCGCCCGCCCCGGCGCTGGCTCTTGTAGTTGTCCTGCAGAGTCCGCTTTACGTAACCCTGATGGGTGATGGTGATGACCATTTCTTCCTCGGGGATCAGGTCTTCCGTCACCATGGTGACGTACTCGTCTGAAATAACCGTTCGCCGGGGGTCGGCGTATTTCTTTTTAATAACGAAGAGCTCTTCCTTAATGATGGTCAGGACTTTCTTTTCATCGGCCAGAATGGCCCGCAGATAAGCTATCTTTTCCAAAAGATCCCGGTACTCGGCCTCAAGTTTTTCTATTTCCAGCCCGGTCAGCTGGCGCAGACGCATCTCCACGATGGCCTCAGCCTGTCTTTCCGACAGGCTGAAAGCCTCCATTAAAGACTTCCTGGCTTCATCCGCTGTTCTGGAAGCGCGGATAATCCGGACCACCTCGTCCAGATGAGCCAGGGCGATGCGCAGGCCTTCCACGATATGGGCACGCGCCTCGGCCTTGTTCAGATCGAAGCGGGTGCGCCGCACCACCACATCTTTTTGATGCTCGATGTAGTAGAAGAGTACCTGCTTTAAATTTAAAACTTCCGGGCGGCCGTCTACCAGGGCCAGCATGATCACGCCGAAGCTTTCCTGCATCTGGGTGTGCTTGTAAAGCTGGTTCAAGACTACCTGATGGTTGGCGTCTCTTTTCAGCTCAATGACGATGCGCATGCCGCGGCGGTCCGACTCGTCACGCAGGTCGCTGATCCCCTCGACCTTCTTTTCTTTTACCAGCTCTGCAATCTTTTCGATCAGGCGCGCCTTGTTGACCTGGTAGGGAATTTCATTGACGATAATGCTCTCCCTGTTCATGGCCATTTTCTCAACAGAGGTCTGCGCCCTGACCTTGATGCTGCCTCGTCCGGTGCGGTAGGCGCTGTTAATCCCGTCCCGCCCCATGATCTTGCCACCGGTGGGAAAGTCCGGGCCGTGGACCATGTTTATCAATTCTCCGATCCCGGCATCAGGGTTGTCGATGAGCAGAACCACACCGTCGACCACCTCCCCGAGGTTGTGGGGGGGGATGTTGGTGGCCATCCCGACGGCAATGCCGGCCGACCCGTTGATTAAAAGATTGGGGGTGCGCGACGGCAGCACAGTCGGCTCCTTGGTGCTGCCATCGTAGTTGGGAATAAATTCGACCGTATCCTTCTCAATGTCGTCCAGCATCTCCGTGGAGATTTTGGCCAGACGGGCCTCGGTGTATCGCATTGCCGCCGCCGAGTCGCCGTCAACCGATCCGAAATTCCCATGGCCGTCCACCAGCGGGTAGCGGCAGGCAAAGTCCTGGGCCATCCGCACCAGGGCGTCGTATACGGAAACGTCCCCGTGGGGGTGGAACTTGGCCAGGACGTTGCCCACGATATGGGCCGACTTGCGGTGGGGTTTGTCCGGCGTCATGCCGAGATCGTGCATGGCGTAGAGAATTCGCCGGTGCACCGGTTTCAGCCCGTCCCTCACGTCGGGGAGGGCCCGGCCCACGATAACGCTCATGGCGTAGTCCAGGTAGGAATTCTTCATTTCCGCGCTGATGTTGATCGGAATCACTTTTCCAGTCATAGACGGCAAGCCGGGACACCTCTTTACGTTCTTTTCGCAAAAGAATTATACCATAAATTATCATGAAAGCGCAATTCGGGCGGCCGGGCTGTTTTTCGCGGGTCTTGTGACCCGGGGCTGTTTTTTTATTCGTCGCGCCCCACCTCGGCCTTATGCCGCCCCTAAAACAAGCGCCCTTCATCTCTGCCCCGGCTTTCAAAAACCGGGGCGGCCTACTCAATCAAATTGCATCGCCTCTTTTTTTTACCTCTTTTTGTTTCTTTGGCAAATTGGGCTTTCCGTCAGCTGACTTTCTCGCCATAAGGCCGGCCGTCCGGCAGGTTTTTTCCAGCCATTCCCTTGGTTTACGCAGGGAGACAACTAATATTTTTGGATCGGACAAACACCCACCTCCACTTAATAATAGATAACAGAATAAGTATAAAACTTAAGGCCCCCTGATCATCCGCTTATTCTTCAGGCTTCCCTCAGAGAGGGAAAATGAGACGCCCCCCCTGCTTTCCGCCCAGGTGTTGAGCTTGAACACCATTTTCTCCCGGATGAATGTTTTAATGGTGTCCTGTACCTGGGGGAGGACCGCCGTCACGTCCTGGAGGAAACTGGTGGTTCTTTCCGCCCCGGCGCCGGCCAGGAAAGAAACTAAAACCAGCAGCACAATGAACGTCAGCTTTGGCTTCTGAAGCGACTGGCGGCAGCTTCTTACGATTTTCAAGGAACATCACTCCTTACCGGTGGTTACCGTGGAGCCGGGCGGCGGGAGCCCGTATCCGCACTGTTTGTTCTTGTCTCTTCCGACTTACTTGCAGGCGGAAACCATCCGGGTCAGCTTGACCATGGCGTCGTACATGGAGCTCCAGAACTTTTCCTTCTCCGTCACGACACTTTCCCTGACCTGCACCTGCCCTTCCCGCTCGAACAGGTTTTTTTCTTTATCCATAAATTCAAGCTCCAGGTATTTTTTGATTTCGCCGCCTCTCTCCTCCATTTCGTTTTCGAAGTTTAAAAGGCGTTCCTGGTATTCTTCTTCGTACCGGGCACGATGCTTCTCGGCTTCGGCCAGACGGCGGGCATACTCTTCATCCTCCTCCCGCCTTTTTTCTTCCAGCCCGAGCAGTCGCTTTTTGAATTCATTTTCCTGCTCCCTCTTTAACCCGGCGAGTTCCAACAACCGCCTGTCGATTTCCTGTTCTTTTTCTGCAATCAGACGCTCCTTTTCTTCTATCTGGGTCAGGCGGTTTTCCCCCTCTTTTAGCCTGGCGGACATTTGAGCAATCTTTTCATTTAGAACTTGAACGTCCCTGCCCGGGATGGGATTGACGCTAAGCATCTCCTGGGTCTGGGCAGATGGCTTGACTTTTTTCAAGCTTGCGACTTTTGACATTTTGTTCCACCTCTTGTTTTTGATTTTCATGTTACCATATCGTTGCAAACCCCATATTTTACCAAAAAATAAAATTGGGACCCTTTTGCTCTCGCAAGGTCCCTCACTCTGGCTGTTATCCAAAATTTTGAAATTTTACACGTCCAGGTTTCGTACCAGCCGGGAGTTTTCCTGGATAAAATCGCGGCGCGGCTCCACCCGGTCGCCCATGAGCATGGAAAAAATGGCATCCGCCTCAATGGCGTCCTCCAGAGTCACCTGCATCACGGTCCGGGTGCCCGGATCCATGGTGGTATCCCACAGCTGGGTCGCGTTCATTTCTCCGAGACCTTTGTAACGCTGGATGTTCACACCATCGCGGCCGGACTTTTGAAGGGATTTTTCCAGCTCGGCATCGCTGTAAACGTACCTTTCCGACTTGCCCTTCTTGATCCGGTACAGGGGTGGCATGGCGATGAAGATGTATCCTTCCTCGACCAGTTTGCGCATGTAGCGGTAAAAGAAAGTGAGCAGGAGCGTCCGGATATGGCTGCCGTCCACGTCAGCGTCGGTCATCAGGATTACCTTGTGGTAGCGGGCCTTCGCAATGTCGAAATCCTCGCCGATGCCCGTTCCGATCGCGGTGATCATCGCCCGTATCTCTTCGTTGGCCAGAATCTTGTCCAGCCGGGCCTTTTCCACGTTCAGAATTTTACCGCGCAGGGGTAGAATGGCCTGAAAACCACGGTCCCGTCCCTGCTTTGCCGAGCCGCCGGCAGAGTCACCCTCCACCAGGTAAATCTCGGAAACCGCCGGGTCGCGGTTGGAGCAGTCGGCTAATTTACCGGGCAGGGTTGAGTTCTCCAGGGCACTTTTCCGCCGGGTCAGCTCCCGCGCTTTGCGCGCCGCCTCGCGAGCTCTGGAGGCAGTGAGTGCTTTATCCAGAATCCGCCGGCCGATCGAAGGGTTTTCTTCCAAAAAGGTGCTCAGTCCCTCGCCCATTACTGAGTCGACAATACCCCTGATCTCGCTGTTGCCCAGCTTGGTCTTGGTCTGACCCTCAAACTGCGGGTCCGTCACTTTCACGCTGATCACCGCGGTCATCCCCTCCCGGATGTCTTCTCCCGAAAGGTTGCCGCCGTTTTTCAGGATGTTGTACTTGCGGCCGTAATCGTTGATCACCCTGGTCAGGGCTGCCTTGAAGCCGGCCTCGTGGGTGCCGCCGTCCATCGTGTTGATGTTGTTGGCGTAGGACAGGATGTTCTCGGCATAGGTGTCGTTGTACTGGAGGGACACTTCCACCACCGCGTCGTCCCGCTGCTTTTGAAAATAAATGGGCTTGCTGTGCAGAGGCGTTTTATTTCTATTCAGGTATTTGACAAAATCGCGAATCCCGCCCTCGTGCTGGAAAACATCTTCCTGGCCGGTGCGCTCGTCCTTCAGCGTGATTTTAACTCCCATGTTGAGAAAGGACAGTTCCCTCAATCGCTGGGCCAGGGTATCGTAGTAAAAATCCAGTTCTTCAAAAATTTCCGGGTCCGGTTTGAAGGTGACTCTGGTGCCGGTGCTTTTGCTCTTGCCGACGACGCTTAAATCGGCTAAGGGTACACCGCGGCTGTACTGTTGACGGTAGAGATACCCGTCCCTTTTTACTTCCACTTCCAGCTCGATGGAAAGGGCGTTGACAACGGATACGCCCACGCCGTGCAGCCCGCCGGATACCTTGTAGCCGCCGCCGCCAAACTTGCCGCCGGCGTGGAGCACGGTCAGGGCGACCTCCACGGCGGGCCGGCCGGTCTTGGGGTGGATGTCGACGGGAATGCCTCTCCCGTTGTCTTTTACACTGACGAATCCGTCACTGCGCAGGGTCACTTCGATGCGGTCGCAAAAACCAGCCATGGCTTCGTCGATGGAGTTATCCACCACTTCATAAACAAGATGATGAAGGCCTCTGGCACTGGTGCTGCCAATATACATCCCGGGACGGCGTCTGACTGCCTCCAGCCCTTCCAGAACCTGAATGTCTTCCGCTTCGTACCGGTTGTTAATCGTATTTTCCAATGCTCGGACACCCCCCTTGAAAATTGTCAATAATCGCTAAAGCAATATTATAACAAAAATATTTCAATCATTCAATCTTTCCTTGCCGGGGCAATGTCGGGCTTTGCCGCTTTTAAACTTCGAGGCGGTGATCGGAACGCTTTTTCAAGGTTGTGCAGGAGATTGGAGATATAAAGATTTCCTTCACCGTCACGACATAGGATTTTTCTTTATTCTGATCGGATATATTTTTAATAAATCCCTCACCATCGGCGATGCTGATAAATTCTTTGGTCGCCTGTGACTGCCGGGCGCGGGTGTTAATAATGACAACGACGTCTTTTTTTGGCACCACAACGTCTCCTCCGAGGTGTAAAAACATTTTTATCCCCCTTTTTATTTTTTCACTTCAGATGGGGTAGAATCCCCATCTGAAGCCCCGATGTTCAGCTTAAGCTGAACGAGTTCACTGTTTTGCAGTGGCCGGACTAAACGCTGCTGACCACCCCACTTTTTATTTTAAACAAAGTGGCTGGTTTTCCAACGTTGTCAAAGTAATTTTTTTCGTTGGTTGTGGTTACGAAGGTTTGGACCAGGCCGGCCACCCGGTCGATCAGGGCCTTTTGCCGGTCCTGATCTAGTTCAAAAAGAACGTCATCCAGCAGCAGCAGGGGAATTTCGCCTGTTTCCTTCTCCCAGAGATCCAGCAGGCCCAGCTTTAAAGCCAGCACCACCGTTCTCTGTTGGCCTTGCGAACCAAAAGTCCGGGCGTCGGAACCATTGATATAAAAGGACAGATCGTCCCGGTGCGGTCCGATCAGGGTTTGCGCGCGGCCGATCTCCTCCTCTTCCAGGTTGCTCTGGCTGTTGTAGAAATACCGGAAGAGTTCTTCCTCCGATTTGCCCTGCTCGATTTTTACCGTGGCGTTGTAGCGGATGTGGAGAGATTCTTTGCCCCCGCTCAAGTTTTTGTGCACCAGAGTGATGATCGGGGCGTATTTCTTTAAAACCGCAAATCTTTCCCACAGGACCCTGGCGCCGTGACGGCAGACCTGCTCGTTCCAGGGCCTCAGGTTTTCGCGGGGCTGCCTTTTTTCCCTGACTTCGCGCAACAGGTTGTTGCGCTGGCTGACCGTTCTCAAATAGCGCCGCAGGTGATGGGTGTATTGAGGCTGAAAAGGGCACAGCTCCTGATCCAGAAATGACCGCCGCTCCTGGGGCGAGCCTTTGACCAGAACCAGGTGATCGGGCGAAAATAAAATCGCGCCGGGCCATCCCAAAGGGCTTCCGCGCGCCGGAACGCCATTGACCTCAATTTTTTTTTGACCTGGAGTCAGGTTGATCTTAATTTCAAATTCTCTAAATGGAGTAATCAGCCGGCAACTGAGCGCCGAAAAATTGCTTTCCCACTGGATCAGCTCTGTTTCCCGGCTCGTCCGGAAGGAGCGGCCGGTAAGCAAAAAGAAGATGGCTTCCAAAAGGTTTGTTTTTCCCTGGGCGTTCGGCCCGGCAATCACGTTGAAAAGTTGGTTCGGCTTCAGGTTTATTCGTTGGTAGTTGCGAAAATGAGTCAGCTCAAGGTTTGAAAGGTACAAAAGAACACACTCCTGAATAGAAGCCCTGAACCTCAGGGTATCGTCAAAGTCTTGCTTCCGATACAATATATGGGATTATTGGGTTAACAACATGACCTATATTGCGGTCACAATCGACTTTGACGGGATTTTGCCCTGAACCTGAAACGGTTCGAAAAAAAACGAGCCCTTTCTTCAATTACCCGTATCGGTGGATCGGCTGGAAACCACGTATTCTCCTTCTCTTTCGATCTGAACGACATCCCCGTGTTTGAGAACACGCCCCCTTCTCGCTTCTGTTACACCGTTCACCCGGACCAAACCGTTTTTAATCATGTGCTTGCTTTCACCTCCAGTCGAGGCGAGGCGCGACCACTTTAAGAACTGGTCCAGTTTTATTTTATCGTCGATCTGAACTAAATTGGGCAAAAAGATCACTCCTCCTGGATCCTTACGGGGAGCAGCAGGGAAAAGTAGTTGACGGCGCCGGCCGGTCTGAGCACGGCCGGGCTCAGCGGGCCGGTGAATTCCATTTCCACATCTTCCGCGCCGATAACCCGCAGGGCGTCGCTCAAATACCGGGCGTTAAACGCAACCTGCAGCGGTTCCCCTTCATGACTGGCCATTACTTTTTCATCAACGCGCCCGGCTTCAGTGGAAACTTTGATGGATATGATTTTTTGATCAATGTGCAGCTTGATCACGGGCGCGTTTTCCCTGGCTATCAGCGCGGCCCGGTCTGTCGCTTCAAGTAAATCCCTTGTTTTGATTCGCACGCGGGAGACGCAGTCGGTGGGAATAACCTTGCGGTAACTGGGAAAATTTCCGTCAATCAGGCGTGAGATCAAGCATATGTTCCCGGATTTGAATAAAACCTGGTTGCCGAGCAGAGATAGATGTATTTTGGTTTCCCCGTCGGCGATTATTTTCGTTAATTCATTTAAAGTTTTTCCGGGGATAATCAAATTTATGTCGTGGCAGCTGTCTTCGTCGAAAGGTAAAGTGAAGCGGGCCATCCGGTAGGTGTCGGTGGCGACCAGATTGACCTCCCCGCTGCCGATTTCCATCAGAATTCCAGTATAAACGGGTCGCGTTTCTTCCTGGGAAACAGCGTAGGAAATCTTTCTGACAGCGTCTTTAAAGGCGGCGCTTGTAAAAATCAGATCCTGACTTTCGCTTTCGAAGGATATCTGGGGAAATTCATCAGCCGGAAAGCCATTGATGATGGTTTCCGACTGACCATACTTAATAACGGCTCCTGTGGAAAAATGATCTGACTGAAAATGAACGGGGAGTGCGGGCAGCTTTTTAATCAATTCCGTGATGTAGCGGGAAGGCAGGACGATCTCGCCGGGTTCGATAATTTCGGCCGGAATGATGCAGCGAATGCCGATTTCCAGATCCGTTGCCGTGAGGTCCAGACAGCCGGTGCCGGTGGTAAATTTTATGCCGGCCAGAATCGGTAAAGGATTTTTGGAAGAGACCGCTCTCTGCACGACCTGCAGCCCCAGAGTCAAGTCTTCTTTTGTGCTGACGAAATTCATTTCAACGCTCCCGTTCAAGATTGTTATTTGTATTAACAAATATAGTAGTAATAGTAGTAGGGCCTGTTCATTGTGTAGATAACCGGTCGAAGGTAGTGCGGAAAATAGATTTACGGCTGTTGATGAGGTGTTGATAAACTGGACTGCGTGTTACGCCGCAGCGGCGTCCGTCGTTGAAAGGAAAAAGAGCTTATTCTTTTAGAATGCGATTGCTTATTTCTTGAATAACCGATTGAAGAGCGGGGTCGTCTTCCTGATCCTGCGTTATTTTATCAAAGGCGTGAATAACCGTGCTGTGGTCCCGGCCGCCAAAGGCATCCCCGATTTTGAGCAGAGAGGTGTCGGTGATTGTTCTGGACAGGTACATAGCTATTTGCCGGGGGAAGGACACGGCGCGGGTTCTCTTTTTTGCTTTCATTTCTTCCAGGCGGATGCCGAAATATTCGGCGACCTTCAACTGGATCAAATCGATGGTTATTTGTTTTGGTTTATTGGAACTGAAAATGTCCTTTAAAACTCTGGCGGCCAGCTCGGGGCAGGCCTTTTCTTCTTTAACCGACGCATAGGCGACCACCCGGATCAATGCCCCTTCAAGCTCGCGAATGTTGGACTGAATTTGGTCGGCGATATAGGCCAGGGTTTCGTCGGGCACAATAAGTTCTTCCAATTGGGCCTTTTTACGCAGGATGGCGATTCGAGTCTCCAGGTCCGGCGCTTGAATATCGGTAATCAGGCCCCATTCAAAACGGGAGCGGAGGCGGTCTTCTAAAGTGGAAATCTCTTTGGGCGCCCGATCGCTGGAAATGATGATCTGTTTATTTGCTTCGTAAAGGGTGTTGAAAGTGTGAAAGAACTCTTCCTGGGTTCGCTCTTTCTTCGCTAAAAATTGAATATCGTCGACCAGCAGCACGTCCATACTCCGGTACTTGTTGCGGAACTCAACCGACGAATCGTCCCGGATGGAGTTGATCATGTCGTTGGTGAATGTTTCCGAGGTCACGTAAAACACCTTGGAATCACCTTCACGTTCCAGAATATGCTGGCCTATGGCATGCATCAGGTGAGTTTTACCGAGACCGACGCCACCGTAAATAAAGAGAGGGTTATAGGTTTTGGCCGGCGATTCGGCGACGGCCAGGGAGGCGGCGTGGGCGAACTGATTGCCGTTTCCGACAACAAAGGTATCGAAGGTGTACTTGTTATTAAGCCGGGAGTGCGTGTTTTCGTGAAAAAATTTATCGTTGGTCTTGCCGGTGTGTTGAGGCAGGTCGGATGTTTCACCGGTGGCGATAAGCTGCAGGCCGACCTCGCGTTTTGTGATCTCTTTAAAAATTTCCTTTAAGACGGGCGCGTAACGGTCCTCCAGAAAATCCCTTGAAAAGTTATTTGGAACCTCAATGATAAAGGTGTTGTTGTAAAAACCAACGGGCTTAAAACAGCTGGCCCATTTATCAATCGAGTGCTTGCCGGTCCTTTTTTCTAAAATTTTTAAAGTTTTATTCCAAACATCTACAAATTCAACGCCAGCCATGATTTCCCCCCGGAAAATAGAAATTAAATAAAAAAAAATTAAAAAATTCTCCTGGGTCATGGAGGTGCACCGCAGGAAAAAATATTGTTTTAAAATATCGACAAAGATGGGTTAATGATTTGTTAATAGTATGTCAATAAATCATTTAGACGGGATCAAAAAAGGACAGCCCATGTGTAGATCATAACAAAATTCACTTGAGTTATCAACAAGTAAAATTTTTTGTTATTCTAGAGTGTGGGCAAAAAAGGCTGGCCGGAGAGACACGGTAATGACGCGCCGGCTTTGTTAAACGGGCGCCGGTACAGGGGTTTTACTTGTTTCTTGACGTTTGCGCGGATGATAATATATAATTGTTAGTATGTGCCTGGCCTTGGTTTGATTTTATTGTTGAAGGAGGTGGGGAGTTTGAAGAGGACTTACCAGCCGAAGGCTCGTAAGCACCAGAGGGTGCATGGTTTTTTAAATAGAATGTCCACGAAATCCGGCAGGAACGTGATCAAAAGAAGGAGGCTGAAAGGCAGAAAGAGGTTGACCGCATGAGGGCCGCTAGTTCAGTGGCCTTTTGCTCATTGTATAACGGAAGAGTATAATGAAAAAAAAAGTTGGCAACAATTATTGGGGACATTCCTTTTCGTATTTGTTAACAAAGAACTACTTTATCTTACACAAGAAGGTGTGTCTACTTTCCTTAGTATGCTTAAATTAAAGAGGAACGCATGGGTAACCTTGCCGTCATCAAGAAAAACAAAGACTACCGGAAGGTATTTGGCGGTGGAAAATTTGCGGCCGGCCGGTTTATTGTCATATACTACCAGCCGAACAAGGACGGTACAAGCCGGTTCGGCTTCAGTGTAAGCAAAAAGATTGGCAAGGCTGTTGTTCGCAACAGAGTAAAACGTCTGTTTAAAGAAGCCTGCCGGTTGAACAGGCAATCATTTCCGGCCGGGTTTGATTATGTTTTGCTGGCCAGGCGGGATATTGCGGGAAATAATTATTGGCAGGTCGAAGAAAGTATTCTGAAACTGCTTAAGAAGGCTTTTCATTGAAAATGAAAAATGGTTTTATATTTCTGATAAATATTTACCGGATTATGATCTCCCCCTTGAATCCTTCGGCCTGCCGGTTTTATCCCACCTGTTCACAGTATGCGTTGCAGGCTGTTGAAAAGTACGGCGCGGCAAAGGGCGCTTTTCTGACTTTAAAGCGGTTGTCCAAGTGTCACCCCTTTCATCCAGGGGGTTATGATCCCCTGCGGTAGTAAAATGTGTCTGTTTTATCTAGGAGGCGGAGAGATTGGAGCTTTTCCAGGCACTGGTCAATGGTATGGCCTGGCTTTTGAATTGGCTGTATAATCTGACTGCGACCATCGGTGTTCCAAATTACGGTCTCGCTATCATCCTACTGACCGTATTGATCAAGATGGCTATGTATCCTCTGTCGCACAAGCAGATGCGCTCCATGCTGGCGATGCAGCAGCTTCAGCCGAAGATAAAAGAAATTCAGGATAAATACAAGGCCAAAGACCCGCAAAAAATGCAGCAGATGATCATGGAGATGTATAAAGAGCATAATGTCAATCCGATGGCCGGTTGTCTGCCTCTGCTGGTGCAGATGCCGATCCTGATCGCCCTGTACCGCGCGTTGTTTGATTTTCCCTTCGCCAACGAGGCCCATGCCAGTTTTTTATGGGTCAAAAATCTAAGTATAATCGATCGTTCTGATCCGGCTTTTTATATTTTACCCTTGCTGGCCGGGATCACAACATATATCCAGTCAAAAATGACAATGTCGGCTGCGGATCCTACCCAAAAAATGATGCTCTATACAATGCCTGTTTTTATCGCCTATATTGCCTATACAGTGCAGCCCGGGCTGGCTCTTTACTGGGTTGTTTTTAATGTGGTGGGGAGTTTGCAGCAGTATTTGATTAACAAGTCCACGGCGTCCATCAGGGAGGGAATTGCGGATGGAAAAAGTAGTGGAAAAAACAGGTAAAACAGTGGAAGATGCGGTTGGACTTGCCCTGAGTGAATTGGGAGCGGCGCGGAACAGCGTAGAAATTGAAGTTTTGGAAGAGCCGTCCAAGGGTATTTTTGGCTTGTTCGGTGTCCGGCCGGCCAGAGTAAAAGTGATCTGTAAAGAAGGGAACGCCCAGAAAGCAGTCGGTCTTTTGCATGACATTTTTGACTGCATGAAATTGGAAGTTAACATTCAAGCCAGAGAGAGAGAACAGGAATTGCTGCTGGATCTGGCGGGAAAAGACCTTGGTATTTTGATCGGCAGGCGGGGCGAAACGCTGGACGCGCTTCAGTACTTGATAAACCTGTCGGTGAACAAGAGCCGGGAACAAAAAAAGAAAATCGTCATTGACATCGAGGGCTACCGGAACCGCCGCGAGGAGACACTGCAAAACCTGGCTCTGAAATTAGCCGATAAGGCCAGGCAGAGGGGACGGAACGTGGTCCTGGAGCCGATGAATGCCCAGGAGCGAAGGATCATTCACACCGCCCTGCAGGGGCGGGAAGATATTTATACCTTCAGTGAAGGAGAAGAGCCTTACCGGAAAATCATCATAGCACCGCGGAAATAACGGTTAAACCCAGCGCGAGCAGCGCTGGGTTTAACAATAAGGGGATTAAAGAATCCGATGCAGGTGAGAAAGTCTTGATCGAAGATACCATTTGCGCCATCTCGACTCCCCCGGGCGAAGGGGGGATCGGAATTGTCCGCGTCAGCGGGCCGTCGGCGACAGCAATTGCAAGAAAGATCTTTCAGCCGGAAGGCGCCGGAGAATGGTGGACGGAAAGAAGCCATGTCCTGGTCTACGGGCACATTGTCGATCCGCTTGACGGAAAATGGGTGGATGAAGCCCTTTTGGGGTACATGAAGGCGCCGCGCACCTACACGCGGGAGGACATCGTGGAATTTAACTGTCACGGCGGCGCCGTGCCCCTGAGAAGGACCCTGGAGCTGACCCTGGCGGCCGGGGCCCGTCTGGCGGAGCCGGGCGAGTTCACCAAAAGGGCTTTTTTAAATGGACGGATCGATCTGGCCCAGGCGGAGTCGGTTATCGACATCATCCGGGCTAAAACCGATCAAGGGCTCAAGCTTGCCGCCTCCCAGCTCAAGGGAGAACTCTCCCGGCTGGTAATTGAATTGCAAGGTCAAGTTCTCGGTCTATTGGCGCAGGTCGAGGCAAACATCGATTTTCCCGAGGACGACCTGGCGGAGGCGACCGGACGGAGCATTGCGGCGACCGCTGGAAACCTGTCCGTCATCCTGGACCGGTTAATTGAAAACGCCGCGGCGGGACGGATTTACAGGGAAGGAATCTGGACCGTCATCGCGGGACGGCCAAACGTGGGTAAATCGTCCCTGCTGAATAAACTGCTGCGTGAAAACAGGGCGATCGTGACTGAAATTCCTGGTACGACCAGGGATCTGATCGAAGAAGTGATCAATATCCGGGGCATCCCTTTAAAACTGGTCGACACAGCCGGAATCCGGCCGGTGGAAGACATCGTCGAAAAACTCGGCGTGGAAAAGTCAAAAGAGATGATCGACCGGGCCGACCTGGTCTTATTGGTGCTCGATTCCACGACAGGAATTACAGCCGGAGACAGGGAAATTTTTGACCTGGTGCGAAGTAAGGAAGCTATTGTTTTGCTGAACAAAGCGGATCTGAGTCAGGATGGCATCCGGCCGGCCGATCTGGAAGAGCTGGCTAAAAGGATGCCGGTGCTCACCATATCCGCGCGGACGGGCGCCGGGATGGACGAATTGGAAGATAAAATAGTGGCAATGGCTCTGGGCGGCAGGATTTCAGCTTCCGATGAGATTATGATTACCAATGTCCGCCACAAGCAGGCGCTGGAAAGAGCGCGGCGTTGTCTGGCCGAAGCCCTGGCGGCCTTAGCGGGAGAGGTTCCCGTCGATATTGTGGCCATTGACATCCGGGAAGCGTGGGAGGCTCTGGGGGAAATTACCGGGACAGCTCTGACCGAAGAGATCGTGGACCGCATTTTTGCTGATTTTTGTATCGGGAAGTGAGGTTTAACCATGGAATACAATGGCGGCAGATACGACGTGGTGGTCATCGGGGCCGGACATGCCGGCTGTGAGGCGGGACTGGCGGCGGCGCGCATGGGTCTGATAACACTGGTCCTGACGTTGAACCTCGATCACGTTGCCTTGATGCCGTGCAACCCGGCGGTAGGAGGGCCGGCCAAGGGGCACCTGGTCCGGGAGGTGGATGCCCTGGGCGGGGAGATCGGGCTCAACACGGACCGCTCTTCCATCCAAATGCGCCTTTTAAATACGGGAAAAGGTCCGGCTGTCCATGCCCTGAGGGCCCAGGCCGATAAAAAATATTATCAGGCGAGCATGAAAAATGTGCTGGAGAACCAGCCCGGCCTCATCTTGCGCCAGGCGACCGCGGAGCGTATCGAAGTCCGGGGCGGCCGGGTGGCGGCCGTTGTGACGGACAACGGGGCCCGTTTTGAAACACGTGCGGTCGTGGTTACCACAGGTACATACCTGAAAGGAAGAATTGTTGTTGGGGAACTTGCGTTCGATGGGGGCCCCAACGGGCAGTTCCCCTCGGTGGGCCTGTCGGACTGCCTGCATGAACTGGGTTTGATCCTGGGCCGCTTTAAAACGGGAACCCCGGCCAGGGTCAATCGCAACAGCATCGACTTTTCCCGGATGGCAATCCAGCCCGGTGACGAGAGAGCACATAACTTTTCATTTATTTCGCCCCGGTACGACCGGGAGCAACTGCCCTGCTGGCTGACCTACACCAACGACGAAACCCATCGCATCATCCGGGAGAACTTGCACCGGTCGCCCCTCTATACGGGACTGATCCAGAGCCTTGGGCCCCGTTACTGCCCGTCCATCGAGACCAAAGTGGTGCGCTTTGCCGACAAGACGGCCCATCAGGTCTTCGTGGAGCCGGAGGGTAGAAACACCACCGAAATGTATGTGCAGGGGATGTCCACCAGCCTGCCGGAAGATGTGCAGATCACCATGCTGCGGACGATCCCGGGGCTGGAGAAGGTTGAGCTGATGCGGGCGGGATACGCCATTGAGTACGACTATATTTTGCCGGGCCAGTTGAAGCTGTCCCTGGAAACCAGGCCCGTCCGGGGGCTCTTTACCGCCGGGCAGATCAACGGCACGTCAGGCTACGAGGAGGCGGCGGCCCAGGGGATCATGGCGGGAATCAACGCCGGCCTGTACGTGCGGGAAAGTGAGCCTTTTATTTTGACCCGGTCGGAAAGTTACATCGGGGTCATGCTCGACGACCTGGTGACCAAGGAAATCGACGAGCCCTACCGCATGCTCACTTCAAGGGCGGAGTACCGTTTAATTCTAAGACAGGACAACGCCGACCTGCGTCTGACGGAAAAGGGACGCCGGCTGGGGCTCGTCGATGAGCGCCGCTTCCAGGTTTACGAGCGAAAAAAGAGGCTGGTGGAAGAAGAAAAGGAGCGGCTGGAGCGAACCGCCGTCCCGGTGACGGAAGAAGTCAAAATGATCCTGGGCCAGATGAGAACAGCCGCTGTCCCACAGCAGGGAATTACCCTGGCCGGGCTTTTGCGCCGGCCCGAGATCAAGTATGACGACATCGGTAAATTATCGCCGGGCAGCGAGGAACTGGACGAGGAGATCAAAGAACAGGTTGAAATACAGCTCAAGTACGAGGGTTACATCAAGAAACAGCAGGCGCAGATTGAAAAGTTTGAAAGAATGGAGGGAATGAAAATTCCTCCGGATCTTGATTACGCGTCGGTGCGGGGACTGTCTAACGAGGCCAGGGAAAAAATGGAGGCTGTCCGGCCCTGTTCCATTGGGCAAGCTGCCAGGGTATCCGGGGTCACTCCGGCGGACCTCTCTGTTTTGCTGATCTATATGGAGATGAAAAAGCGGCGGCAGAAATACACGTCATGAAAAGGCGGAGCGTTTATTTGGATGAATTTGTGGAGACGCTAAAAAGTGGGGCGGAGAGTCTCGGGTTCCCGTTGGCAGGGGAGCAGATGCGCCAGTGCGCGCGCTATTGCGAACTGCTGTTGGCGGAAAATCAGAAGCATAATTTAACGTCAATAACCGGCCAAAAGGAAGTCGCCGTCAAGCATTTTATCGACTCTTTGACCTGCCTGAAGGCATTCACCCCGGAGGTGGGCCTGAGCTTGATCGACGTGGGCGCAGGAGCGGGATTTCCAGGGTTGCCGCTTAAAATTGCCCGGCCGGAGATCCGGCTGACCTTGTTGGAGTCCCAGGGAAAAAGAATTAAATTTTTGGAAAAAGTCAAAAGCGAACTGAAGCTGGCCGGGGTGGCGGTTGTAGAGGGGCGAGCGGAAGAAGCCGGGCGGGACGGGACCTGCCGGGAAAAGTTCGACGTTGCCGTAGCCCGGGCGGTGGCCGGGCTGAGCGTTTTATCTGAATACTGTCTGCCGCTGGTCGCAGTCGGCGGCTTGTTTTTGGCCCTGAAAGGGCCGGCTGTGGAAAATGACCTGGCCGGGGCCGCCGCCGCAATCAAGGTTCTCGGTGGAAGTGTGAGCGAGATTATTGAAATCGATCTGCCGCTGAACGGAGACCGAAGAAAAATCGTCGTAATTGAAAAGGTGTCCGCCACTCCGGCAAAGTACCCCCGGCGGACGGGGATACCAAAAAAGAAACCGCTCGGGGAATCGGAATCTGAAAAGAGGTGAGGCTGGACTATGATTGGGCGGGAAGAGACCGTAAGGGTAATTGAAGCGGCCATCGACGACATGAATCCGGAAATTTATTCTTACCTGATCGAGAAGTTAATCCGGGACGGCGCCCTGGACGCTTTTGCCACACCGGTGATCATGAAAAAAGGGCGGCCGGCTAACCTGCTCACCGTGACCTGCCGGGAAGAGAGACTGGAAGCGGTTTTGCAAATCATCTTTTTGGAAACCACCAGTCTCGGGGTAAGGATCAGGGAAGAAAAAAGAAGAGTCTTGAGACGGACTTTAGCAGAAGTCGAAACCACGTGGGGTGTGGTCAAAATAAAAGAGGGCTATCTGGACGAGGCGGGAGTAGATCCGGTGCAGTTGGCGCCGGAGTACGAGGACTGCAGAAGAATAGCGGAAGAAAAGGGCATTCCGTTAAAGGAGGTTTACGACGTGGCGCGCAGCCTGGCTGAAAGAGGAAAGGGAAAGAAGAAATAGCAGGGGCGGGTGGCGCCGCTATTTGATGGAAATACCCATCAAAGACCCGCGATAATGGCTGGGAAAACGGCTGCAAAATGTTTCACGTGAAACATTTTGCTACTGTTTGATCGTCGAAAGCAAATCAACGGCCTTTCGCAGTTCGTCTTCGGATTTAAATTCCATTTCAAACACATACTTGCCCCTTCGTTTCCCTCGCACCGTTGCCTTGCAGCCCAGGTTGGCGCCGACCCTGTCTGCCGTTTCCACAATTTGTTCCAGCCAATCCACCGGGGGGGCGTGCCCGGCTAAACCTTTTTCCGCGTAGAGGTATTTCTTAACCAGCCTTTCAGTCTGCCGTACGTTTAGATGCAGGGCGGCCACTTTTTCAGCCATCTCAACCCTTGCTTCGTCGCCGGAGAGAGCCAGAATGGCCCGGGCGTGGCCGGGAGTCAGTTCTCCCGTGGAAAGCATGGTTTTAGCCCTTTCCGGCAATTCCAGCAAGCGGATCATGTTTGTCACGAAGGGACGGCTCTTGCCGACGCGGGCCGATAATTCCGCCTGGGTCAGTTCGTACTCGCCGAGCAGTTTTTGATAGGCCGCCGCCTCCTCCAGCGGTTGCAGATTTTCGCGCTGGATGTTCTCAATCAAAGAAACCGCCGAAGCGTCGATATCCTTTAATTCCTTGATCAGGGCGGGGATTGTTTTCAGGCCGGCCTCACGGCAGGCGCGCCAGCGCCGCTCGCCGGCAATCAACTCGAAACCCCCGTCCCGGGCCGTTCTCACAACAACGGGCTGAATAACGCCGAACGCCCGGATTGACTCCGCCAGTTCGCTTAGTTTTTCCCGGTCAAAGTGTTTGCGGGCCTGACGGTCGCCCGGTATAATATCTTCAACGGGTATTTCTTTGATTGCACCTTTTGTCTCACCCTCATCGCCGGCGATGGGGATAAGTGCCTGCAGACCTTTGCCCAGACCTCTTTTATTATTCAACGCCGATCACTTCCTTTGCCAGCTCGTGGTAGACCTCCGACCCTTTCGACCGCCTGTCGTAAACCATGACCGGTTTCCCGTGGCTGGGAGCCTCGCTCAGCCGTACATTTCGCGGAACGACAGACCGGTACACTTTGTCCCGGAAGTGTTTTTTGACTTCGTCGACCACCTGGATGGCAAGGTTTGTCCTGCCGTCAAACATGGTCAAGAGGACCCCTTCCAGCTGCAGCCGTGGGTTTAAGTGCCGCTGCACCATCTGGAAGGTGTTCATCAGCTGGCCCAGGCCTTCGAGGGCGTAAAACTCGCACTGGATCGGGATAATTAATGAATCCGCCGCCGTCAGCGCGTTTAAGGTCAATAGTCCCAGGGATGGGGGGCAGTCGATAAAAATGAAATCGTAAGCGTTTTTTAGGGGATGCAGCGCTTTCTTTAAGATGTGCTCCCGCTCTGCGGCCGTCACCAGCTCGATTTCGGCCCCGGCCAGCTCAATGGTCGCCGGGATTATCTCCAGCCCCTCAACCGCGCTTTGGATAATGACTTCCTGCGGGCCGGTCCCGCCGATCAGGATGTCGTACACGCTCTGATGGACCCCGTTTTTATCAATGCCGACGCCGGTGGTGGCGTTTCCCTGGGGGTCAACATCCACGAGCAGCACCTTTTTGCCCATTAGAGACAACCAGGCGCTGAGGTTGACTGCCGTTGTGGTCTTGGCCACGCCTCCCTTTTGGTTGGCTATGGCAATTATTTTTCCGATCGCTTCCACCCCCGCCATATTTATCTCGCTAACAGCCTGTAAGACCCCGTCCTCGAAGGTCGGGGATCAACAGGCTGTAAACTCGAACTAAGTTCGCTCTAAGGACTCGAAAGGGGTTATAACCCCTTTCGAGTCCAAGGCTCACTTATATCTCGCTATTATTTAAATTCAACGGACAGTGTTTTTTTCCTTCCACCGGTTTAAAATCAACTTGGATTATACTCTAAAGTTTGAAATGCTTTCTAAAACAACCCTGTTAAAAACAAGCAAATTCGGGTAAATTAGATTCGGGAGGGTCTGCCGATGATCTTTAAGGACCGCGTGGACGCAGGAAAAAAACTGGCCGGGGCGCTGAAGCAGTGGGATTTCAGCAATGGCCTCGTGCTCGCCATTCCAAGGGGAGGGGTGGTTGTCGGGGCTGAAGTGGCACGGGCCCTGAATATCGGACTGGACCTGATTATTCCGCGTAAGATCGGGGCCCCGCAAAACCCGGAAGTGGCGCTGGGTGCGGTTGCCCAGGACGGAACGACATTTTTTGACAAATTCCTCTTGTCAAAGCTGGACCTGACCCCCCGTGATCTCTCGGACACCGTCCATTGTGAGATGGTCGAGATCAAACGGCGGATGGAAGTCTACCGTAACAGCACGGCTGGTCCGGACCTGACCGGCCGGCCGGTGATTGTGGTGGACGACGGCGTTGCGACCGGGTATACCATGCTGGCGGCGCTCCGCTCCGTAAAAAAATTCGCACCCCTTGCCGTGACCCTGGCCATCCCCGTCGCTCCGCCTGCGGTCCTGGTCTTGCTGGAAAAAGAAGTCGATCAGGTGGTCTGCCTCCTGGCGCCGGAAAATTTTTACGCGGTCGGTCAGTTTTATCAAAATTTTGATCAGACAGGTGACGACGAGGTGGTCCGGCTGTTGAGAGAACTCGTTTAGGTTACGCTAAACAGCGGTGCTTCGGGTGGAGATGCTAACCCACCCGAGGTAAAAAACAGATGCGCTCGCTTATACAGGCGGGCGCCCTGGAAATTAGATCAAATTTCTCATTTTGACGGATAGCGGTTTGGCGGAAAAGACGGCCCGGGGTCACCGGCCCCGGGCCGTCTTGCGGCTGTATTCGGCGATGGTTAGCGCCAGACCGCCGGCAATGGTGTCGGCAAGCCGCATAACCAGGTTCAAACGGGTATTCTGCAATACGAGGAACTCCATAAAACCACCCACATTCACGGTTCCAGTAATGTGCAGCTGGCCGACGGGGGGGAGATCCTTGTTCACCCCGGCGCCCGGGAGCAGCGAACCATCGCCGATGGTGATGCAGCCCACATTGTCCAATTTGCCGAGGCAGGCGTCAACGGCGATGATCAGAGGGTTTGCGTAAAGGGTGTTGATTTCCCTCAGTTTCTCCTTTAAATTGCTGGCGTGGACCGGGTGATCCAGCGTGCCGTACACTTTAAAATAACCGTTTTCGCCGGCAATCGTCTTCGTTCCCACCAGGGGACCCAGGCAGTCGCCCGTAGAGCGGTCCGTGCCGATGCAGAGCAATACTTTCGGCCGGTCAAAATCGTGGTCGTAGCGGAGCAGCCGGTTTAGCAGGTCCTCGCTAAACAGCAAAGAGGCCCTGGAATCATCAGCGTGGAAACGTGTTTTCTCTTGATAATCCAAATTAAGAGCCTTGTTCAACGCGCTCATTGTTCACCCTCCAAAAAACAAACATTACTTTAGTAATTTCCAATTTTTACGGTATTTATGCAGTGGCGGGTTCAGCACGCCGCTTTTTTTGCATATCATTACCAGGGAGGCGTTTTGACTTGAGCGTTCAAAAAAATGCGTGCTTGTTTTTAAAAATCGCCACCGTTTACATCGGGTCCGTAATCGGCGCCGGCTTCGCCTCCGGCCAGGAAATCATGCAGTTCTTTGTCCTGAAGGGAAAAGGGGGTCTGTACGGGTCGGTTCTGGTCACCCTGCTGTTTGCTTACCTGGGAGGACTTGTCGTTTACCTTTCGGCAAAGTATTCGACCCGGAATTATAAAGAACTGATTTTTCATTTGCTTGGCCCAAAATTTGTTGTCCTTTTCGATCTTTTAAGTTTGGTGGCGCTGTTTGGCGGCCTTTCTGTGATGATGTCCGGCAGCGCGGCCATTTTTCAGGAGCATCTGGGCTTAAGTCCGCCGCTGGGCGCCCTGAGCGTCGCTGCCGGCAGCGTTTTTGTCATTCTGGGCGGTTTAAGCCGGTTCCTCCAGATCAACCTCTTTCTGGCGCCCTTGAAGTTAGCCGCGGTAGTAGCCGTGGCCGTCGCCGGAATCTTATTTTACAGCGACGGGCCGGCGTTTCCGCCCTCCCTGCCGGACGGGAAGGGGGTGGCGGGACACTGGGCGATGGCCGGCGTTTTGTATGTCTCCTATAATATGATCGGCCCTTTTGCCGTGCTCTCCTCCCTGGGCGCTCACGTGCCGGCAAAAACCGGGGTGGCCGCTGGGGTAGCCGGCGGTTTGCTAATCGGGCTGGCCGTCTTTTTGGTGGCCCTGGCCGGAATGATTTTTTATCCGGAAGTGGCGGACCACGAGGTGCCCATGCTTATCCTCGCCGGCTTTCATGGGGTATTCGTGAAGTGGTTTCTCGGCCTGATGATCTGGGTGGCCATGCTCACCACGGCGATCGGCAATGTCCACGGCCTGGCCAGCCGGCTGTCGCCGGCGGGAGGAAAGCAATACGTCGTTCGGGGGACGCTCGTCTGCCTGCTGGCGCTGCTGCCGGCGGCGGTCAGTTTTTCAGTGCTGGTCCGGTTTCTCTATCCGCTCTTTGGGTATGTGGGACTTTTGCTCCTGGTCAGCCTCCTTTTCGGCCCGCTGGTAAAACGGCGGCGCTGAAAAAAGATATTCGTTTAGACAGCATCCATCCGGACGGAAAGCTGTTCCTTTCTGTTAGATATTGTTATATAATTGCAATTAGCCGGGCCTTTCCACACTATTTTATGTTTGGGGGTTTTAAAAGAGTATGAACTGGCTTGACTGGGTCATAATTATTTTAGTGGTTTACTCGACTTTCCAGGGACTGCGCTACGGCCTGTTTCTCAGCCTGGCCAGGCTTGCCGGCGTCCTCGCGGGCCTTTTTGCGGCCTATGCGTATTATCAGCCATTCTCGCTTTACCTGGTGGAGCACTGGCGGGTAAATGAAAAAATATTCCCCGTGGTCAGGGAGATTTTTAAAAGCTGGATTCCGGTGCAGAGCCTGATCCCGCCGCTGCCCGGGAAGGCGGCGCTTTTTTCGCCCCTGGACCTCCTGGGGAAAACGGCTCTGCCGGGTGGTGAAGCCCTGCTGCGCGTCATTTCCAACACTATCGTCGAGGCGGCTGGTTTTATGATTATCTTCTTTGCCGTGTCCATGGTCATCAACATAGCCGGGCTGCTGCTGACCAGAGCGGCCGGTTTCAGCTTGCTGGGACCGGTGAATCACCTGGGTGGACTTGTCTTTGGACTGCTCCGGGGGATCGCTTACGTCTTCCTGCTCCTCCTGATCCTGTCCCCCTTTCAACGGACCGGGGCCGGAACCGGCACGGCGCCGGGCGCTCCCCCGATCGCTTACGGGAAGGCGTTTCACGATTCGAAACTGTACCCGTTTTTTGAGCCGCTGCTGAAAACCGGCGCACCCGAATTAAATCTGCCCCCCTTGAAAGGGAAAGACACTACCGTTTAACCAAACGCTTATGAATCTACGGTTCGCAAAGCAGTAAAAAAATATTTAAATCAGGAGTGCGACAAAATAGAACCGTCCCCTATCGCACTTGGTGAGGTGTTCTGATTGATCAGGTATTCCGTTGGCGATGTGGTGAAAATGAGAAAAACCCACCCCTGCGGCGGCGATCTCTGGGAAATAATGCGCACCGGGGTGGATTTCAGAATCAAGTGTCGGAAGTGCGGCCGGGTGCTGATGCTGCCGCGGCCTAAATTTGAAAAAGCTGTAAAAGAACTGGCGCCGGCCGCCGGGCCGGCAAATCACCAGGCGGCTTCCGGCAAGACGCTGTAATCCAGGGGCGGGTACTTTCACTCAACCGGATATTTTGTGCTCGCCGTTCTTATCGGCCGCCTGGCAGTTGATCACGTAGCCCCAGTTATGGCCGCTGTTGTTGTCCCATTTTTCGGCTGAGTTCTTGAAGCAGAAATTCAGCTGCTGATCCTTCATCATGCTGACGCTGGCCAGCCACCCGTCGGGCGTCTTGCGCATCAGGTGCTCGCTTATTTTATTCCAGTCCCGTCCGTCGCCGAAGCCGAAATGCAGGTACAGATCCCGCGCGTCTTTGGACAGGATCCCGTTGTAAAGGATGCTTAACTTGCTCCCGTCATGAGCCAGCGGCTTTACCTGGACGCCGGCAATGGACTGGGAAAATTCGAACGCTTTAATCATGATCAGCGCACCCCCAACATTGTTTTTCATATTTTGCGCCGGGCCGGGGGTAAATATGTTGCCCGGCGCTGGATCATGGACAAAATTTCTTGCCAGTTACCGCTTGTTGTGCTATAATTTATCCGTTCCACCCTGCCCTGCGCGTAGATGCAGGGCCGCTAGTCCGTGGGGAGGAGGTGAATGGTTTGCGCCAGTATGAAATAATCATTATTCTTCGTTCCGAGCTGGATGAGGAGAAAAATCAGGCGGTTCTCGATAAGTTCAAGGGCATCATCGAAAATAACGGCGGGGAAGTCGTAAAACTGGATAAGTGGGGCAAGCGCAGACTAGCTTACGAGATAAAAGACCTGCGTGATGGTTTTTATGTGGTTTCCCGTGTCAAAGCCACTCCGGCCATTATCGCTGAGCTTGACCGCATTCTAAAGATTACCGAAGAAGTGCTGCGCCACATGATTGTAAAAGAAGACGAATAACTGTGTCCGGCAGGCGTCCGCGCGCCTGCCTTACTGGCGTCGCTCGCATTTGGCGTATTTAAAGCTTAATCCCGAATTCAGCCGTACAAAATGAAGTGGTTAAGACGCCTGACGACCGACGACCTTTTTCAGGAGGGTGATTTTGATGCTGAACAAGGTCATTTTGATCGGACGGTTGACCCGGGACCCGGAACTCCGCTATACTCCCAACGGCGTGGCCGTGGCCAAGTTTACGCTGGCGGTGGACCGCGCTTTTTCAAATCGTCAGGGCGAGCGCGAGGCTGACTTTATTGATGTCGTTGTCTGGCAGAAACAAGCCGAGACGGTTGCCAATTATTTAGGCAAAGGAAGGCTTGTCGCGGTGGATGGAAGACTGCAGATTCGCGCATACGACGACAGTCAGGGGGTCAGGCGCAAGGCGGCCGAGGTTGTGGCGGAAAGGATCCAGTTTTTGGACCGTCCGAAAGAAGGTTCCGCGCCTGCGGGCGCCGGGCAGCAGCCGCCCGCCGAGGGGTCGCCGCTCGGGACCGACATCAGCTTTAACGATGAAGACATACCTTTTTAAACACGGCGGGTTTTTCCCGCAACAAGGAGGTTATCGTGCTTGAAACGTGAAAGAGGCCGCCGGGGCAAGAAGCGCATATGCAGCTTCTGTGTGGATAAAATGGCGGACATCGACTACAAGGATATGCCCCGGCTGAAAAAATACATTACCGAGCGGGGCAAGATCCTGCCGCGCCGGATTTCCGGCAACTGCGCCAGGCACCAGCGCATGCTGACCACGGCGATTAAGCGGGCCCGCAATATTGCCTTTCTGCCTTTTACGGCGGAGTAAGCAGCCTGTTTTCAACCCATTTGCGAGCGTCTCGACCCGGCCTGCTGCAAGCAGGCCGGGTTTACTCTTGCTGTTCATTATGCTAACTCTGTACACCGGGCGCAATAAATAACAGGACAGCGGGGCGATCACCGGGCAGGAAAACTACGCGGGCTTAGCGAATAGTATTGTGTGAAGTGTTGTGTGAAGTGGACTGAGGAGGGTTCCTATGTTCTTAGGCAGCCAGGAGGGGGGCATCGCCAAAAATATAAAGGTGATCGAGTGGCTGAAAGCGGACCTGATCACATCTTTAGCGGCGCTTTTTAAATCGATGCTCAAGGGTAGCGAAGAACTTTTGCTCGACGCCCTGTCCAGCATGATCGTCACCTGCTATATTCTGGGCCGGCGGCTGAATGTCAATTTTTCTCGCCTTGATCTGAAAGTGGAGGCGAAAATCCGCCAGGGCATCGACGACGACCATGAAGTGGAGCGCTGGTACGGCGATCTTTCAGCCCTTTTAAACTATCTGGTTGAAAAAAAGAGGTGAGCTCTTTGCCAGCCAATAAGTACTCGCTTCCGGTGCGGTGGGTTTTTTTCACCGCCCTCACCTTTATTGCCGGCCTTGTCGCCGTATACCCGTCCCCCTTTTTTTCTCTGTTCGCCCTCGCCATGCCGCTTCCCTTAATCCTGCTGGTCCTCGACGCGGATGTCCGGTCCGGTTTTCTTGCCCTGCTGACGGCGGGCGTACTGGTGGCGGTCTTTTCGTCACCGGTTGCGGCGTTTTCGGTCACCGCGCATTACGGCGTTCTCGGCGTTGTTTTCGGCCTTTTGTTCAAGAATCATGTCGCCCCCGGCCGGAGTATTCTTTTCGGAGCCGTTTCGGCCGTGTTTTTTTCCTCACTCTCCCTCGCGTTGCTGTACGGGATGACCGGGCACAACCCGCTGGCGCTGGGGGAGGAGGGGCGAAAACTGGCCGCCGAATGGGTGAATTTTCAATTTTCCAGCGGCCTGTCGCCCGGCGGACTGGATCTGGAAACCGCCCGGCGCTATGTTCATATTTTTGAGTTTTTTATTCCCGGGCAGCTTTTTGTCAGCATGGTCGCATCGGCGGTGTTAACCTGCTTTCTGGCCCTGCCTTTACTGCGCCGTTTGAACTATGTCGTGGTCCCCGCGCCGATCTTCAGCACCCTGTCCTACCCGTGGTACACGGTATGGATCTTGATCGGCGGCCTGTCTCTGACGCTCCTCGGCGATCACTTTTTGCTGGACAGAGCGGCCTGGCTGGGTAAGAATATTCTTTTTGTGCTCATCTACGTTTATTTCTTTCTGGGCCTTTCTGTTGCCGCTTACTATTACCATAGGGTCAAACTGGCCCGGCCGGTCAAGCTGGTCCTCATTTTTTTGGCCATCCTGTATATTCCATTCAGCGCAGCTCTTCTGATCGCGCTGGGTGTGATCGATTCCCTGGCGAACATCCGCCGCTTGCCGGAAAAGGATAAACCTTGACGAGGGGCGCCCGCCGGTCGCCGGACCGGACTGATCACTGCGCCCGGCTATTTTTATACACGTTTCATGAAAAGGAGGGACTCGCGTGAAAGTTGTTCTGCTGCAAGATGTCGCCGGACAGGGAAAAAAGGGGGATGTGGTCAACGTTGCGGAAGGCTATGCCCGCAATTACCTGATTCCCCGCGGCCTGGCCGCTTTAGCCTCAGAGGGCAAGATGAAGGAACTGTCCGTCCAAAAAGAATCGGCTGCGCAAAAGAGCCGGAAAATCGAAGAAGTGGCCCGGGAACTGGCCGGGAAGTTGGAAAACATCCGGGTCACCGTCCGGACCAAGACCGGCGAGGGGGGCAGGCTCTTTGGCTCCGTCAACAACAAAGACATCGCCGATGCCGTCGCCGCGCAGCATAAGATTACGCTGGATAAAAAGAAGCTGGTTGTAAAAGAACCGATCAAGCAGCTCGGCGCCTACGCGGTGACGGTCAAACTGCACCCTTCGGTACAGGCCGAAATACAGGTGGATGTGCTCGGCGAGTAGCTTTCAGAAGACTTTTCAGAGCAAACACTCATGCCCCTGCGGATGAAAGTGAACTCGTTTAGCTTACGCTAAACATCGGGGCTTCAGGTGGAGATTCTACTCCGCCTGAAGTAAAAAGCAAAGACCCCCACTTCTAGAAGTGGGGGTCTTGGAAATATGATCAAGCTCTATTTTCGGAGCAAATAATTTACACTCCCGATTGGCAAGCAAGAACCGTCCCTACTTGCGCACTGCTTGCACATAGGAAGGAGAAAACAGATGAAATTATTCCTCGAAAAGTTTATCGGCAATCCCAAAACCGATTCCGCTAAAATGAGAGAGCAGGACCAGCTGAAGCGCCAGGTGAACGCCCTTTACGGGTTGCTGGCCGGGCTGTACGGGTCGGATAAAATGGTTCTGCGGGCCGGTAAACTGGAAGCACTGAAGCTGATGCGCTCCGAAAGTTTGGCGGAAAGGATTTTGGCCCTGCAGAAGCTGGTTTTCGAAGACCCGACCTGGGATACCCTGCCCGCCCCCGAAGATATACCCGGCATCCTGGAAGAATTGGAAGAGGAGATCGCCGACACCATCGCCCGCAGGACCGTAGAAGATCAACTGGAAAGAAAGGTTACTGAAAAACTGCAGCAGCGCCATGAGGAGTATGTCCGCGAGATCAAGGCGCAGGTCCTGAAGGAGAACACCGGCCCGGAAAACGCCCAGACCCTGAAAAAGCTGGCCATCCTTGAAAAGCTTGAGCAAAAGAAGCTGGCCGTTTCGGCTATGGACTACTTGCGGCCCACCTCTTTCGGCGAAATTGTGGGCCAGGAGCTGGCGATCAAGGCGCTTCTCTCCAAGACAGCATCGCCGTACCCGCAGCACATTCTTCTCTACGGGCCGCCCGGCGTGGGTAAGACCACGGCGGCGCGCCTGGCCCTTGAGGCGGCAAGAGCGGTGATCCGGTCCCCCTTTGCCAAGGATGCCCCTTTTGTCGAAGTAAACGGCGCCGTTCTGCGCTGGGACCCCCGGGAAGTCACCAACCCGCTTCTGGGTTCGGTGCACGACCCGATTTACCAGGGGGCCAGGCGGGACCTGGCTGAAACCGGCGTGCCCGAGCCAAAGCTCGGCCTGGTCACAGAAGCCCACGGAGGCATCCTTTTTATCGATGAGATTGGCGAGATGGACGTGACTCTGCTGAATAAGCTGCTGAAGGTGCTGGAGGATAAGCGAGTCTTCTTCGACTCATCCTATTATGACCCCCACGAGCAAAACGTTCCCCGGTACATTAAGAAGATTTTTGAGGAAGGGGCGCCGGCGGACTTTATCCTGATCGGCGCCACCACCCGCGATCCGGAAGAAATCAACCCGGCCATCCGCTCGCGCTGCGCCGAGATATTTTTTGAGCCGCTGACACCAGGGGATGTCCGGGCAATCATCATGGCGGCGTCGGAAAAACTAAACGTGGCCATGGATCCGGTGGTGCCCGAGCTGATCAGCGAGTACACTATCGAGGGCCGCAAGGCCGTGAGCATCCTGGCCGACGCCTACGGGCTGGCCTGCTCCCGGGAGCAGGCGGAAACCGGAAAGATCCGGATCAATGAGGCTGACCTGCTCGAAGTTTTTCAGGTTAGCCGGATGAGCCCCTGCGTTAACATAAAGGCCTCGGCCGGGGGGGAGATCGGTAAGATTTTCGGCCTCGGCGTGATGGGCTTTTTGGGCTCGGCGCTGGAGATCGAGGCGGTGGCCTTCCCGGCGCGCAACCAGGGACAGGGCACACTCCGGTTTAACGATACGGCCGGAAGTATGGCCAAGGACTCGGTTTTCAACGCCGCCTCGGTTATCCGCAAGTTGACCGGGGAAGACCTCTCCGCCTACGATCTCCACATCAACATTGTGGGCGGCGGCCGCATCGACGGCCCCTCGGCCGGCGTGGCCATCTTCCTGGCCCTCCTGAGCGCCGTCCAGGGGCGCCCCATCGCCCAGAACATTGCGGTGACCGGGGAAGTTTCCATCCAGGGCAAGGTGCGCGCCGTGGGCGGGGTTTATGAAAAAATTTGCGGCGCCCGCCAGGCCGGCATCCGGACGGTTCTGATCCCGGCCGAAAATGAGAAAGACGTCCCGGCCGGCTTGACCGGAATCCGGGTGATTCCGGTCCATACGGTGGAAGACGTGGTTCGCTGCGTTTTCCCGCCTGCCGACGCCGAAACGCTGGCGGGTTAAGGATCAGGGGGATCAGCGGACGTGTCAGGGGACGGTTCTCTGACACATTGGGGCGCAAATGGCGCAGCCGGGTCTCTTTGTCAAAAACGTGGGTTGCGATAAGCATCGCTTCAGAGTAAGATGATTAAGAAGATTGGAAAAGGGATTTGTTATGCAGGAACGGATACCACCGCAGAACATCGACGCCGAGCAATCGGTTTTAGGCGCCCTGCTGATCGACCGCGAGGCCATTTACAAAGTCATGGCGCGGATCCGGCCGGAAGACTTTTACCGGGAAGGGCACCGGATCATATACGAGGTCATGCTCGCCTTGAACGAAGCAGGCGGTCCGATCGACCTGATCACCGTTACAGAGCGCCTGCGCCAGCAGGGGGATCTGGAAAAGGCGGGGGGCGTGGCCGCCGTCGCCATGCTGGCCGAGATGGTTCCCACCGCGGCCAATGTCGAGTACTATGTCCGCATCGTCGAAGAAAAGGCCCTTTTGCGCACCTTAATCCAGGTTTCCACCCGGATCGCCGGCATGGGTTTCGGGGAGGAAGAGGAGCCGGAGAAGCTCCTGGCCGAAGCCGAGCGGATGATTCTCGAAATCGGCAGCCGCCGTATTTCCACGGCCTTTTATTCGATCAAGGATATCATGGTCGACTCCCTGGACCGGATCGATTTTCTCTACAGCAACCGGGGCAACATCACCGGCGTTCCCACTTCCTACCCGGACCTGGACCGGATCTGCTGCGGCCTTCAGCCCAGCGACTTCATCATCCTGGCCGGGCGTCCGAGCATGGGGAAAACCAGTCTGGGCCTCTGCATCGCCCACAGCGCCGCGCTGAAGCACAACGTTCCGGTCGCCATCTTCAGCCTGGAGATGGCCAAAGAACAGCTGGTGCAGCGCATCCTGAGCGCCGAGGCCCGGGTGGACCAGCAGCGGGTGCGCACAGGCGACCTGCTTGAAGAGGATTTTGTCGCCCTGCACGAGGCGGCGGCCAGGTTGATCAAGGCGCCCATCTACATTGACGACACCGCGGGCATCACCATCCGCCAGCTTCGGTCCAAGGCCCGGCAGCTCCAAAAAGAGAAAGGGCTGGGCCTTCTGGTCATCGACTACCTGCAGTTGATGCAGGGCGGCCGCCGGTCGGAAAACCGCCAGCAGGAAATCGCGGAGATTTCCCGGTCCCTGAAAGGGCTGGCCAAGGAACTGAACGTGCCGGTGCTGGCCCTGGCCCAGCTCAGCCGCTCCGTCGAGCAGAGGCAGGACAAGAAGCCGCTCATGTCCGACCTGCGGGAATCGGGCAGCCTGGAGCAGGACGCCGACCTGGTCATGTTTATTTACCGGGACGAGTACTACAACAAGGACTCGGAAAAGAAGGGCATCGCCGAGATCATTATAGCCAAGCACCGGAACGGGCCGGTTGGCACGGTGGAACTTTACTTCCAAAAAGAGCTGACCCGGTTTATGCCGCTGATAAAAAACACTGAAGTCCCTTGACAATAAATGTTACAGTTTGTTAACATGGAATTGTTGCCTGGAAAATACAGCTTGTACGGTTGCGCCCAGGCATAACATTAAACCTTCGTGCCGGAACTCAAATAGCAACTGCCAGGTGTTTGTTGTTTGGGTTATTTTTATGCCGCTGCCGGATAATATATAGGATAGCGGGGGAACCGGGAGGCAAGTTGATTGATGAAGAAATATGATGTGGTGATCGTGGGGGCCGGACCGGCCGGTATTTTTGCCGCTCTGGAACTGAGCAAACCGGGCGCCGGGCGAAAAATTCTGATTGTGGAAAAAGGGCGGGACATCGGCAGCCGGATCTGCCTGTCCAGAGAGAAAAACACCGGCTGCCTGAACTGTTCGCCCTGTTCCACCATCTGCGGCTGGGGCGGGGCCGGCGCCTTCAGCGACGGCAAGCTGACCCTCTCCACGGAGATCGGCGGGAGCCTGGAGCAGTACATCGGGGAAAACAACCTTGCCGGCCTGATTGAAACTGTCGACCAGACCTACCTGAAATTCGGCGCGCCGGAAAAAATATTCGGACTGGAGCAAGGCGAGGAGATCCAGGCCGTGCAGCGAAAGGCGGTGCTGTCCGAGCTGAAGCTGATCCCGGTCCGGATCCGGCACATGGGTACCGGGCGCTGTATGGAAGTGCTCCAGCGCATGTACGATCATCTCATTGAACAGGGGGTCGAAGTGCGCACCACCTGCCAGACTGAGAAAATTATGGTCAAGGACGGTGTGGTGGAGGGCATTGTCACCGGGGCGGGGGAGGCCATTTACGCCAAAACCGTCATTGTCGCGCCGGGGCGCGAGGGATCCGGCTGGCTCAGCCGGGAGGCTCAGCGGGCCGGGCTGTCCATGGCCGTCAACCCCGTCGACATCGGGGTCCGGGTGGAACTGCCCGCCGCCGTGATGGACCCGCTGACCCGGATCTTTTACGAGGCCAAGTTTATCTACTATTCCCGTACCTTTAACGACAGGGTGCGCACCTTTTGCATGAATCCGAACGGCGAAGTGGTGCTGGAGAACAATGACGGTCTGGTGACGGTTAACGGCCATAGCCACGCCTACAAGAAGACGGAAAACACCAACTTCGCCGTGCTGGTGAGCAAGACCTTCACCGAACCCTTTAAGGAGCCGATTCTTTATGGACGCTACATTGCCAGCCTGGCCAACCTGCTCGGCGGGGGGGTCATCGTCCAGAGTCTGGGGGACCTGCTCGACGGCCACCGCTCCACCAGGGAAAAGCTGGCCAAGTGCCTGACCAATCCCACACTGAACGAAGCGACCCCGGGCGACCTCAGCCTGGTCTTGCCGTACCGGCATCTGATGGGCATCGTCGAGATGTTGAAGGCGCTGGACAAGATCGCGCCCGGGGTATTCTCGCGCTACACCATTCTCTACGGTGTCGAGGTAAAGTTTTATTCATCCCGGCTTGCCCTCTCGCCGCAGCTGGAGACGAAAATTAAAAACCTTTTTGCGGCCGGGGACGGCGCCGGTGTGACCAGGGGGTTGGCCCAGGCTTCGGTTTCCGGTGTGATCGCGGCGCGGGAAATACTGCAAAGAATATGAGTTGGAGGAATCACCGGAGCGGATTTACGGCAAGGCCAAGTTTTTTCGGACGACGAGGGCAACCGCTTAACATAAATACGCTGGGGGGTATCGTTTATGGCGACCGTAGTACTGATCGGCGCGCAGTGGGGAGACGAGGGGAAAGGCAAGGTGACCGACTTTCTGGCCCGGGAGGCCCAACTGGTGGTGCGCTACCAGGGGGGCAACAACGCCGGCCACACCGTGGTTGTGGGCAGCGACGAATACAAGCTGCACCTGATCCCCTCCGGGATCCTCTATCCGGACAAAACCTGCGTTATCGGCAGCGGGGTGGTGATCGACCCGGAAGTGCTCATCGCGGAGCTGAAATCGCTGGAAGATCGCGGCGTCAGCACGGCCAACCTGAAAATCAGCCAGCGGGCCCACATCATCTTTCCCTACCACCGCCGTCTGGATCAGGTTGAAGAAGAGCGCAAGGGGGATAAAAAGATCGGCACGACCAACCGGGGGATCGGGCCCGCCTACATGGACAAATCAGCCCGCTGCGGTATCCGGATGGTCGACCTGATCGACGAGGAGGAGTTTAAAACCGTTCTGAAGTTGAACCTGGAGGTCAAAAACCACCTTCTCGCGGCCGTTTACGGCAGCCCGGAGTTCGAATTCGACGCCGTGTACGGCGAGTACCACCGGTATGCCGGAACCCTGGCCCAGTACGTGGACGATATCTCGGTGATTATCAACCAGGCTGTCAACGAAGGCAAGAATGTGCTGTTCGAGGGGGCGCAGGGAACCCTCTTGGACCTCGACCACGGCACCTATCCTTTCGTTACCTCCTCCCATCCCACAGCGGGCGCCGCCTGCCTGGGCGCCGGCATCGGCCCGACGAAGATCGACCGGGTGATTGGAGTGGCCAAAGCTTATACCACCCGGGTCGGAGAAGGGCCTTTCCCCACCGAGCTCGTGGATGAACTGGGCGAATGTATCCGCGCCCAGGGCTGCGAGTTCGGCACCACCACCGGCCGGCCCCGGCGGTGCGGCTGGTACGACGGGGTGGTAGGCCGCTATTCGGTACGGATCAACGGCCTCGACTTTCTGGCCATTACCAAGCTGGATGTGCTGACCGGCCTGCAAAAGATCAAGATCTGCACCGGCTACCGTTACCGGAACGATATTATGCGCGAATTTCCGGCCAGTCTGAAGGTGTTGAGCGAATGCGCGCCGGTTTACGAGGAGTTCCCCGGCTGGCAGGAAGACATTACCGGCGCGCGGGCGCTGGCCGATCTGCCCGCAAACGCCAGAACTTACCTGGAGCGCATCGAGGCGGTATCCGGCGCCCCGGTGGCCCTGGTCGGGGTCGGATGCAAGCGGGATCAGACCATCGTGGTGAAGGATCTGTATTAGACGAAGTGCGACAGGGGACGGTTCTCTTTTGTCGCACTGGCCTGATTTAAATATTTTCATACTACTTTGTGAAACGTAGATGCACGAGTGTTTGGTTCCATCCTCCGGTTGTGCCGCTTGTGCCGTCGAGGTTATTAACTGAAAGAGCGAACTCGTTTCAGCAAAAGCTGAACATTGGGGCTTCAGATGGGGATTCTACCCCATCTGAAGTGAAAAGAGGAACCCCGCTTCTAGTGCACTGTTTCGTAATTATCATTTCAACAAATGCTCCGACTTGCTCTTCCCTCCTCCTTGAAGGGGGAGGGTTAGGGTGGTCGTGAGGGCAAAACCATACTGCAATGTTATTTTGGAAGCAGCCTACTAGAAGTGGGGGTCTTAAAAAATTAGATTAAGGGTTGCCGCAGGCCCTGGCGCAAAGGTAAATGTTCAGACTTGTTTTGGGGGTGTGTGCAGATGCGTTTCGTTTATTTAAACGGTGAGTTTATCCCGGAGAATGAGGCGAAAATCTCCGTTTTTGACCGCGGCTTTTTATACGGCGACGGCATCTTTGAGACGGTTCGCGCTTACGACGGCGCTGTTTTTCGGCTTGATCGGCACATTGAGCGGCTTTTTTCGTCCGCAGAAATTCTATCCCTGACCCTCCCGCACAGCCCGGAGCGGTTTTGCGGCATCGTTCAGGAAACGTTGCGGCTAAACGGCCTCTCCAACGCTGTGGTCCGCCTCAGCGTCACCCGCGGCGCCGGCGCGGGCGGGATTTCGACGGTCCACTGCCCCCGGCCCACGGTGCTCTGCTCGGCACGGGAAATTCCGGCCGGGCAGGACATGAAGCAGAAAGGCGGCGTTCAGGCCGTCATCGTCAAAACCAGGCGCACCCCGCCCGAATGTCTGGACAGCCGGGCCAAGACCTTCAACTTTTTGAACAACATCATGGCCAAAATTGAGGCGGACGGGGCCGGCGCCTTTGAAGGAATTATGCTGACCACGGACGGCAAGCTGGCCGAGGGAACCGTCAGCAACGTGTTTTTCTGCCGCCGGGGCGAACTGTGCACACCGTCGGTAAACACCGGCATCCTGTCCGGCATCGCCCGGGAAACAGTGCTGGAAATAGCGGCCGGCCTGGGTCTGAAACCCCGGGAGGGGTTGTTTGACCCAGGAGAGCTCCGCGCCGCCGGCGAGATATTTTTGACCAATTCCAACTGGGAGGTCCTGCCTGTGGTTGGTTTGGATGGGCAGGCGGTCGGCGCTGGAGCACCGGGTGAAATCACCTCCGCCCTGGCCGCAGGTTATACGGCCCTTACCAGAAAGGAAAGCGGCGCATGCCGGTAATTCCGGTCCCATAGGGGTGACAAAAGCGCCGGATTTTGTTTCGATGCGGGCGTTATTTTCACAACAAAAGGGTGTTGACACGCCCATCCGGTTATAGTATCATAACTAACTGTAGGGATTCTAGCGGGCCATTAGCTCAGTCGGTAGAGCACCTGACTTTTAATCAGGGTGTCGGTGGTTCGAGCCCACCATGGCTCACCAAATTGGACGTCGGACGTCGGTAATCAGAGTATCGGCGTCTGACGACTTACAAACCACCAATTTCCCCTGACGACTGACGTCCGACGACTTACTTCCAAATATGGCCCCATGGTCAAGCGGCCTAAGACACCGCCCTTTCACGGCGGTAACCCGGGTTCGAATCCCGGTGGGGTCACCAAAAAAAACGGGCAGCTTTCACGGTTGCCCGTTTTCTATCAAAAACCGGGTTCAGCGGCCTTGATTTATGCCGGAAAAAAGGTTATAATACATCAAGTGTGCGGGTGTAGCTCAACGGTAGAGCATCAGCTTCCCAAGCTGAGGGTTGCGAGTTCGATCCTCGTCACCCGCTCCAGTAGCAACAAGCCTTCCGAGGATCTACTTAATTTCGGAGGGTTTTTTGGTGCCCAATCGGCGCCCGAGCTTGAATTCTGGGTGGTGCCAGAACTCAAGGAGCAATTTATTTCCCGGCAGGAAAAACCAATCACGATGTTTAATACTCTTATACCCGGATAAGAGGAGGGTACCAACAATGCCGGACAATAACGAACTGCTAAACATGCTCCGTTCTGTAATCCAGGAAGAATTGAAACCTATCAATGATCGGCTGGTCACCCTGGAACAGGGTCAGAAGGTCTTGGAAGCGGGGCAAGTGAAATTAACTCAGGGTCAGAAGGTCTTGGAAGCGGGGCAAGTGAAATTAAGTCAGAGTCAGGATAGGCTGGAAAACAAGGTTGATAAGCTTGAAATGCGCATGGAAAGCGAAGTTATCGAAAAAATCCGCGCCCTGTTTGACGGCTACAGCCTTAGAGGCGACCAGATTGAAAACCTTCAAAAGCACCTTGACCAACGGCTTGACAGCATTGAAACAGACGTTGGCTATCTCGTTTCCAGGGTTGTCCGGTTAGAGGAAATAGTCAAATAATACGAATCCACCCGGCCGCCGCGCCGGGTTTTTGCTTCTTCCCGGCGCAGCTTGCATAATATTTACCCCGCTGGAAAATATAATGTAAACAGTTTAAAGCGGGGTATCTATTTTGCCGGATCAAAACAAGCAGGGCCTTTTCAGCCGGCTCACCGCCATCCTGGCTTACCGGCCGCCCAAACGGAACACCTTTGTCCTTCCGGAACTGAAAGACGAAGACAGTTACCGGGTCACCCCGGCAGACCGGGAAGAGATGGATTACGGGGAGCAGGAGGACGGACGGGAGACAGGCGAAGGCAAGGGCAAATCCAAAAAAAAACCGGTCCGGGCCGCTGAATGGAGCAGGGTAAGAAGCGATAAAAAGGAAAGCGGCGGCAGGCAAGACGAGCCCGCAAAAATCTCTCCGGACATCAAGGTCAGCCTCGCGGTCATCAAACGGGAGTTTCATGTCCCCCAGAATATCGACGTGGTAATCCGGGAGTTTAAACTGGCCGGGGAAGTCGATGCCTGCATCGTTTTTCTCGACGGCATGGCCGACCGGAATACCATCAACGACTTTATCCTGCGGCAGATCATGAGCCCCGTCCCCTTTGCAAACTACCGGGGCGGCTGCCGGATGGAGTACATCGCCGGCAGCGTCCTGGCGGTGAACCAGACCCAAAAACTGGATCAGTATAAAGACGTCGTCCTCCAGGTGCTGATGGGAGTCACCGCGATCTTTATCGACGGCTGTGACACCTGCCTTGCCGTTGAAACCAGGGGTTTTGAGAAGAGGAGTATCGAAAAGCCGGCTACGGAGGCCGTGGTCCGCGGCGCCCAGGAAGCCTTTACCGAAAACCTCAAAACCAACGTCACCCAGATCCGGAGGATCATTAAGAATAAAAATCTCATTCATGAAACCGTTATTGTGGGCCGGGGCACCAACTCGCTCATCTCCATTTTGTACATCAGGGGCATTGCCAACCCGGCGGCGGTCCGGGAAGTGAAAAGAAGGGTTAAAAGCATTGAGACCGACATGATCCTGGCGTCCGGAATGCTTGAGGAACTGATCGAGGACAGTCCCTGGATGATCATCCCCCAGGTTCTCACCACCGAGCGCCCGGACCGCACCGCGTCCCACCTGATGGAGGGTAAAGTCGCCATCATCAACGAGGGATCCCCCTTTGCCATCGTCGTGCCGGTCACCTTCCACTCGCTTTTGCAATCGCCGGAGGACTATTTCATCCGCTGGCAGTACGGCACATTGACGAGGCTGATCCGGACCCTGGCCTTCTTCATGGCCCTGCTCCTGCCGGGGCTCTATATCGCCATGACCAACTACCACCAGGAAATGATCCCGACCGACCTGCTGGAATCGATCGCCAGGAACCGGGAAGTGGTTCCCTTTCCCACCATTGTCGAGGTCCTGATGATGGAAATTTCTTTCGAGCTGATCCGCGAGGCGGGGATCCGGGTGCCCGGGATTATCGGCACCACCATGGGCATCATCGGCGCGCTGATCCTCGGGCAGGCTGCGGTGGCCGCCAACATCGTGAGCCCGATCCTGATCATCATTGTGGCCGTCACGGGGCTGGGGAACTTTGCCATTCCCAACTACTCCCTGGCCTACGGGGTGCGGGTCCTGCGTTTTTTCTTCATCGCCATGGGCGGCGTCCTGGGTTTTTTCGGCATCTCGGCGGGCATGGTCATGGCGGCGGCCGCGGCCCTCAGCATGAAGAGCTTCGGCGTCCCCTTCCTGTCCCCTGCCTGGCCGAAGGGCACGGGCCCGGACCAGATCATCCGCTACCCGGTCTGGCTGGACGAGGAGCGGCCGGACACCGTAAACCCCCTGAACAAAAGAAAGCAGGCCGAGATCGCGCGGGGCTGGACCAGGGGAGAACCGCCGGAAGGAAAAAGGGAGTGACCGACGTGCTCAAAGAGGGGCAAATCGGCGTTTTTGAGGCGAGCGCCATCACCACCATTATGATCGCCTCAAATGTGTTTTTTACCAGTGGCTGGAGCATCGCTGACCGGCTGGGTCCGGCCGCGTGGTACGGCATACTCCTTTCGGCCTGCACGGCCCTGGGCGGTTTTTATATTCTTTTTCTGCTGCTGCAGCGGTTTCAGGGACAAGGTCTCGTTCCGGTCTATGAAGCGGCTTTCGGCCGGCCGGCCGGCGGGTTGCTGCTGCTGCTCACCGCCTCCCTGTTCCTCTTTAACGGGGCGATGATCACCCGGGAGTTCGTGGAGGCGGGAAAGGTTTACTTTTATCCCCTGACCCCGCCCAGCTTGATGATCGTCTTCTTCCTCCTGGCCGTCGTGACATTGCTGCACTGCGGCCTGGAGGTGATCGTCCGGTCCGCCGCCCTGTTCGCCTGGCCTCTCCTCACCGCGCTGCTCGCGATCTTTTTTTTCGCCGGCCCCTTGTACAGCGCGTCCCACCTGTTTCCCATCCTCGGCCCCGGTCCGGTTAAGACCCTGACCACCGGCCTGATGAGGAGCTCCATGTTCGGGGAGGTGATTGTCCTGGCCGTTTTTGTCAACGCCCTCCAGGGCGCCGGCCACTTTAAAAAAGCCGGCGTTACGGCCCTGGTATTTTCCGGGGCGCTCATCACCTTGAGCGCTATTTTTTACACCCTGGCTTTTCCCTATCCGGTGGCGGCGGAAAACACCATTCCCCTGCTGGCGCTGACCAGGGTCATCGAGTACGGCCGCTTTTTCCAGCGGTTCGATTCGATTTTCCTCTTTGCCTGGAGCATTGTCGCCATGCTGGCGGTGGCGGTCAACCTGTACGCCGCGCTGAGCATCTACTGCAGGGTTTTCCGGATCGACGACCACCGGGCGCTGCTCCCCTCCCTTGCGGTGCTCGTGTTCAGCCTGGCGATCCTCCTGCCGGATATTTCTTCCATCGCCTTCATCTACGTCAACTTGATGCGGCAGCACGGCTGGCTGATCGGGTTCGGCCTCCCCCTGCTGGCGCTTTTGGCGGCGGTGGTCCGGGGGAAGAAGGGAGGGCCGGCCGGTGCGTAAGCCAGTTCTGCTGTGCATGGCGGTCATCTTGTTTGCCGCCGTCATCCCCGCCGGCTGCTACGACCGGCGGGAGGTGGACGACATGGCCCACGTGGCGGCCATTGGATTTGACCGGGGAGTAAGTGAGCGGCTGCGCCTCACCCTGCAGATCGTTTCCTTTAAAGGAGGCGCTGGAGGGGGCGGCGCCGCAGGCGGTAGCTCCGGCGGGGACGGCGGAGGGGGAGACAGGGAACTGGGTATGGTCGGCAGTACCATGGTGGTCACCGTGGACGGCCCTTCTTTCTTCACCGGGCTGAACCTGGCCAACGCCGCCACGGCCAGGGAATTGAACCTCAACCACGCCAAGCTGCTGATTTTTTCCGAGGAATTGGCGAGAAGCGGGGAGATTGACAAGGTCATCGCCCCGCTGAAGCGGTACAGGGAAATCCGGGAGACGATGGAGTTCGTCGTGAGCAGGAGCAAAGCGGAGGATTTCATTAAAGAAAACAAAAACTTGATCGGCAGGGACCCGGCCAAATCGATGGAGCTGATCCGGAAGCAGCCGGAATACACCGGCTTTTTCCCGCGGGTCAGTCTGCACAACTTCTATAACAACCTTAAATCAAATATGCAGCAGCCGGTTGCCGTTCTGGCCGGTGTGAATTCGTTGAAAAATTTAAAGGAAGCCGGGCCGGGCGAGCTCCCGGAGTCCGTCGGCGGCGCCGGCTTCCTGGCCGGTCAAATGCCCCGGCAGGGGGGGCCCAAACGGGAAAGGTTCGGTGTGGCCGTGTTTAACGGGGCGAAGATGGTGGGGGAGCTGACCGGCCAGGAGGCGCGGACCCTGCAAATGGTGACGGGCGATTTCCGGCGGGGGTTTTTTACCATCCAAGACCCCCTGGCCCCAGACCGGGTCGTCCCTTTGGACGTGCGCCCGGCCAGGAGTCCCCGGATCGGGGTTTCCTTCGAGGGGAAAACCCCAGTCATCGACGTGAGAATTCGTCTGGAAGGCGACGTGCTGGCCATTCAGAGCGGAATCAATTACGAGAGCCCGGAATTGAAACCGGTTCTGGAACAGGCCTTCGAGGCGGAAGTGAAGAACGGGATCGACAGTTTGATCGCCCGCTGCCAGAACGAGTTCAAAGCCGACATCTTTGGCTTCGGCCGCAGCGCCGTTTACCATTTTCCCACCATTGAGGAGTGGGAGCGGTACCGGTGGCTGGAAAAATTCCCCGGGGCCAGGATTTCGACCCAGGTCGACTTTGTGATCAGAAGGACCGGCATGATGTTGAAGACCTCGCCGGCGCCTTCAGCGGGAGGGGGCGGCGAGTGAGGTATCTGGGTCTGATCGTCATCGCGGCCGCGGTTTTCCGGGCCGTCAGCTACGCCGGATACTGCTGGGAGCAGGGGGACCGGCCGGCCGCCGCGGGGGCGCTGCTGATGGCCCTGCTGGCGGCTGTATTCCCCGTTATTGCCGTGCTCGCGGTCGATTAGCGCGGTTTTTGCAAACTGTATTCGGATGATCTCATAGATAAAATTGCTTCAGCCGCTGAACTGCCTGTGCTCTTACCCGCGATGAAGTTAAATTGAGTAGAAATATTTTCGATAAAGGAATTGACAATGAAGGCGCCGAACAATAAGGTGTCGATAAAATACAGGGGGAGCAAGGAATATGACGACGGCCAATGGCACCGGACCCTCCAACTTTATTCAAAACATCATCACCGGAGACATGGGAACCAACAAATACAACGGCCGGGTGCGGACCCGGTTTCCGCCGGAGCCGAACGGCTACTTGCACATCGGCCACGCCAAGTCCATCTGCCTCAATTTCGGCATTGCCGCCGAAAACGGGGGCCTCTGCAATTTGCGCTTTGACGACACCAACCCGGGCAGAGAAGACGTGGAATACGTGGAGTCGATTCAAGCGGACGTCAAGTGGCTCGGCTTCGACTGGGACGACCGGCTTTTTTACGCCTCGGACTACTTTGAGCAGCTCTACGATTACGCCGTGCGGCTCATTAAAGCCGGCAAGGCTTATGTCTGCGACCTCACGCTGCAGGAAATCAAGGACTACCGCGGCACTCTGACCAGGCCCGGCAGGGAAAGCCCGTACCGCAGCCGTTCCGCCGAAGAGAACCTGAACTTGTTCGAGCGGATGCGGGCCGGCGAGTTCCCGGACGGCGCCCGCGTTCTCCGGGCGAAAATCGACATGGCCGCTGGGAATTTGAATTTGCGGGACCCGGTGCTCTACCGGATCCTGCGGGCGCCCCATCACCGGATGGGGGATGCGTGGTGCGTTTACCCGATGTATGACTACGCCCACCCCCTCTCGGACTCCATCGAGGGGATCACCCACTCCATCTGCACCTGTGAGTTTGAGGACCACCGGCCGCTGTACGACTGGGTGCTGGAGGCGCTGGACAGCTACCGCCCGCAGCAGATCGAGTTTGCCCGGCTCAATCTCAGCTACACCGTGATGAGCAAGCGCAAGCTGCGGCAGCTGGTGGAGCAGGGGCGCGTGAGCGGGTGGAGCGACCCGCGGATGCCGACCATCGCGGGCCTGCGGAGGCGCGGCTACACCCCGGAGTCGATCCGGAAATTCTGCGATCTGATCGGCGTGGCCAAATGCAACAGCGTGGTCGACATCGCCATGCTGGAGCACTGCATCCGGGAGGACTTGAACATCCGGGCGCCGCGGGTGATGGCTGTGCTGCGCCCGCTGCGGGTTGTTCTCGAAAATTACCCGGCAGACCGGGTGGAGGAGTTGGAGGCCGGGATCAACCCGGAGGACCCCGGCCTGGGAACCAGGAAGATTCCTTTCTCCCGGGTTCTATATATTGAGCGGGAGGATTTCCATGAAAACCCACCGAAAAAATTTTTCCGCCTGGCCCCCGGCCGGGAGGTCCGGCTGAAACACGCGTACATCATCAAGTGCGAGCGGGTGGTTAAAGATGAGCAAACCGGCGCGGTGATCGAGCTGCGCTGCACCTATGACCCGGAAACCCGCAGCGGCGCCCCGGCCGACGTACGCAAGGTGAAGGGAACACTGCATTGGGTTTCGGCCGCCCACGCCCGGCCGGCGGAAGTGCGCCTGTATGAACATCTTTTTTTAAAAGAAAACCCGGACGAAGAAGAGGACTTCAAAACTTGCCTGAACCCAAACTCTCTGGAGATATTGAAGGAGTGCCTGGTCGAGCCGGGCCTCTCGGGAGCGGCGCCGGGCAGCCGGTACCAGTTCTTAAGGCACGGCTATTTTATCGCTGACGCCGAAGATTTCACCGCTGAAAGACCGGTGTTCAACCGGATTGTATCCCTGAAAGATGCGTGGGCCAGGATCCGGCGGGCTGAACAAACCGGGCCGGTGTGAAATAGCCGGCCCGGTTGACCTTGAACCGGAGCCGGCTGTTTCACTCCAGGGGGTGAACACAATACCCCTCCGAAAAAGTCGCGGGACTTTTTCACCGATTCGGTTGCGCCGGCCCCGCCGATGCCGTATAATTTGTTTTAACAACTGTTGTCAAGGGGGGAAAGACTTGGGCAAGCACATTATAACCATAGCGGGCCGGAAACTGGCCGGCGGGGCTCCCGGCGAAGGTTGCGGCGAGTGCCAGACCTCCTGCCAGTCCGCCTGCAAGACGTCGTGTACGGTAGGAAACCAGGTGTGTAAAAAAAATAACGAAAAATAAGCTGCCGGCCTTGTCCCCTCGCGGATAAGGTATTTTTTTCGAATCGGTGGGGGAATAACCCCTTCCGAACCCAAGGCTCACTTATATCCCGGAGGGGGTTCTTTTCATTGCTGCACAAATTTATTTTTGACGGGGTCCGGATCGTGCTGGATGTCAACAGCGGGGCCGTGCATGTGATGGACGAGCTGGCCTGGGACCTGCTGGACGACTGCCGCCGCCTTCCCGCCGGGGAAGTGATTGAAAAGTTCAGCGATCGCTATCCGGCCGACGAGGTGCGGGAAGCGCTTTCGGAAATCAGCCGGCTGGAATCGGCGGGGCTCCTGTTCAGCCCGGACCCCTGCCAGGGTGGCTATGCGCCGCCGCCGGGCGGCGTGGTGAAAGCCCTCTGTCTGCACCTGGCCCACGCCTGCAACCTGCGCTGCCGCTATTGCTTTGCCGGCCAGGGCCGCTACCGCGGGGACGAGGCCCTGATGCCGCTTGAAACCGGCCGGGCGGCCATCGACTTTTTAATCAGGGCTTCGGGTGGGCGCCGCCACCTCGAAATAGATTTCTTCGGCGGTGAGCCGCTGTTAAACGCGGCGGTCTTGATGGACCTGGTGGCGTACGGCCGGCATCGGGGCAGCGCGGCGGGCAAGGAAATCGCTTTCACTGTGACGACCAACGGGGTCCTGCTGAGCGGAGAGATCGCCGCCTTTCTAAACGAAAACCGGATCAGCGCGGTGCTGAGCCTGGACGGCCGCCGGCCGGTGCACGACACCATGCGCCGGACCCCGGGGGGGAGCGGCTCTTACGACGCCGTGCTGCCGAACATCAAGCGCTTCGTGGCGTCGAGAAACGGTGACAATTACTACGTGCGCGGCACTTTTACCCGGTTCAACCTGGACTTTGCGGCGGATGTCCTGCACCTTGCCGATCACGGTTTTGCAAAACTGTCCGTCGAGCCGGTGGTGGCGTTCGCCGGCGAGCCGTACGCCCTGCGGGAAAGCGATTTGCCGGCCGTTAACGCCGAATATGAAAAACTGGCCCGGGAAATCCGGCGGCGCCGGCTGCAGGGCCGCCCGGTTGACTTTTTTCACTTCCGGCTGGATCTCGACGGCGGCCCCTGCCTGCACAAACGGCTCTCCGGGTGCGGCGCGGGCAGTGAGTATCTGGCCGTGGCGCCCGACGGCAGCCTCTACCCCTGCCACCAGTTCGCGGACAAGGCGGACTACCGGCTCGGCACGGTTTTCAGCGGTGTTGAAAAAGAAGATCTGCTGGACACCTTCCGGCGGGCCAATGTCTATGAGAAAGAAGGCTGCCCGGACTGCTGGGCAAAGTTTTACTGCAGCGGAGGCTGTCACGCCAACGCCGTCTCAGCCAACGGGTCGATTGCCAGGCCGTACGGCCTGAGCTGCGCCATGGTCAAAAAGCGCCTGGAGTGCGCCCTGTACCTGAAAGCGCTGGAGCACAGTGGTGTCTAATCATATAATGTGACTTTGACGTGGTCCTGGTACATGGGCGATTAGCTTTTAGGATGTTTTGTTGACTTTGACATCGTCCTGCAGATAGTTGACACTATTTGCAGGACGATGTTAAAATTGGTATAAGTATATTTAAGCAGAGAAACAGCATTAAGTGGCTAACATTGTCAAGGCATTCTTTGGCCTTTTTGGCCTTGTACATCCAAGACACTTTGTCTATCATCAGATATTTACAGACAGCGACTGAAACTCCGTAGACTACATTTTCACAACGTTTTGTGTCTGAGCGCAGCGAAAGGAATGTTTATAAGGATGCTCAAAAAGAAGAAGGCTGATATGCAAGAAGAGTCCTGCTTAACTGGTGAGGACCACAACACTCTTCCAGCGGAAACGCCAGAAGCGGACTTTCCTATTATCAGCATCGGCGCTTCAGCTGGGGGGTTGGAGGCTTTGGAACGCTTCTTGCGGAACGTTCCGGAAAAAAGCGGCATGGCTTTTGTCGTCGTTCAGCACCTGGACCCGACGCGCGAAGGCATCCTAGTGGAACTGCTTAAGCGTGTTACCGCCATGCCGGTATTCCAGGTCCAGGAACTCACTTCCGTCCAGCCGGACTGCGTCTATGTAATCCCGCCGAACAAGGACATGTCCCTCTTCCATGGTGCGCTGCACCTTTTCGAGCCGACAGCGCCACGCGGTCTTAGCCTGCCCATTGATTACTTATTTCGCTCTGTGGCCGACGATCGGCAGGAACGAGCTATCGGAGTTATCCTCTCAGGTATGGGCGCCGACGGCACGCTGGGCCTTAAGGCCATTAAGGAAAAGGGAGGCATGGTCTTTGCGCAGGAACCGGCTTCGGCAAAATTTGATGGCATGCCCAAAAGCGCCATTAGCACCGGCTTAGTTGACATCGTAGCCCCGGCGGAGGAGCTGCCGTTAAAGATTATCTCCTATATTAAGCACAAACCCCTTATCGGCGAGCCCGAGCCAAGTCTGGCAGACAAAGACCACAACGCCTTTCAAAAGATCGCCATCCTGCTGCGCTCGCAGACGGGCCACGATTTTTCCCTCTACAAGAAAACCACCATCTACCGCCGCATTGAGCGGCGCATGGGCATCCACCAGATTGACGAACTCGCAACTTATATCGGCTTCCTGCAGTATAATCCCCAGGAATTGCAGGTGCTGTTCAAGGAACTCTTAATCGGTGTGACCAGCTTTTTTCGCGATCCGGAGGCGTGGGAACAAATGAAGGAGCAGGTCATCCCTGGGCTTTTTGCTGGTTGCGCACCCAACCAGCCGCTGCGGGCGTGGGTGCCCGCGTGCTCGACAGGGGAGGAAGCTTATTCCCTGGCCATTACTTTCAAAGAGGCGCTGGAGCACGTCAAACCTACCGAAAACTTCTCGCTTCAGGTCTTCGCCACCGACCTTGACCGTGACGCCATTGAAAAAGCCCGCCAGGGTTTCTATACGGCCAACATTGCTGCAGATGTTTCCCTGGAACGGCTGCGCCGCTTTTTCATTCAGGAGGAACACGGTTACCGGGTAGGTAAGGAGATCCGCGATATGGTTGTTTTTGCCCCCCAGAATATCATCATGGATCCGCCTTTCACCAAGATCGATATACTGAGCTGCCGCAACCTGCTCATCTACCTGACTCCGGAGCTGCAGAAAAAACTCCTGGCGCTCTTTTACCACAGCTTAAACCCAGGCGGGGTCCTGTTTCTGGGTAGTGCGGAAACAATCGGGGTTTTAACCGACCTTTTCGAGCCGCTGAAGGGAAAATCGCGGCTCTACAGGCGTCTGGAGTCCACCCGGCATAAGGAGTTATTCCAATTCCCTTCCCTGGGATTTCGCTTTTCCCCCGGTGTGCCGGATGCTGATATAACTCGGCCGAAAGAATGTAAATACGCCCCAAACCTGGAGGACCTGGCAAACCAGTTGATCCTGCAGTGCTACTCTCCTGCTGCCGTGCTGGTCAGCAACAACGGCGATATTCTCTATACCAGTGGGCGAACGGGCAAGCACCTGGAGCCGGCACCCGGCAAGGCTAACTGGAACATTTTTGCCATGACCCACGAAGGACTGCGCACCAAGCTAAGCAGATCCTTTCAGAAAGCAGTCCTCCAAAATAGTACTGTAACACTGAAAAACGTAAAAATAGTCACCAATGGCGAGAAACAGACAGTTGATGTCACCATCCAGCCGCTCACAGAGCCGGAAGCGTTGCGGCACCTGGTTATGATCGTCTTCACAGATGTAAGAATGCCCGCCGAAACGAAAGTGCCGGACAGGAACATTTGCGTACCTGCCCACAGAAACCGTGTAGCGGAACTGGAGTTAGAACTGGAGCAATCCCTCCAGGAGTTGCGGACCGTTCGTAAAGAGATGCAGTCTTCCCAGGAAGAACTCTTATCCGCCTACGAGGAATTGCAATCCACTAACGAGGAACTGCAGTCCACCAACGAGGAAATAAACACGTCCAAGGAAGAACTGCAGTCCTTAAATGAAGAATTGCAGACGGTCAACTACGAACTGCAAATGAAGATAGATGAGCTGTCTCGGACGGACAACGACATGAAAAATCTACTTGAAAGCACCAATATCGCCACCTTATTCCTGGATAACGCGCTCTTCGTGCGGCGTTTTACCGTCCAGACGGCCAAAATCATCAAGCTGATACCAGGCGATGTGGGGCGGCCAATCACTGACATTGTTTCCAAGCTGTCTTACCCGGAACTGGTCAAAGATGCCCAAGAAGTGCTGCGAACACAGTCCTTCAAGGAGAAAACGGTCGCCACCAGCGAGGGGCGCTGGTTTGCGGTGCGTATCATGCCCTACCGCACGCTTGAAAACAAAAGTGACGGCTTAGTGATCACCTTTACAGATATCACTGCATTAAAGGAGCTGGAAACCGCTCTACGGCAGACCCAGGCCGGTTTGGAAAAACGCATAACTAATAAAGACCTGGAACTGAACAAAGCCAAGAAGAGGCTGCAGTCTGAAATTCAGCGGAATTATAAGGAGAAGGACTCCGATACAACCCCTAAATCTGCCGAAACACCGGAGGCATCGTCATGAACCAGGACAATAATATGTCGGCGGAAGAGCTTCGCCGCCGGGCAGAGACGCGGTTGAGAGAAAGTAAGCAAAAAATAACTTCCCCCGCAACGACGGCAGAATTGCAGCGACTCGTCCACGAACTGGAGGTACACCAAATTGAGTTGGAGATGCAAAACGAGGAACTGAAGCAGGCCCGCTCAGAGCTGGAGTCTTACCTTGGCCGATACAGAGACCTCTACGACTTTGCTCCCGTGGGATATTTCACCCTGGATCGCAACAGTACGATCCTCCAAGCCAACCTAACAGGGGCAAATATGTTAGGGGTGGTACGTTCCGGGTTGGTAAAACAGCACTTCGGCCGATTCGTCTCTACTGACTCCCAGCCTGCTTTTACGGCCTTCCTGGCAAAAGTATTTAAAAGCCAATCCCAGGAAACCTTTAAGATTGGACTGCAAAAAAGGGGGAGTGGAACGTTTTTTGTGCACGTTGAGGCCAGGGCCTCCGAAGACGAGCGGGAATGCCGCGTCGCCTTGATAGACATCACTGCGCAAAAACAGGCGGAAGAATCGCTGCGAGAAAGTGAAAAAAAATACCGCACCTTATTTGAAATCATGTCGCAGGGTGTTGTATATCAGGGGCCGGATGGCAAAATCATATCGGCCAACCCCGCAGCCGAACACATTCTGGGCTTATCGATGGATCAAATACAGGCAAGAACATGGACAGACCCCCGCTGGCGGGCTATCCATGAGGATGGATCTGACTTCCCGGGAGAGACACAACCCTCCATGGTGGCTCTTCGCACGGGTAAAGCGGTGCAGAATGTTGTCATGGGGGTATTTTCACCAAAATCTGAAGGCTATATATGGATCAATATTAACGCTGTGCCGCAGTTTTTACCGGGTGAAGACAGGCCATCCCAGGTTTTTACAACTATTGAAGACATCACTCTTCGTAAACGCATGGCGGTATACAACACGCTTACCGCTAGAGAGAAAGAGGTTTTTAAGCTGGTGGCCAAGGGCTGCGGCCGTAAAATAATCGCGGAAGCTTTGAATATAAGACCAAAAACTGTGGACAAACACAGGAGCAACCTGACGGAGAAACTAAACCTGCGTAAGAAAGCGGAAATATTGCAATTTGCCAAGCTTATCTGGTTGGTGGAATAATGACATATCTACCATAATATACCCGGTATGTTCTCAAAAAGCCTCATAAAGCATGGGGCTTTTTGCATTGAAAGTGCAAAATAAGTTGACAAACCAAATATTGCTAATAGATTTCTGAGCATTCCATTTGATAATATGGAAAACAAGGATAAAGATGGTGTTATGCCGGTCCTTCTCTAATTCATCATCGTATAAGAGGAAAGGGGACACACCTGCTGAAGCTTAAGTATTCCTTTGTGGACAGGAATGTCCCCAACATGGAGATTTATAATATAACACCAGATAAGGGGTGACTCAAATGGGATTGTTAACCTGGTTAATTGTTGGCGTAATTGTCGGTTGGCTGGCCGGTATAGTAATAAAAGGAAGTGGTTTTGGGCTGATTGGCAATATTGTGGTCGGTGTAATTGGAGCGCTGATCGGCGGCTGGCTGGCCGGTGCTGTGTTTAATATCCACAATCCAATCAGTGGTTTCAATCTTACTACGTTTACCGTTGCTTTACTGGGTGCAGTTATAGTGTTACATATCGCCAGGTTGTTAAGATTCAGATAAAAAGGAGAAGCGATTATGAGCATGTTTTACCTTGTATTGGCGCTGCTGTTCGGTCTGCTTATTGCCGTGGTGGCCCGTTAAGCTTCTTCTGCAGCGGCACAATTAGCAAGATGGAAGTGATTTAGATTCAATGATTTTTTATAAACGTTTACCTTTTATATTCTTATTAATTTTTATTCTGCCATTTGTCCTGTTGAGTTTTCAGGCTGTGGAGGATCCTGCATATTCTCATCTTCAAAAGGTGGAAAGCATCGGAAACCCTGGCCTGCAAATGATTAATAAAGACCCCTTGATGAATCTTCTAGGCAAAAGTTTTGATGAAATAATACAGGTTTTAGGGGAACCAGACGAACAGGGTTATAGCGAATGGCATGGGCCGCACTACTACATTTTATTTCAGCATAAAAAAGGGACTGTTCGATTTTGTTCTCCGAAGTCCATAGAAAAGAAAATTGCAGTTAGCATTATTTTGAGGCCAGACCAAAAAGTTTTAGGCGCAGAGGGGGTGTTGCTTTTCGCAGAGATAATAGATATTTTAGGAGCACCTGATCTCGGTCCTGAACTTGGCATGGACAACCTATATTATATGTACTATTTTTTGGGAGAAATAAATCATCAAATACCAGCGGTTTTTATAAGTTTCTCTGCTCTTAATATTAATAGTCCCACCCACGATGTTTTCATTAAATGGGAAGCTTTTGAATATGACCAAACGGAAAAATTGCAAACGGTCAATACAACGGAATTGTGGAATGTCCAACTTCTTAGGAAGCTTGAAGTGGTTGAAACCGCCCATAAGGAAAATTCCAAGGTTATCGTTCCCTCTGATGCGGAACTAGTGTTAAATAGGTAAATACTGTAAAAGTAACATAGAGAGGGGGTTTAAAATGGATAGGAAGACATTTGCAGAACGAATAGATTTGAAACGGCTGAAAATGGTAAATTACTCTATATCAGGGACAAAGCGTAGGAAATTACGGATTAGTGAACTTTATAGGCAGTCTGTAATGCCCCCCATTGTCAAGACACGGAAACGAGAAATATAAGGTAGATTCCTCCTTAGTTTTCGAATAAGCACTCAATAAATAAGGAGCGAGAATTCTAAGAAAACGCAAGATTATAGAGGGAGGTTTTCATAATGATTTTGAGAGATTTACTATACTCGGTAAGCAAGGAGAAAAGAAAAAGAGAGAGAGTAAAAGCAGCTCAGAAGTTCGCTGTAGGAATGGGCGTCGTAACCGCTGTAGGTGTAGCAACAGGAATTCTTTTTGCTCCAAAGTCGGGAAAAGAAACACGAGAAGATTTGAAGAAAAAAGCTGTAAATACTGTAGGAACCATCAAGGAGATAGTCCAAAAGAAGCTAGGGACAGTGAAGGATTCCGCAGCTCACGCTGCGCAGGAAGTATGTAATGTCATCAAAGACGTTCATGTAAAAACGGAAGGTGTAAAAAATGACGTTAAGGACGGTTGCCATGAAATCACACAGGATATTCATAAAACTGCCGAAAATATTTCGAATGAACTTAATAAACCTGTAAAGTGAGGAACCCACTATGGTAATTCAATTTACAGTACAGGAACTAATGTTTATTTTAGTTTGTGCATTAGGAATTGCAGCAGGGATTCTTCTACTTCCTATCCTTTGGAATATAAAAAAGGTGGTAGGTATCTTGCGGCCTCTGGTAGAAACAAATCAGGAATTTATTGAAAAAACTATCAGAACAATGCCGGGAATTTTTGAGAATGTGGGACAAATCAGCAGTAATGTCAGAGAGACTACAGATAAGCTCAAAGTTTCGGTTCCGGTGATTTTACAAGAAGTTGAGTGCGTTACCAATGCGGCAAAAGGAAGCATTGAATTGGCAGGTGTTGTGATGGAAAATATGGGTTCCGGAATTAATGATACTATAGCTGCTTACAAGAAAGATACCTATGGTTTTATGGCTTACCTTCACATTTTTGAAGAATTATTGCAAATCATATACCGTACCTTTTCTTCCAGCAAGTAAAAAAGGATGGGGGAATAAATTTTGAAAAAACTTAATAAGATGCGATTTATATCAATACTACTAACAGTATTATTGGTAGTTATGATGATGTCAGCAACTTCAATAATTATGGCAGCCCAACCGACAGTGAACCTCGGAACAACATCCGGATTTGCGGTTTTGGCTGGCACGACAATCACCAATACCGGACCGACCACAATCAACGGAGATGCTGGCGGAGATGTCGGGCTGTCTCCAGGTACAGTGTTTACTGGGCAGGCGAGTGTAACAATGAGTGGTGCTGTTCACTTGGCTGATGCTGTCGCAATTGCGGCCAAGGACGACCTGGTAATCGCATATAACGACGCCGACGGAAGACTGCCTGTCACTCGCATTCCCACTGAGCTTGGGGGGGCTACCTTGACTCCTGGCACTTACGATTCAGCCGACGGCACTTTCCAGATAACGGGCACTCTCACGCTTGATGCCCAGGGCGACCCCGATGGCGTCTTCATATTTAAGACTGCCTCCACGCTCATCACAGCATCAAACAGTAATGTTAATCTCATCAACAGTGCTCGGTACTGCCGAACTTTTTGGAAGGTCGGAAGCTCTGCGACATTGGGAACAAACTCTAATTTCGTGGGACACATCTTCGCATTGACATCCATCACAGCGAATACAAGTGCGACGGTGCAAGGACAGTTGTTGGCACGGAATGGCGCGGTCACGCTAGACACCAATACCATCACAAATGGGATTTGTGCGGCCCCACCGGCCCCAGCCACCCTTCATGTAATTAAGCATGTTATTAATGATAATGGTGGCACAGCAGTTGCCGCTAATTTTAACCTGCACGTAAAGACTGCCGGCAGTGACGTTGCCGTAAGCCCGGC
>Ga0209347_1000913_pt1 | contig 59336 bp, 47 predicted proteins | sample AutmiccommuBRH23_FD_187382 | JGI IMG/M metagenome (GOLD analysis project Ga0209347, IMG submission 187382) | Deep subsurface microbial communities from Mt. Terri, Switzerland - Autotrophic microbial communities BRH/23 (SPAdes) (version 2) | ecosystem: Environmental > Aquatic > Deep subsurface >... | reverse complement strand
GTCGACGCCGCGCCCCGCCGCCCGGCCCGCCGCGTCACGGTCCCGAGCCGCCGCCCCGGGCACCCGCCGGCCCCGCCGCTACCGCAAGACGCTGCGGCTGCCGGTCGGGCGGGCCACCGTCCGGATCCGCGTGTTCATGCTGAGCCTGGCGCTGCTGCTGTCGGTGGCGGTCGTGCGCGCCGTGCAGCTGCAGGGCATCGACTCGCAGGCCTTCGCGGCGGAGGCCGCCGCCAAGATGCAGTCGACCCGCGACCTGCCCGCCACCCGTGGGTCGATCACCGACCGCAACGGCGTGGTCATGGCCGCGACCGAGCCGGCGATGATCGTGTCCATCGACCCCGACATGATCCGCACCAACGGCGCCGACAAGCGCTACCCGATGAGCGAGAAGAAGCAGGAGGAGGCGGCGGCCGCCCCCGACGCCGTCGCCGAGATCCTCGTCAAGCATCTCGGCGGCCGGAAGTCGACCTACCTGGACCTGATCGACACCCCTGACTCGCGCTACGAGGTCGTGGAGCGCAAGGTACCCGCGGCGGTCTACACCGCCATCAAGGACGACATGGCGCTCGGCTTCGGCGGCGACGGTAGGCGGCCCTGGTACGGCGTGTTCGGCGACCCGGACCCCATCCGCGTCTACCCGAACCGCTCCGTCGCCTCCAGCGTCGTCGGCTTCGTCAACCACGAGGGCAAGGGCGCCGCGGGCCTCGAGTACGCGCTGGACGCCGAGCTCGACGGCACCCCGGGCAGCATGGTCTACGACTGGTCCACCTACGGCCGTATCCCGCTCGGCACCAACATCATGACGCCGGCGGTCGACGGCGCGTCCTACCAGCTCACGCTGGACTCCGACCTCACCTGGATGGCCGAGCAGATTCTGGCCGAGCACGTGAAGCGCGCCGGCGCCGCCACCGGCAAGGCCGTCGTCATGAACGTCAAGACCGGCGAGATCCTCGCCCTGGCCAACTCGCCGGGCTTCGACTCAGCCAACCCGTCCGACGCCGACGCCGAGGACCGCGGCAACCGCGTCGTCACCGAGGCCTACGAGCCCGGGTCGGTGGAGAAGGTCCTCACCATGGCGGCCCTCGCGGACCAGGGGCTCGTCAGCCCGACGACCAAGGTGGTAGTCCCGCCGCGCATCGCGTCCGGCGCCGGCTACGTCCGCGACTCCTTCGACCACGGCACCATCAACCTCACCGCCAGCGGCGTCGTGGCGCAGTCGTCGAACATCGGCACCATCATGCTGACGCGCCAGATGGACAAGGCGCTGCTCGCCGACTACCTCGGCGACTTCGGCCTGGGTGCCAAGTCCGGCGTCGGCCTGCCGGGCGAGACCACCGGCAGTATCCCGGGCGCCGACATGGCCGACTACACCCGCGACCAGGTGTCCTTCGGTCAGGGTCTCTCGGTCAACGCCATCCAGATGGCCGCCGCCATCAATACGGTCGCCAACGGCGGCACCTACGTGCAGCCGACCATCATCAAGTCCGCGACCACCGCAGACGGCACCGCCGTCGAGCTGCCGACCCCCGCGACGCGACGCGTGGTGTCCGAAGAGGCGGCCGACGCCACCCTCACCATGATGGAGGCCGTCATCGGCCTCAACGAGTCGCGCGCCATCCCCGGCTACCGCACCGCCGGGAAGTCGGGCACCGCCCAGCGCTACGACCCCTCGTGCAAGTGCTACAACGGCTTCACCGCGTCCTTCGTCGGCGTCGCGCCGGCCGAGGACCCGCAGATCCTCGTCTACGTCGTCCTCGATCAGCCGACCAACGGCAACCTCGGCAGCCGGCTCGCACTGCCGGCCGTCAACGAGATCCTCTCCCTGGCCCTGCCCCGTTACAACGTGGCCCCGTCGACGACGCCCGCGCCGGAAACCCCGCTAACGTTCGACTGATGGACAGCACGCTTCGCCCACCCGACCCGCCGCCCGCCCTCCTGGCGGCGCTGCTCGAGGGACTGGACGTGGCCGGGGACCCAGCGTCGGTCGCCATCACCGGCGTGACGCTGGACTCGCGGGCCGTGCGCCCGGGTTGGCTGTACGTGGCGCTGCCGGGCACCTCGACGCACGGCGCCGCCTTCGTGCCGCAGGCCGTGGCCGCGGGCGCGGCGGCCGTCCTCACCGACGCAGCCACGGCGCCCTCGCTCACCGACGCCGCCGTGCCCGTCCTGGCGGCGGCAGATGCCCGCCACGCGGCCGCCGTCGTCGCCGCCCGCTGCTTCGGCGAACCGGCCCGCGACCTCACGATGCTCGGCGTGACGGGCACCAACGGCAAGACCACGACGGTGGCGCTCCTGCAGGCCGGGCTGCAGGCTGCCGGACGCCTGACCGGAACCATCGGCACGATCGGGTTCCGCCTCGGCGACGAGGAGCTGCGCTCCGCCCGCACCACGGTGACCACGCCCGAGTCGCCGGACCTCCAGGCGCTGCTGGCCGTCATGCGGGACCGGGGCGCCGACGCGGTCGCGCTCGAGGTGAGCTCGCACGCGCTCGCGCTCGCCCGCGTCGACGGGATCGAGTTCGACGTCGTCGGTTTCCTCAACCTCGGCCGCGACCACCTGGACTTCCACGCCGACCTCGACGACTACTTCGAGGCCAAGGCCCGGCTGTTCGAGCCGGGCCGTTCCACGGCCGCCGTCGTCTGGACCGACGACCCGAAGGGCCGGGAGATCGCCGGCCGGGTCGCGGACCATGGCGCGAGCCGGCTCATCACCGTGGGCACCTCGGCGGACGTCCGGTACGTGCTGACCGGCTACGAGCCGGTCGCGCCCCTCGGTGGCCGCGCCACGCTGCTGCGCGACGGCGAGGCCCTCGAGCTGGAGCTGACGCTGCCCGGCGAGTACAACATGATCGACGCCGCGGTGGCCTTCGCCATGCTCGAGGCCGTCGGCGTCCCGGCCGGCGAGGCCCTCGCCGGGCTGCGCACCGCGCAGGTGCCGGGCCGGATGCAGCGGGTCGACCTCGGCCCGGGCGCGCCGCTGGTGGTGGTCGACTTCGCCCACACCCCGCAGGCGGTGGGGGCGGCGGTCGCCTCCCTGGCCGGGCTCGGCCGCGTCGTGACCGTACTTGGCTGCGGCGGCGACCGTGATCCGGACAAGCGCCCCGAGATGGGTGCCGCCGCCGCGCGCGGCAGCGACCTCACCGTCATCACCGACGACAACCCGCGAACCGAGGACCCCGCCCGCATCCGGGCGCAGACGCTGGCCGGCGCCGAGGCGGCGCTCAGGCCCGGCGCTGAGGTCGTCGAAGTCGCGGGACGGCGCGCCGCGATCGAGACGGCGCTGCGTGGCGCGGGGCCGGATAGCGTGGTGGCCATCCTCGGCAAGGGGCACGAACGCGGCCAGATCCTGGCCGACCGCATCGTGGACTTCGACGACGTGGAGGAGGCGACGCTGGCCTGGCGGCGCCTCAGTGAGGAAGGAGCGTCCCATGCGGCCGCGCAGCATCTCTGACCTGGTCGACCTCATGGCGCCCGGCGCCGTCGAACTCGTCGGCGACCCGGAGCCTGTGGTAGGCCCCGATGTCGTCATCGACAACCGGCGCGCCACACCGGGTAGCCTCTTCGTCGCGATCCCCGGAGAGCGGGTCGACGGCCACGCCTTCGCCCCCGCGGCCGTCGCGGCCGGAGCGGCCGGCGTGCTCGGCATGGCGCTCACCGATGCCGACGTCCCGCATCTGCTGGCCGAGGACTCCGTCACGGCCCTCAGCTGGCTGGCCCGCGGCCTCGTCCGCGAGGCCCGCGCCCGCGGCATGGTGAGCATCGGAGTCACCGGCAGCTCCGGCAAGACGAGCACCAAGGACCTCATGGCCCAGGTGTTCGAGGCGGCCGGCCCGACCGTGGCCCCCGTCGGCTCGCAGAACAACGAGGTCGGCGTCCCGCTCACCGCCTGCCGGATCGACGACGACACGGCCTACCTGGTCTCCGAGATGGGCGCGCGCGGCATCGGACACATCGCCTGGCTCACCTCGCTCGTCGGCCTGGACGTCGGCGTGTGCCTCAACGTCGGTCACGCCCACGTCGGCGAGTTCGGCGGCGTGGAGGCCACGGCCCGCGCCAAGTCGGAGATCGTGGCGGACCTCGCCGAGGACGGCTGGGCCGTCCTCAACGCCGACGACCCGGCGGTCGCCGGCATGCGGTCGGCCACCCGCGCCCGCATCGCCTGGTTCGGCGAGGGCGACCTGCCCGACGGCGACCTGCGGGTCACCGCCCGCGACGTGCGGCTCAACGCGCTCAGCCAGGCCTCGTTCGACCTCGTGGTCCTCGACCCCGACGGCGAGCGCAGCGCCCCAGTCAGCCTCGCCGTGATCGGCCGGCATCAGGTGTCCAACTCGCTGGCGGCCGCGACCGCCGCGCTGGCGGCCGGGCTCGAGCTCGACCTCATCGCGGACGCCCTGTCGTCGGCCTCCCCCCGGTCCGACTGGCGCATGGAACTGCACCGCCGCCCCGACGGCGTCCTCATCCTCAACGACGCCTACAACGCCAACCCGGACTCCATGGCGGTCGCGCTGACCACGGCCGTGGAGCTGGTGCAGGGCACCCGTGCCGAGCACCCAGGCGCCCGCGTCGTCGCCGTCCTCGGGGACATGCTCGAGCTCGGCCCGCTGGCGGCGGGCCTGCACGAGGAGCTCGGCCGGCGCGCCGCCGACGTCGGCGTGGCCGAGGTCGTCGCGGTCGGCGATCTGGCCGGCCACATCGTCGCCGGCGCGGCCGCCGAGGGGGTGCCCGCACGAGTCGCGGCTCGTGCGGACGTCGCCGCGTCCCTTAGCCTTGGCCCCGGCGACGTCGTCCTCATCAAGGGGTCGCGCGGCGTCGGACTCGAAACGGTGGCGGCCGACCTGGCCGGCGGAGACGGAGGCGCGAAGTGATCAACATCCTCACCGCGGGATCGTTGTCCCTCATCTTCGCCATGGTGGGCACGCCCTGGCTGATCAAGTTCCTCACCCGCCGCCAGTACGGGCAGTTCATCCGCGACGACGGCCCGGCGGCGCACCACGTCAAGCGCGGCACCCCGACCATGGGCGGCCTGGTCATCATCGGCTCGGCCGTGCTGGCCTACACCGTGTCCCACCTCATCCGATGGCAGGCCCCCAGCCTGTCGGGCGTGCTGCTGATCGGTCTGGCCGTCGGCATGGGCTTCCTCGGCTTCCTCGACGACTGGGCCAAGATCTCCAAGGAGCGCTCGCTGGGGCTGACGCCCCGGGGCAAACTCATCGGCCAGTTCCTCGTGGGCGGGCTGTTCGCGTTCCTCGCGCTCAACTTCCCCGACGAGCGCGGCCTGACCCCCGCGTCCCCGGCGATCTCGTTCCTGCGTGACATCCCGTGGCTGACGCTGCCGCTGCTCCTCGCGGTGCCGTTCATCATCTTCCTCATCTCGGCGTGGTCGAACGCCGTCAACCTCACCGACGGGCTCGACGGCCTGGCCGCCGGCAGCGCCACGCTGGTGTTCGCCGCCTACACGGTGGTCAACATCTGGCAGTTCAACCAGTGGTGCGCCCGCGCCTCGACGGCCGGGCCGCGCTGTTACGAGGTCCGCGACCCCCACGACCTGGCGGTGATCGCCATCGCGTTCGCCGGCGCCTGCTTCGGCTTCCTGTGGTGGAACGCCAAGCCGGCCAAAATCTTCATGGGCGACACCGGCTCGATGGCCATCGGCGCGGCCCTCGCCGGCCTGTCGATGATGACCCGGACCGAGCTGCTGCTGGTGATCCTCGGCCTGCTGTTCGTCATCGAGGTCGGCTCGGTGGCGCTCCAGGTGTCCTACTTCAAGGCCACCAAGGGCAAGCGCATCTTCAAGATGTCGCCCATCCACCACCACTTCGAGCTGCTCGGGTGGGACGAGGTCACCGTCGTGATCCGCTTCTGGATCATCGGCGGCCTCTGCGTGGCGCTGGGCATCGGGATCTTCTACGCCGAATGGGTGGTGGGACAGTGACCAAGGACTGGATGCGCGACGCGAACCGGCTGTCGGACTGGCCGTCGGCCAACGTCGTCGTCGCGGGGCTCGGCGTGTCCGGGTTCGCGGCCGCGGACGGCCTGATGTCGCTGGGCGCCAACGTCACGGTGCTCGACGAGTCGGAGGCGCACGCCGACAAGGCGACGCTGCTGCGCCACCTCGACGTCACCGTCGTCCTCGGCAAGGGCGCCACGGCCCAGCTGCCGCCCGGCACCGACCTCGTCGTCACGTCCCCGGGCTGGCGGCCCACCGCGCCGCTGCTGCGCCAGGCCGCCGCGGCCGGTGTCCCCGTGTGGGGGGAGACCGAGCTGGCGTGGCGCATGATGCAGCCCGACCGGGTCATCCCGTGGCTGGGCGTCACCGGCACCAACGGCAAGACCACCACCACGCAGATGCTGGAGTCGATCCTCATCGCCGACGGTCGCCGCGCCGCCGCCGTCGGCAACATCGGCCGCCCGATCATCGAGGCCATCCTCGACGACACCGAGTACGACGTGTTCGCCGTCGAGCTGTCCAGCTTCCAGCTGCACTGGATGAACAACGTCAACCTCCACTCGGCCGTCGTCCTCAACGTCCACCCCGACCACCTCGAGTGGTACGGCGGCGAGGACCCCATGCAGGACTACATCGCCGACAAGGCGAAGATCTACCACGGCGTCACGCACAGCTGCGTCTACAACGTGGCTGAGCCGGTCACCGAGCGCATGGTGGAGGAGGCCGACGTCGTGGAGGGCGCCCGCGCCATCGGCTTCACGCTGGGCACGCCCGCCGTCTCGATGCTCGGCATCGTCGACGACCTCATCGTCGACCGCGCGTTCGTCGAACAGCGCCGCGACTCCGCCCTGGAGCTGGCCAAGGTGGCCGACGTGCAGCCCTACGCGCCGCACAACGTCGCCAACGCGCTGGCCGCCGCCGCGCTCGCCCGCAGCTACGGCGTGCGGGCCACCGCGGTGTCCGAGGGTCTCAGGCGGCTGGAGCTGGCCGGGCACCGGATCCAGCAGGTCGCCGAGGACGGGGGAGTGCGCTTCGTCGACGACTCCAAGGCCACCAACCCGCACGCCGCGAACTCCGCCATGCAGGCGTACTCCTCGTTCGTGTGGATCGCGGGCGGCCAGGCCAAGGGCACCACGTTCGACGACCTCATCGAGCGGCACCGCGGGAAGATGCGCGGCGCCGTCGTCATGGGCGTGGACCGGCAGGTCATCGCCGAGGCGCTGGCCCGACACGCGCCCGATGTCCCGGTGCGCGTGTTCGACAGCACCGAGACTGAGGTCATGGACGAGGTGGTCGCCGTGGCGGCCGGCATGGCCCGGCCGGGCGACGTGGTGCTGCTCTCCCCGGGCTGCGCCAGCCTCGACATGTTCGACAGCTACTCGGCCAGAGGCGACCGGTTCGCCGAGGCGGTGCAGCGCTACCTCGCGGGATAGGAGTGGTTGATGGCGTCCGACGCAGCGTCCCCGGCGCGCCCGATCAGCTTGTGGTCCCAGGTCCGCGCCCTCGCGGCCTCCCCGATGGCGCCGTTCTACTTCATCGTCGCCAGTGTCGCGGCCCTGGTCGGCGTGGGCAGCCTCATGGTGCTGTCCGCGTCGTCGGTCATCGCGCAGGCCGAGGAGGGGGACCCGTACTACTACACGATCCGGCAGCTGCAGTTCCTGGGCATCGGGCTGCTCAGCGCGTTCGTGCTCATGCGCATCAAGCCTGACGTCCTGCGGCGCATGGGATGGTTGGTGTGGGCGCTGGCCGTCACCCTGCTCATCGCCGTCCTGACTCCGCTGGGCGTCGTCATCAACGGCAACCGCAACTGGCTCGTCATCGGCGGCTTCCAGTTCCAGCCGTCCGAGTTCGCGAAGCTGGCGCTCGTCGTGTGGTGCGGCGCACTGTTCCACATCAAGCGCTCCCGGCTGCACGAGCCGATCCAGATCGCGATCCCCTTCGTGCCCCTCGGCGGGCTCATCCTCGCGCTCGTGCTGGCCGGCAAGGACCTCGGCACCGGCCTCATCATCGGCCTCATCATGGTGCTGGTGCTGTTCTTCGTCGGCACGTCGATGCGGATCCTCGCACCCCTGGGCGCCGCGGCGCTCGGGCTGGTCATCCTGCTGGTCTACGGCTCCGGCAACCGCATGAGCCGCATCCAGATCTTCCTGGACCCGTCGTCGAACAGCGACCTGTCGTCCCAGCCGATGGCCGCCCTGTACGCGCTCGCCTCCGGCGGGTGGTGGGGGCTGGGGCTCGGGGCCTCCAAGCAGAAGTGGGGCGGCCTCAAGACCGGCGCCCACACCGACTACATCTTCGCGGTCATCGGCGAGGAGCTCGGCCTCTTCGGGGTGCTGCTCATCATCGCGCTGTTCGCGCTGCTCGGCTGGGCGGGGCTGGAGACGGCCATGCGCGCCGACACGATGTTCAACCGGGTCGTCGCCGCCGGCATCACCGGGTGGTTCCTCGTCCAGGCCGTCATCAACATCTTCGTGGTCCTGCACCTGCTGCCGGTCCTCGGCGTCCCGCTGCCGTTCGTCTCCTACGGCGGCTCGGCGCTGCTGGCGACCCTCATGGCCGCCGGCGTCCTGCTCGCCATCGCCCGCGACACCCCCGAGGCGCGCGCGCACCTCGCCGCCCGACGACGAACCGGCCGCCCACGCATGACCAGCGTCATGGCCGCCACCAAGGAGGACTGAATGGTCAGCATCGTCATGGCTGGCGGGGGCACCGCCGGCCACACGTCGCCGCTCATCGCCACCGCGAAGGCCATCCAGGAGCGCCGGCCCGACGCCGGCATCGTCTGCATCGGCACCGCCAAGGGCCTCGAGACCCGAGTCATCCCGGAGGCCGGCCTGCCGCTGAGGCTCATCGAGCCGGTGCCGCTGCCGCGGACGATCAACCTCGACCTGATCAAGTTGCCGTACACGCTGACGCGCTCCGTGCGGCAGGCGTCGCGGATTCTCCGCGAGGCGCGGGCCGACGTGCTGGTCGGCTTCGGCGGGTACGTCTCCATCCCCGCCTACCTGGCGGCGCGGCTGCGCGGCGTGCCGGTGGTCGTGCACGAGGCCAACAAGCTGCCGGGCATCGCCAACCGGATCGGGGCGCGGTTCGCGGCCTTCGTCGGCACCACCTTCGGTGAGACGACCATGCCCGGCGCCCGGCTGGTCGGCATGCCGATGCGGCGCTCCATCACGCACCCGAGCGTCGAGGCGGCCGAGGCCCGCGCGTCGTTCGGGCTCGACCCGGACCGCCCGACCCTGCTGGTCAGCGGCGGCTCCCAGGGGGCCCGCAGCATCAACCTCGCCGTCGAGGCCGCCCGCGACGACATCCTCGCCGCCGGCATCCAGATCCTCCACGTGCTGGGTCCGAAGAACTTCACCGACGCGCACGTCGCGCACCGTGGCCCCTCCGGCGCCGAGTACCGCCCCGTCGAGTTCGTGACCGACATGGCGGTGGCGTACGCCGCGGCGGACCTCATGGTGGGCCGCGCGGGCGCCGGCACCGTGATGGAGACCGCCGTCAGCGGCGTGCCCGTCATCTTCGTGCCCCTGCCGTACGGCAACGGCGAGCAGGCCCGCAACGCCGCCGAGCTGGTGGCCGCGGGGGCCGGGTTCCTTGTCGACGACGCCGATCTGACCCCCGCTAGACTGTCGACGCTGGTGCTGGACACGTTCGGGGATCCCGAGCGGCTCGCCACCATGTCTGCCACGTGCCGGGGCATCTACCCGTCCGACGCCGCCGAGACTCTCGCCGACGCCGTCCTCGCCGTGGCCGAGACCCGAAAGGTGAACTGATGCTCCTCAACCCGATCGAGGTTGTGCCCGCCGAGCAGGTCGGCCCCGTCCACTTCATCGCCGCCGGCGGCTCCGGCATGAGCGGCGTCGCGCGTCTGTACGCCGCCCTCGGGATCAAGACGTCCGGCTCGGACCGCTCGGACTCCACCGCCCTGCGCAACCTCGAGCGCGACGGCGTCACCACCTACGTCGGCCACGACGCGTCGCAGCTCGGCGACGCCCGCACCGTCGTCATCTCGTCGGCCATCCGCGCCGACAACGTCGAGCTGGTCGAAGCCCGGCGCCGCGGGCTGCGGATCTGGCACCGCTCGGCCGCGCTCGCCGCCCTCATGCAGGGCAAGCGCGGCGTGTCCATCGCCGGCACGCACGGCAAGAGCACCACCACCGCCATGACGGCCGTCATGCTGAGCGAGGCCGGCCGCGACCCGAACTACGTCATCGGCGCGCCGCTGTCGACGACGGGCACGAGCTCCGCCGTCGGCTCTGGGGAGGCGTTCATCGTCGAGGCCGACGAGTCGGACGCGTCGTTCCTGCAGTACCCCACCGAAATCGCCGTCATCACCAACGTGGAGGCCGACCACCTCATCAACTGGGGCACGCCCGAGGCGTATGCCGACGGATTCCGCGCCTTCGCCACCCGGCCACTGGTGCGCCACGTCGTCATCAACGTCGACGACGCCGGCTCCCGGCAGCTGGCCGACGAGCTGGTCGGCGAGGCCAAGCACATCATCCGCTACGGCGAGGCCGAGGACGCGGATGTGCGCATCACCGACGTGGAAGCGCACGGCAACGGCGTCGCCGCGACCATCACCTACGGCGAGGACTCGGGCCGCATCGTGCTGCAGGTGCCCGGCAACCACAACCTCGCCAACGCCTCGGCCGCGTACGCCGTCGGCCGACTGCTGGGGCTCAGCCACCAGGAGGCCGTCGACGCGCTGGGTCGTTTCGAGGGGACCCTGCGCCGGTTCCAGCTCATCACCGACACCGCCGGCATCCGCGTCTACGACGACTACGCGCACCATCCCACCGAGATCCGCGCCGCCCTCACCGCGGCCCGCCGCGCCACTGCCGCCGGCAACGAGGCCACCGGGCTGCACGGCCGGCTCATCGCCTGCTTCCAGCCGCACCTCTACAGCCGCACCGTCGACTTCTCCGACGAGTTCGGTGAGGTGATGACGCTGGCCGACGTCGCGGTGATCAACGATGTCGACGGCGCCCGCGAGGACCCGGTGCCCGGCGTCACGGGGCAGCTGGTCGTTGACGCCGCCATCCGCCACGGCGCGGCCGAGGTGCACTACGTGCCCGAGAAGTACGACCTGCCGGCCGCGCTCAACGAGATCGCCCGCCCCGGCGACCTCGTCATCACGCTGGGCTGCGGCGACGTGACCATCGTGGGCCCGCTGCTGGCCGATCTGCTGAAGCAGCGCCCCGACGCCGCGTCGTGACCGAACCGCTCCCGCCCGGCGCCTTCGCGAAGGCGCTGCAGTCGAAGCGCGCCTCGGAGCGCCGCCGCCGCTGGATCCTGCGCGGATCGCTGGCGGGCGTGGCGCTGCTCACCGCGCTCGGCGTGTGGCTGGCGTACTTCTCCCCGGCCTTCGAGACCCGCGAGGTTGTCGTCGAGGGCACGGCCCTGCTGACGTCCGAGCAGGTGACGGCGGCGGCCGCCGTCGAGACCGGGGTGCCGATGGCGCGCCTCGACGCCGACGCCGTGGCCCAGCGGGTGGCCGATCTGCCGGCCGTCCGCGAGGCCACCGTCGAGCGTGAGCTTCCCGGGACGGTGCGCATCGTCGTGGAGGAGCGGACGGTCGCGTTCCAGCGCAAGCGGGAGGGCCAGTGGCAGTGGGTGGATGCCGACGGCGTCGTGTTCCGCTCCGTCGCCGACCCCGAGCCCGGCGTGCTGCAGGTCACGACGTCGAGCGACGACGCCCGCCTGCTGCGCGACGTCGCGACGGTGGCCCGGCACCTGCCCGAGGAGCTGCGGCCGGAGACCGTGCGCATGACGGCCGAGGCCGTGGACCGGATCACGGTCAGCCTGGAGGGCGACCGGACGATCGTGTGGGGGAGCGCGGAGGAGTCGGCTCTGAAGTCGGAGGTGGTGTCCGCGCTGATGTCGGTGGAGGCCGAGGTCTACGACGTCTCCGCCCCCCGCCACCCGACGACGGAGTGATGTACCTCAGGTAACCCTGAAGTAGCACTTGAGGTGATTCCGGATCGATTCGGACGCGCCGTTGGACGGTGGCCGCGGCGCTCCCATAACCTTCGGACCATGGCAAGCGCATCTCAGAACTACCTCGCGGTGATCAAGGTCGTCGGTGTCGGCGGCGGCGGCGTCAACGCCGTCAACCGCATGATCGAGGCGGGGCTCCGCGGCGTCGAGTTCATCGCCGTCAACACTGATGCGCAGGCCCTGCTCATGAGCGACGCGGACGTCAAGCTCGACATCGGCCGCGAACTCACCCGCGGCCTCGGCGCCGGCGCCGACCCGTCGAAGGGCCGCCAGGCCGCCGAGGACCACGCCGACGAGATCGAGGAGGCGCTCAAGGGCGCCGACATGGTGTTCGTCACCGCAGGCGAGGGCGGCGGCACCGGCACCGGCGGCGCGCCCATCGTCGCGAAGATCGCCCGCTCGCTCGGCGCGCTGACCATCGGCGTCGTGACGCGCCCGTTCTCGTTCGAGGGGCGCCGCCGCTCCACGCAGGCCGAGACCGGCATCGAGCAGCTGCGCGAAGAGGTCGACACCCTCATTGTCATCCCCAACGACAAGCTGCTGCAGATGACCGACCACCAGGTCGCCATCCTCGACGCGTTCAAGCAGGCCGACCAGGTCCTCATGCAGGGCGTGTCCGGCATCACGGACCTCATCACCACCCCCGGGCTCATCAACCTCGACTTCGCCGACGTCAAGTCGATCATGAGCCAGGCCGGCTCCGCCCTCATGGGCATCGGCTCGGCCCGCGGCGAGGACCGCGCCCGCGCCGCCGCGGAGATGGCCATCTCGTCGCCGCTGCTCGAGGCGAGCATCGACGGCGCCCACGGCGTCCTGCTCTCGATCGCCGGCGGCTCTGACCTCGGCCTGTTCGAGGTGTCCGCCGCCGCGCAGCTGATCGAGGAGGCCGCGCACGACGAGGCCAACATCATCTTCGGAACCGTCATCGACGACGCCTTGGGCGACGAGGTGCGCGTCACCGTCATCGCGGCGGGGTTCGACGGCGGCCAGCCGCAGCGCCGTCAGGCCCGGCCGGCCGAGCAGCGTCCCGCGCAGCCGTCGCGGCCCACGTTCGCCCCGTCGCAGCCCGCGGCCCCGCAGGCGGCGGCGATGCCTGGCCAGCGCCCCGCGCCGCAGCAGCCGGTGCAGCACAGCGCGCCCGCGGTGGACGATGACGATGATCTGGACGTCCCCGACTTCATGAAGTGATCGTCGCCACACGGTGCGTCGCCGTCGCCGCGCGGCGCGCGGGGCGCTAGCCTCGACTCAGCACTATCAAGGAGGCAACGTGGGCGTTCGGAAGCTTGCTGCGTGGATGGGTCTCGTCGAGGACGGTCGCTACCGCGATGACGAGCACCAGGACGTCGACGACCTCACCGACGACTTCGAGGTGTACGAGGAGCGCGAGGAGATGAACCCGGTGGCCCCCCTGCCGACCCGTCGGCCGACGCCCGTCACGCCCCTGCCGCAGAAGGAGGTGGCGGACCTCAGCCGGATCATCAGCGTGCGGCCGCGCTCCTACAACGAGGCCCGGGTCATCGGGGAGAACTTCCGCGACGGCATCCCGGTGATCATGAACCTGTCGGACATGGAGGACGGGGAGGACAAGCGGCTCGTGGACTTCGCCGCCGGCCTCATCTTCGGCCTCAAGGGCAACATCGAGCGCGTCTCCAGCAAGGTGTTCCTCCTGTGCCCGCAGAACCTCGTCGTCGGGCCGGAGGACAAGGAACGCATCGCGTCCGGCGGCTTCTTCAACCAGAGCTGAGCCCGTGATCGCGACTCTCCTCTGGTGGCTGATCGGGCTCTTCATCTGGGTGCTGCTCGCCCGCGTCATCCTCTCCTGGATCCCGATGTTCGCCCCCGGGTGGACGCCGCGCGGCGTCGTGCTGGTGATCGTGGAGTTCATCTACACCGTGACCGACCCGCCGGTGAAGGCGCTGCAGAAGGTCATCAAGCCCATCCGGATCGGCGGGGCCTATCTCGACCTCAGCGTCCTGGTCCTGTTCATCGTGCTGCAGATCGTGCAGTCGATGGTGTGGCTGATCCCGTTCTGACGGGCCCGGAGCCCGGAGTTTCAAGTCGCGCTGTAGCTGTTGGCCGCAGTGTGAGGCGCTACGCTAGCCTGAAACCGGCCGGCCGCAAGACCGGCGGAACTCGACGATTATTGGAGCAACTATGAGCCTGACCCTGGATGAGGTTCGCCAGGTCCGCTTCCGGATGTCGCGCCGTGGCGAGACCGGCTATCAGGTCGGTGACGTCGACACCTTCATCGACAAGGTGGAGCTGACGTTCGACGAGTTCGAGAAGGAGCGCGAGCGCATGCGCCGCGAGCTCGACTCGGTCCAGCAGGTCGGGGTTTCCGCGGGCGACGACGCCGACAACGGCGAGGCGCTGCGCGCCAAGGACGACGAGATCGCCTCCCTCAAGGCCGAGGTCGAGCGGCTCAACTCCGCACTCAGCCAGGGCGGCGACGCCACCGCCGCGCTCGCCGCGTCCGAGCAGCGCGTGCACGAGCTCACCGCCGAGAACGAGCAGCTCCGCTCGCAGCTCGAGGACGTCCGCAGCGAGTACGACCGCGTCCGCACCGAGCGCGTCACCTCCGGCGGCGGCACCCAGCACCTCACCGTCAGCGCCAGCGAGGACGCCGCTCCGGCCGTCACCCGGCTGCTCCAGATGGCGACGGACCAGGCCACGACGCTCGTCAACGAGGCCCAGGCCGAGGCGGAGCGCAAGCTCGTCGAGGCCGAGCAGCGCGCCAACGAGATCAAGACCGACGCCCGCACGAAGGCGGAGCGCATCGAATCCGAGGCGCGCGTCAACGCCGAGCAGATGACCAGCGAGGCCTCGTCCCGCGCGGCCGCCGTCGACCAGCAGGCCGCTGACCGCCGCCGTGAGCTGTTCGCCGACCTCGAGCGCGAGCAGGGCGAACTGACCGGCAAGGTAGACCACCTCCGCGGGTTCGAGTCCAGCTTCCGGGAGAACATGTCCAGCGTCCTACGGCGCTTCATGGACACCCTCGAGTCGTCGCACGCCGAGCCCCAGGACGTGCCCGAGCTGGCGCAGCGTCGGGAGTCCGACACCCCCCGGCTGGATGCCCTCGCCGGCGGGGATCACCAGTAGTCACAGCATCCATCAACTGGCCGGCACCCGCTGTGGTGTCGGCCAGTTGACATGCTCGGGCGGTGGTGTACCCTTCCCGAACACCCCTGCACAGGAGAAGCGAGAAATGTCAACGTCGAAGCAGTCGTCCGCTCCCCAACCGGTTCTGCCGGTCCTCGACGGCGAGGAGCCCTGGACGGACGAAGAGGTCGCGGAACAGCGCGCCGAGCTCCAGGATGAACTGGAGCGGCTCGAGCGTCGCATCGCGGCCACGGAGGCGGAGCTGGACGCCCTGCTGCGCGGCGGCACCGACGGCGCAGGGCGCGACCCGGCAGACGTCGGAAGCATCAACTTCGAGCGGGACCAGGAACTGTCCCTGGCGCAGAACGTGCGCGAGATGGCCGAGCAGCTGAGGCTCGCCATCCACCTGTTCGACAACGGCGAGTACGGGTTCTGTGAGATCTGCGGCAACCCGATCGGCAAGGGCCGCCTGCAGGTGTTCCCGCGCGCCACGCTCTGCGTCACCTGCAAGCAGCGCGAGGAACGGCGCTGACCGCCCGCACCCGGGGGGTTCGGCGGATCGCGCTCGGGATCGGGCTGCTCGGCCTCGGCGTGGACCAGGTGGTCAAGCTGGCGAGCGTCGCCTACCTGGAGCCCGGGCGCACCGTCGAACTCGTCGGGCGGCTGCTGCAGCTCACCCTCATTCGCAATCCCGGCGCCGCCTTCGGCATGGGCTCGGGGGCGACGATCGTGTTCTCGGCGTTCGCGGTGATCGCCACGGTGGCCTGTCTCGCGGTGGCGCTGCCCCGGATCACGCAGGTGTGGCACGCGGTGGCCCTCGGGCTGCTGCTCGCGGGCATCACCGGCAACCTGGTGGACCGCATCACGCAGCCGCCGTCGCCGTTCCGCGGCCACGTCATCGACATGTTCCAGCTGCAGTACTTCGGGGCGATCTTCAACGTGGCTGACGTTTGCATCACGGCCGCGGCCGCGATGATCATCGTCGGTGGCTTCGTCTCCGACCGGCGCGCGGCCGTAGCCGCGAAGGAGCCGGTCGCCGAGGACGCCCCGTGAGCGTGTTCCTCGTGCCCGACGGACTCGCCGGGGACCGCGTCGACGCCACGGCTGCGCGCGTGTCCGGGTTCAGCAGGTCCCGCATCGAGAGCCTCATCGAGGCCGGCGGGCTCCTGCTCGGTGGCGTCGTCGTCGCCAAGGGGTCGCAGCGGGTCGCTGGGGGAGAGTTGCTCGAGATCGTCGACGACGCTGCCCCCGCCGGGGTGCGGGTGAGCCCGCGGCTGGCCGACGGCCTGCGCATCGTGCATGAGGACGCGCACCTGGTGGTGGTCGACAAGCCCGTGGGGGTCGCGGCGCACCCCAGCCTCGGCTGGGAGGGGCCGTCGGTCGTCGAACACCTGGCGGCGGCCGGTGTCGCGGTGTCGACGTCGGGGGCCGCCGAGCGGCAGGGCGTGGTGCAGCGGCTCGACGTCGGCACGAGCGGCCTCATGGTGGTGGCGAAGTCGGAGATCGCCTACAGCGTGCTCAAGCAGGCGTTCCGCGACCGGACGGTCGAGAAGGTGTACCACGCGCTGGTGCAGGGGCACCCGGACCCGTTCGCAGGGACGATCGAGGCCCCGATCGCCCGGCACCCCGGGTCGGACTGGAAGATGGCGATCGTCGAGGGGGGCCGCCACTCGGTGACCCACTACGAGACGCTCGAGGCGCACCGCGCGGCCACGCTGCTGGAGGTGCACCTCGAGACGGGTCGCACGCACCAGATCCGCGTGCATATGGCGGCGATCGGGCATCCGTGCGTCGGCGACCCGCTGTACGGGGCGGACCCGGTGCTGGCGCAGCGGCTCGGGCTGGTGCGGCAGTGGCTGCACGCCGTCCGGCTGGGCTTCACGCATCCGACGACGGGGGAGTACGTCACCTTCGACTCGCCGTATCCCGAAGATCTGGCCCACGCGCTCGAGTTGGTGCGCGCCGGCTGACTCCGGCCGGGTCCTAGGGGTGCCCCCCGCTGCGCCGGTGGGGCCGTTCAGGTAGGGTTTGCTCCGTGCGTAGAGCTAAGATCGTCTGTACCCTCGGCCCGTCGGCCGAGACCGTTGACCGCCTCATCGAGCTGCTGAACGCGGGCATGAACGTCGCCCGCCTCAATATGAGCCATGGCGACTACGAGGAGCACGGCAACCGCCTGCGGAACGTCCGCGCTGCCTCCGAAGCCACCGGCAAGACCGTCGGCGTGTTCGCCGACCTCCAGGGCCCCAAGATCCGCCTCGGCCGATTCGAGAATGACCAGAAGGTCTTCCTCGAGAACGGCGCCCGGTTCACCATCACCACCGATGACATCCTCGGCACGCCCGAGCGGTGCTCGACCACTTACAAGGGTCTCCCGGGTGACGTCAACGTCGGTGACCAGATCCTCATCGACGACGGCAAGGTCGGCCTCAAGGCCGTCGAGGTGACCGACACCGACGTCGTGTGCGAGGTCACCGTCGCCGGTCCCGTGTCGAACAACAAGGGCATCAACCTGCCCGGCGTCGCCGTGTCCGTCCCGGCCCTGAGCGACAAGGACGAGCGCGACCTGCGCTGGGCTCTGCACCAGGACGTCGACATGGTCGCCCTCTCGTTCGTCCGCTCGGGCGACGACATCAAGCGGGTCCACGAGATCATGGACGAGGAGGGGCGCCACGTCCCCGTCATCGCCAAGCTCGAGAAGCCGCAGGCGATCGCCAACCTGCAGGACATCATCGACGCGTTCGACGCGTTCATGGTCGCCCGCGGTGACCTGGGCGTCGAGCTCCCGCTCGAGGAGGTGCCGCTGGTGCAGAAGCGCATCATCCGCGCCGCCCGTAAGTGGGCCAAGCCGGTCATCGTCGCCACGCAGATGCTCGAGTCGATGATCTCGAACCCGCGGCCGACGCGCGCCGAGGCCTCCGACGTCGCCAACGCCATCCTCGACGGCGCCGACGCGGTCATGCTGTCCGGCGAGACGTCGGTCGGCGACTACCCGGTCGAGACGGTGTCGACCATGGCGCGCATCGTCGAGAAGACCGAGCGCGAGGGTCACGCCGAGATCCACATCATCGACTGGGACCCGCACACCACCGGCGGCATCCTGGCCAAGGCCGCGGCCGAGGTCGCCGAGCGCATCGGCGCCCGCTACCTGGTCGCGTTCACGAAGTCGGGCGACACCGGCCGGCGTCTGTCGCGTCTGCGGTCCCCGATCCCGATGCTGGTGTTCTCGCCCGAGAAGGCCACGCGTCAGACCATGACCCTGTCGTGGGGTGTCGACACCCAGATCACGCCTGAGTTCACGGACCAGGAAGAGGTCGTCGAGGCCGTCGACCGGCACCTGCGTGACCGCGGCATGATCGAGGTCGGCGAGCGCATCGTCATCGTCTCGGGCTCGCCGATGGGCATCCCGGGCAAGACGAACAACCTGCGCGTCCACAAGGTCAAGGAGCTCGGCGAGACCAACTGAGTCTGCCGGCTGAAGCCGAGAAGGGGAGCCCTGCGGGGCTCCCCTTCGTCGTTGTGCCCGGGAGGGGAGTCGAACCCCTAAGGCCTTTCGGCCAGACGGGTTTGAGCCGTCCGCGTATACCATTCCGCCACCCGGGCCGAATGCGTCACACATTGTGCCACACCATGGATCCGGGCGCTGACTGGGCAAGGCTTGTCCCGGCCGGTGTAGGATCAGCCAAGCTAGACCGGCCGAGCTCGCACCCAGGCGCGAGGGAGAAGTGACCAACCAGATGAACAAGAAGCCCACTGTGATCGTCGCCGAGGACGAGGCGCTCATCCGCCTTGACCTTGTGGAACTCCTCACCGAAGAGGGGTATGAGGTGGTCGGCGAGGCTGGCGACGGGGAGGAAGTGGTCAAGCTGGCCCGCGAGCTGGAGCCCGACCTCGTCATCATGGACGTCAAGATGCCCAAGATGGATGGCATCACGGCCGCCGAGATCATCGCCGAGGAGCGCATTGCGCCCATCGTCATGCTCACCGCGTTCAGCCAGCGCGACCTCGTCGAGCGCGCCCGCGACGCCGGCGCCATGGCGTATGTCGTCAAGCCGTTCGGGGCGTCGGACGTCATTCCCGCGATCGAGATCGCGATGGGACGCTTCCAGGAGCTCAAGGCGATCGAGGACGAGCTGGTCTCGCTCGAGGAGCGGTTGGAGTCGCGGAAGATCATCGACCAGGCCAAGGGCATCCTGCAGCAGGATCTGGGTCTGACTGAGCCGGAGGCGTTCCGGTGGATCCAGAAGACGGCGATGGATCTGCGCAAGTCGATGCGCGACGTCGCCGTCGGCGTGATCTCCCACAAGAAGAAGTAGCGGTCGAGGTCGGGGCCGGGGTCGCGTAGTCGCCCCGGCCCCGTCCCATGCCCGCCCGCGCTCGCCACCGCCCCGCCCCGTCGCCCCATGCCCGCCCGCGCTCGCCACCGCCCGCCATACCGGCACGACACGCCGTCGAACTGGGCGCCCGGCGCCTCCTACGGGGTCGAGGGACGAGTTCGCCTGTCATTCGTGTTGGTATTCGGTGATCTGTGTCGGCTCGAGGGCGCGTCAAGCAGCGGGTCGACGGCGGCGCATGGCCGCCCGCAGGTCGGCCACGACGGCGGGCCAGGACGACATGACCTGCCGCCACGTCAGCCGCACGACGGCGTAGCCAAGAGCCGCAGCGGCGCGGTCCCGGCGTCGGTCGGACTCGAATGACTCCGCCGTCCCGTGGAACTCCCGTCCGTCGGCTTCGATGAGGAGGCGGTCGCCGAGCAGGAAGTCGAACCGGCCGACGCCAGCCAGTTTGAACTGCGGCCGCGGACGGAAGCCTGCGGCGCGGAGGCGCTGGCGCGTCAGTGACTCGAGCGCGGACTCGGTCCTCGTGTCGGCCCGCGACAGCAGCGCCTGGCCCTTCAACCCGACGGGCGCCAACTGCGCGGCGAGCTCCGCGCGAGTGAGGAGGCGCCGGTACAGGATGCAGTCCACCGCCATCACCGCGTGTTCCTCAGGATGGTGCCGGATGGCGGCGAGCAGTGCGGAGACGACGTCGTCGAGTGGACGACGGGTCCCGCCGGCGGGGCTGGAGCACAGGATCGCCCCGGCAGGTAGTTCGCGACGGCGGGCCGAGTAGCCGCCGCGGCGGAGGTGGAGCTGTGCATCGGGGACGGTCCAGATGCCGTGGACGTCGAGGGCGGACACGCACGTGAGCGTGGCGTCGGCCGCAGCGGCCGTGACCACCTGCGGGATCGCGCCTGGGAGCGCGTATCGGCAGCGGTCGATGCGGACCAGTTCACCGTCGCGCTCGGCGCGGGTGATTGCGTACCGGGACATGCCGTCGGCCAGCAGCTCGCGACGCGTGGCGACGCCGCCGGCGCCGAGGGAATGGTAGATGCGCATGCCCCGTTCTGTGCGCCCGGCGACTCACTTTGCCGCGCGAATCACGTTGTCCACAGGTCGTCCCGGTCGCCCCCGCACCTCGCCCGCGCCGCCACGACCGGCACGACACGCCGTCGAACTGGCACCTCGGCGACGCATACGCCCTCGGCGAGCGAGTTTGACTGCGATTGGTGCTGTCCGCGGGACGGGAGAGACCCACCCGTCCGCAGCACGAATAGCAGGCCGACTCGTGCACAGGCCGCCCAGAGAGCGTCGAGGTGCCAGTTCGACGGCGTGTCGTGCCGGTGGGGGCCCGGCGCGGAAGGCGCGGGGCAGAGAGGGTGGGGCGGGAAGGCGGCGACGGTAGGGCCGGGCAGGGGCGGAGCGACGGCGGCGCGGCCCAGGCGCGACCGTCAGGGCCGGGCGCAGGTCAGGGGGCGGGGCGGGCCGGGATCATGTGGCACGTCAACCGCCCGGTGGCGGTCAGGCGACCTTCGTCGTCGACGATGTCCACCCGGTACGTGGCGATGGACCGACCCAGGTGGATGGCCGTCGCCGTCCCTGTCACATGTCCCGCCCGCGCGGCGCGCACATGCGTCACGTTCAGGTCCACCCCGACACCCACGCGGTCCGGGTACCCGTGCGCCATCGCCCCCATCGACGCGAGCGTCTCGACCAGCACCCCGGACGCGCCGCCGTGCAGCAGACCGAACGGCTGCTGATTGCCGTCGACGGGCATGGACCCCACGACACGCTCGGGGCTCAGCTCCGTGATCACGACGCCGAGCCGGTCGTCGAGCGGGGAATGGACGTCGCGCAGCCAGTCGGGGGTGGCGTTCATGGGCTGCACTCTGCCACACCTTCGGTAGGCTCGCTCCGTGACTGAGACGGGCAAGCTGCTGCTGATCGACGGCCATTCGGTGGCCTACCGCGCGTTCTTCGCGCTGCCCGTGGAGAACTTCGCCACCACCACGGGGCAGCACACCAACGCGGTGTTCGGGTTCACGTCGATGCTCATCAACGTGCTGCGCGACGAGCAGCCGACGCACATCATCGTCGCGTTCGACAGGGCGCGCGAGTCGTTCCGCACCGAGAGCTATCCCGAGTACAAGGCCAACCGGTCGTCGTCGCCGGAGGAGTTCAAGGGCCAGGTCGCGCTGGTCAAGGATGTGCTTGACGCGTTGAAGATCCCGCACCTCGACCTGGCGGGCTACGAGGCCGACGACATCATCGCGACCCTCTCCACCCAGGCCGCCGCCGACGGCTACGACGTCTACATCGTCACCGGTGACCGCGACGCCATGCAGCTGGTCAACGACCACGTCACCGTCCTCTACCCGCGCAAGGGCGTTTCGGACCTCGCGCGCATGACGCCGGCGACGGTGGAGGAGAAGTACCTCGTGCCGCCGGCCCGCTATCCCGAGCTCGCCGCGCTGGTGGGCGAGACCAGCGACAACCTCCCCGGCGTCCCGGGCGTCGGCCCCAAGACGGCCGCGAAGTGGCTGGCCCAGTTCGACGGTCTCGACAACCTCGTGGCGCGCGCCGAGCAGGTGCCGGGCAAGGCGGGGGAGTCGTTCCGCGCACATCTCGACGACGTCGTGCGCAACCGCCGCCTCAACGCGCTGGTGTGCGATCTCGACCTCGCCGTCGACCTCGCCGAGACCAAGCGCCGCGACTGGGACCGCGAGCGCGTCCACCACCTGTTCGACGCCCTCGAGTTCCGCGTGCTCCGCGAGCGCCTTCTGGACCTGGCCCCCGCCGAGCCCGTGGCGACCGAGAGCTTCGCCGTCGACGGCGCCCGCGTGGCTCCCGGGGCCTTGGCCGACTGGCTCGCCGAGCACGCCACCGACCGCACCGCCCTGCACGCCGTGGGCCGCTGGGGCGGCGGCACCGGCGACATCACCGGCTTCGCGCTGGCGGCGGCCGACGGGGCGGGCGCCTACGTCGACACCGCCGACCTCACCCCCGAGGACGACCAGGCGCTGGCCGCGTGGCTCGCCGATCCCCACCGAGGGAAGCTCATCCACGGCGCCAAGGGCCCGACGCTGGCCTGTTGGGCGCGGGGCTGGGACCTGGCCGGCGTCGCGCAGGACACGCTGCTGGCCGCCTACCTGCTGCGCCCGGACCAGCGCACCTACGACCTCGGCGACCTCGTGACCCGCTACCTCAAGCGGGACCTGTCGACGCAGCCGGCCGCCGCCGATGACGTGCAGCTGGCCCTCGACTTCGGCGACGACGACGGCGCCTCCATCGAGGTGCCCCTCCTGCACGCCCGGGCCGTGTTCGACCTGGCCGAGGAGCTGGACCGCCAGATGGCCGAGCGCAACGCGTCGCGCCTCATGACGGACGTGGAGCTGCCGCTGCAGCGCACGCTCGCGCGGATGGAGGCGGTCGGGGTCGCGGTGGACCGGGACCGGCTGCAGGCCCTGCGCGACGAGTTCGATCGCGCCGTCGCCGCGGCCCAGCAGGCCGCCTTCGACGTGCTGGGTCACGAGGTGAACCTCGGCTCGCCCAAGCAGCTCCAGACCGTGCTGTTCGACGAGCTCGGGATGCCGAAGACCCGCAAGACCAAGTCGGGCTACACCACCGACGCGGAGGCGCTGGAGTCCCTGTTCGCCAAGACCGAGCACCCGTTCCTCGGCCACCTGCTCGCGCACCGCGACCAGATCCGGCTGCGGCAGACCGTCGACGGCCTCCTGTCCTCGATCGCCGACGACGCCCGCATCCACACCACCTACGTCCAGACCATCGCCGCCACCGGGCGCCTGTCGTCGACCGATCCGAACCTGCAGAACATCCCCATCCGCACCTCGATGGGGCGCCAGATCCGCTCCGCGTTCGTGCCGGGGCCGGGCTTCGAGTCGCTGATGTCGGCGGACTACTCGCAGATCGAGATGCGGCTCATGGCGCATGCGAGCGCTGACGAGGGCCTCATCGAGGCGTTCACGTCAGGCCGCGACTTCCACAACGAGATGGCCTCGCTCGTGTTCCGCGTGGAGCCGGAGGACGTCACGGGCGAGATGCGGGCCAAGATCAAGGCCATGAACTACGGCCTCGCCTACGGCCTCAGCGCGTTCGGGCTGTCGAACCAGCTGAAGATCTCCGTCGCCGAGGCGAAGACGCTCATGGAGGACTACTTCTCCCGCGTCGGGGGAGTCCGCGCCTACCTGGCCGACGTCGTGGAGCAGGCCCGGCGCAGCGGCTACACCGAGACGATGCTCGGCCGGCGCCGGTACCTGCCGGACCTCACCTCGTCGAACCGGCAGCGCCGCGAGATGGCGGAGCGGGCGGCCCTCAATTCACCGATCCAGGGCTCGGCGGCCGACGTCATCAAGGTGGCGATGATCAACGTGGCCCGCGCGCTCGACGAGGCGGGGCTCGCCAGCCGGATGCTGCTGCAGGTCCACGACGAACTCGTCTTCGAGGTGGCGCCGGGGGAGCGCGACGCCCTCACCGACCTCGTCCATCGGGAGATGGCCGGCGCCTTCGACCTTGCCGTGCCGCTGGCGGTGTCGGTGGGCGTGGGCGACTCCTGGCAGTCCGCCGCCCACTGACGCTCAGGCGGCGGGCGTGACCGGGGTGCCGTAGAAGAAGACGCGCGAGTCCCAGTTCTCCGTCGAGCGGTTGAAGTCCCAGCAGATGATGATGGCCAGCCGGGGGTCGCCGTCGAAGTCGATCATGACGTCGGACTGCGGGTCGTAGTCCTCGACCCACACCTTCAGCGCCTCGGCGAACTCGTAGCACTGCACCTGGCCGTCGTCGCCGTACAGCTTGATGACGTCGCCCGCCTCAAGGGCCGGCCCGCCGTCGGAATACAGCTCGTTGCCCAGCGCGCCGCCGTTGCGGTACGTGTGGATCGACAGCAGCGCCTGACCCTCCTCCGCCCCCGGGCGCGGCCCGGCGTTCCACCACGACGCGGTGCGGGGCTCGTCCTTCGGCGGAGCGGCGATGTTGCCCTCGTCGTCGAGGTTGAGCGAGACGACCCGCTCGTCCGCGCCGAGCGCGGGGATCGCGAACCGGGTGGGCACGAAGCCCTCGGCGACCGCGGTGCAGTCCGCGAGTTCCGGGGACACGGGTTCCGACGGCGTGGGCGACGGCGTCGGCGAGGGTGACGGCGACGCCGCAGAGACGGTCGGGCTCGGGGAGGCGACGGCCACGGGGGCCGACGACGACTGTGCGACGGAGGCCGCGGGCACCGCCTCTGACCCGCCGCGGTTCCACAGCAGAGCCACGAGCAGCAGCGCGAGCACGCCGACGACGGCGACGGCGATGACGAGCGGGCGGCGCGAGCGGGCCGACGACGGAGCGGAGGTCACGCAGCCAGCTTATTCACTGGCCCGCCCACACCGAAACGGCTAAGCTGACCGGACCGTCGGGCCGGCCCTCGGCTAGGTTGCTTGTGGGCGGCAGCGGGAGGTAGGCTGAGCGGGCATTGTGGCCTGCAATCCCTCAGACGGAGTAGGGACGGCATGTCTTTGACGGGGCCCCGGTGCACAGTCATCATTTTCGGAGCCCTACTACATGACCTCCTCCACTGAGGCCTCGACTGTCGCAGTCGACGACTTTGGCACCCCTGAGGCCTTCATGGCCGCGGTTGACGCCACCATCAAGTACTTCAACGACGGGGACATCGTCTCCGGCACCGTCGTCAAGGTCGACAAGGACGAAGTCCTGCTCGACATCGGTTACAAGACCGAAGGCGTCATCCCCTCGAAGGAACTCTCCATCAAGCACGACGTGGACCCGTTCGACGTGGTCCAGGTGGGCGATGAGATCGAGGCCCTCGTTCAGCAGAAGGAGGACAAGGAGGGTCGCCTGATCCTGTCCAAGAAGCGCGCACAGTACGAGCGCGCCTGGGGCACGATCGAGAAGATCAAGGAAGAGGACGGCGTCGTCACCGGCTCCGTCATCGAGGTGGTCAAGGGTGGCCTCATCGTCGACATCGGCCTGCGTGGCTTCCTGCCCGCGTCGCTGGTCGAGATGCGCCGCGTCCGCGACCTCCAGCCCTACGTCGGCATGGAGCTCGAGGCCAAGATCATCGAGCTGGACAAGAACCGCAACAACGTGGTCCTGTCCCGCCGCGCCTACCTTGAGCAGACGCAGTCCGAGGTGCGCCAGACGTTCCTCACCCAGCTGCAGAAGGGCCAGATTCGCAAGGGTGTCGTGTCCTCGATCGTCAACTTCGGCGCCTTCGTCGATCTCGGCGGTGTGGACGGCCTCGTGCACGTCTCCGAGCTCAGCTGGAAGCACATCGACCACCCGAACGAGGTTGTCGAGGTCGGCATGCCGGTCACCGTCGAGGTTCTCGAGGTCGACATGGACCGCGAGCGCGTCTCGCTGTCGCTGAAGGCCACGCAGGAGGATCCGTGGCAGACGTTCGCCCGTCTGCACCAGATCGGCCAGATCGTGCCGGGCAAGGTCACCAAGCTCGTGCCCTTCGGCGCGTTCGTGCGCGTCGGCGAGGGCATCGAGGGCCTGGTGCACGTGTCCGAGCTGGCCGAGCGCCACGTCGAGATCCCCGAGCAGGTTGTGTCGGTGGGCGACGAGGTCATGGTCAAGGTCATCGACATCGATCTCGAGCGTCGCCGCGTGTCGCTGTCGCTCAAGCAGGCCAACGAGAACATCGACGTCGCGGCTGACGACTTCGATCCGCTGCTCTACGGCATGCAGGCGTCGTACGACGACCAGGGCAACTACATCTACCCCGAGGGCTTCGATCCGGAGACCAACGAGTGGAAGGAAGGCTTCGACGAGCAGCGCGCTGCTTGGGAGGCCCAGTACGCCCAGGCCCACGCGCTGTGGGAGGCCCACAAGCGCCAGGTCGAGTCGGCCGAGACCGCCGAGCGTGACGCGGCCGTGCAGGCCGGCACCGGCTACGTCACCGAGACCGACGGCGACGGCTCGCTCGCCTCGGACGAGACGCTGCAGGCTCTCCGCGAGAAGCTCTCCGGCGGACGCTGACACTGAGACACGAAGCCGCCCCCCTCACCCGAGGGGGGCGGCTTCTGCGTTCCCCCCAGCCACTAGCATCGGGCTCATGGTCCGCATCGCGCTGACCGGGGGGATCGCCTCCGGCAAGTCCTTCGTCGCCGAGGAACTGGCGCGCCTCGGCGCGGTCATCGTCGACTCCGACGTCCTCGCCCGGGAGGTGGTCGCTCCGGGGACCGAGGGGCTGCGGCGCGTCGTCGAGCGTTTCGGACCCGGCATCCTCACTCCGGACGGCGCGCTGGACCGGCCGGCGCTGGGCGAGATCGTGTTCGCCGACGACGACGCCCGGGCCGACCTCAACGCGATCGTTCACCCGCTGGTCCGGGAGCGCGCCCTCGCGCTGGAGGCCGCGGCACCCGCGGGAGCCGTCGTGGTCCAGGTGGTGCCGTTGCTCGTCGAGACGGGGCTGCACCGCGGGTTCGACCGCGTCGTGGTGGTCGACGTGCCGACGGAGACGCAGGTGTCGCGGCTGATCCACCGCAACGACCTCACCACCGAGCAGGCCCGCGCCCGGGTGCGGGCCCAGGCGTCGCGGGAGGACCGGCGGGCGGTCGCCGACTGGGTCATCGACAACTCGGGCGACCAGGCGTCGACCGTCCGTCAGGTGGAGGCGCTGTGGCCTCAGCTGGTGGCCGCGTCGGTGCCTTCCCAGGGCGGGCAGGCGCAGACGAGGTTGCGGTCGCCGTAGGCGTTGTCGACCCGGCCGACGGGCGGCCAGTACTTGTCCACGCGGAAGGACCCCGCCGGGAAGCAGCCCTGCTCGCGGGAGTAGGGGCGGTCCCAGTCGGCCACGAGGTCCTCGACCGTGTGCGGCGCCCGCCGGAGCGGTGACTCCTCGGCCGACACCTCGCCCGCGACGACCTGGTCCGCCTCCCGCGCGATGTCCAGCATCGCCGCGACGAAGCGGTCCAGCTCGGCCAGCGTCTCGGACTCCGTCGGCTCGATCATGAGCGTGCCCGCGACGGGGAACGACATGGTGGGCGCGTGGAAGCCGTGGTCGATGAGGCGCTTGGCGATGTCGTCGACGGTGACCCCGTGCGAGGCGTAGCCGCGGGGATCGACGATGCACTCGTGCGCCACGCGCCCGCCGCGACCCCGGTAGAGGATCGGGAAGGCGTCGCCGAGCCGGGCGGCGAGGTAGTTGGCGCTGAGGATCGCCACCCGGGTGGCCTGGGTGAGGCCGGCGCCCCCCATGAGCAGGATGTACGCCCACGAGATCAGCAGGATGGAGGCCGATCCGAGCGGCGCGGCGGAGACCGCGCCCTCCTCGCCGGTGCGCGGGTCGCCGGGCAGGTGCTCGACGAGGTGGCTCTTGACGCCGATGGGGCCCATGCCGGGTCCGCCGCCGCCGTGGGGGATGGCGAAGGTCTTGTGCAGGTTCAGGTGGCTGACGTCGCCGCCGATGTCACCGGGCCGCACCAGGCCCACCATGGCGTTCATGTTCGCGCCGTCGATGTAGACCTGGCCGCCGAACTCGTGGGTGATGTCGCACACCTGGCGCACGGTCTCCTCGAAGACGCCGTGCGTCGACGGGTAGGTGATCATCACCGCGGCCAGCGAGTCGCCGGCCGCCTCGGCCTTGGCCCGGAAGTCGTCGACGTCGATCTCGCCGTCGGAGGTGGCCTTGACGGCGACGACCCGCATGCCCGCCATCTGCGCGGAGGCCGGGTTGGTGCCGTGGGCGGAGGTGGGGATGAGGCAGACGTCGCGCTGTTCGCCGCGGGCTCGGTGGTAGGCGGCGATCGTGAGCAGCCCGGCGTACTCGCCCTGCGCGCCGGAGTTCGGCTGCATGGAGAAGGCGTCGTAGCCCGTGATCTCGCAGAGCTTGGCCTCGAGGTCGGCGACGAGCTCTTGGTATCCGGCCGCCTGGTGGGCGGGGGCGAAGGGGTGCAGGTCGCCGAACTCGGGCCACGTCAGCGCCATCATCTCGGCGGCCGCGTTGAGCTTCATCGTGCACGAGCCGAGCGGGATCATCGCCCGGTCCAGCGCGAGGTCGCGGTCGCTCAGGCGACGCATGTAGCGCATCATCTCCGACTCGGCCCGGTTCATGTGGAACACCGGGTGCGTGAGGTACTCGCTCGTGCGCAGCAGGGGGTCCGGGAGCGCGGGGGTCTCGCCCAGCTGGGGGCGCTCGTCGATGCCGAAGGCGTCGAGGACCCGGTGCAGGACCTCGAGGTCGGTGGTCTCGTCGACGGAGATCCCGACGCGGTCGCGGCCCACGCGGCGCAGGTTGATGCCGCGGTGCTCCGCGGCGGCCAGGATCCCGGCCTGGCCCACCCCGACGCAGACGCTGATGGTGTCGAAGAAGTGCTCCGGCTCGACCTCGGCGCCGTTGGCACGCAGGGTGGCGGCGAGCGTCGCGGCCATGAGGTGGGTGCGCTGCGCGATGGCGCGCAGGCCGACGGGTCCGTGGAACACGGCGTAGAAGGAGGCCATGACGGCGAGCAGCGCCTGCGCGGTGCACACGTTGGAGGTGGCCTTCTCCCGGCGGATGTGCTGCTCGCGGGTCTGGAGCGCCAGCCGGTAGGCCCGGTTGCCGCGGGCGTCGACCGAGACGCCGACGAGGCGGCCCGGCATGGCGCGCTTGAGCTCGTCGCGGCACGCCATGAACGCGGCGTGGGGGCCGCCGAAGCCCATGGGCACGCCGAAGCGCTGCGCGGAGCCGATCGCGATGTCCGCGCCCATGGCTCCGGGGTCCTTGACCAGGCACAGCGCCAGCAGGTCGGTGGCCACGACGGCGATGCCGCCCGCCTCGCGGACCGCCGCGCACTGGCTGCTGAGGTCGCGCACGTGGCCGTAGGTGCCGGGGTGGGCGAAGATGGCGCCGCAGAGGTCGGCGGCGTCGAACTCGTCGACGGGGCCGACGACGAGCTCGATGCCCAGCGGCCGCGCGCGCGTCGCGAGGACGGCCAGGACCTGCGGGTGGAGGTCGTCGGCGGCGAAGAACCGCGTGCTGCGGGACTTGGCCGCCCGCTTGGCCATCCCCATGGCCTCGGCCGCCGCGGTGGCCTCGTCGAGCAGGCTCGCGTTGGCGATCGGCAGCCCGGTGAGGTCCTCGACCATCGTCTGGAAGTTGAGGAGCGCCTCGAGCCGGCCCTGCGCGATCTCCGGCTGGTAGGGCGTGTACGCGGTGTACCAGGCCGGGTTCTCCAGCACGTTGCGCTGGATCGCCGGCGGGACCACGGTGCCGTAGTAGCCCTGGCCGATGAGCGACGTGGTGACCGTGTTGCGCGACCCTACGGCGCGCAGCCGCTGGAGGAGCTGGTACTCGGTCAGGGGATCCCAATCGAGGGGCTGGTCCTGCCGCAGCTGTCCGGGGACGGTCTCGTCGATGAGCCCATCGAGCGACGAGACGCCCACGGCGCCGAGCATGCGGTCCATCTCGGCCGGGCTGGGGCCGATGTGCCGGCGGTTGGCGAAGTCGTCGGGGTCGTAGCCGACCCGCTCCCAGGCGCCCGTCATGCGCCGATCCGCGCGCGGTACGCGTCCTCGTCGAGGAGGCCGTCGAGGACCGCGGGGTCGGCCACCGTCATGCGGAAGAACCAGGCCGCCGTCGCGTTCTCGTTGACCAGGCCGGGGTTGTCGACGAGTTCCTCGTTGACGGCGGTGACGGTGCCGGCCACCGGCGCCATGATCTCGGAGGCGGCCTTGACCGACTCGATGACGACGACCTCGGTGCCGGCCGTGACGTCGGCCCCCACCTCGGGCAGCTCGATGAACACGATCTCGCCCAGCTCGTCGGCGGCGAACTGCGTGATGCCGACGGTGACCTCGCTGCCGTCGGCGGCCAGCCACTCGTGGGTCTCGGTGTACTTGATCATGGTGACTCCTCAGCGCTTGTAGGACGGGGTGATGAAGGGCAGGTCGACGACGGCGACGGGGACGCGCCGGCCGCGCAGCTCGGCGTGGACGCTGCCGGCGGTGTCCGCGGGCAGCATTCCCATGGCGATGGGGTGGCCGACCGACGGGCCGAAGCCGCCGGAGGTCACGGTGCCGATGGGCTCGGTGGCGGCGTCGTCGGCGTACAGGGCGACGCCTTCGCGGATGGGGGCGCGGCCCTCGGGACGCAGGCCGCGCCGAACCCGCGCGGGGCCGTCGCGGAGCTCGGCGAGGACGACGTCGGCGCCGGGGAATCCACCCTCGCGGGCGCCGTCGAGGCGCCGGACCTTCGGCACGGCCCAGCCGAGGCCGCCCTGCGCGGGGGTCACGTCGGTGGACAGGTCGTGTCCGTAGAGGGGCATGCCGGCCTCGAGCCGCAGGGAGTCGCGGGCGCCGAGCCCGGCGGGGAGCACGCCGTCGACGGCGAGCAGGGCCCGCGCGAACTGCTCGGCGGCGTCGTTGGGGACGGAGATCTCGAAGCCGTCCTCGCCGGTGTACCCGGACCGCGACACCCACACCTCGTGGCCGGCCCACTCGAGGGGCCGGGAGTCCATGAACCGCATCTGGGCGGCCTCGGGGATGAGCGTGGCCAGGGCCCGCTCCGCCTCCGGGCCCTGCAGCGCCAGGAGGGCGCGGTCGGTGCTGTGGTCGACGGCGACGCCGCGGAGCTGCCGCAGCCAGCCGAGGTCGTGCTCGGTGCGCGCGGCGTTGACGACCAGCAGGAACCGGTCGCCGTGGCGGGAGACCATGAGGTCGTCCAGGATGCCGCCGCGCTCGTCGGTGAACAGCCCGTAGCGCTGGCGCCCGTCGGCCAGGCCGACCAGATCGGCCGGGATCAGCGTCTCGAGGGCGGCCGCGGCGTCCGACGGGTCACCCGAGTCGGCGGTGACGAGCACCTGGCCCATGTGCGAGACGTCGAACAGGCTGGCGTGGGCGCGCGTGTGGAGGTGTTCGGGCATGACGCCCGCGAACTGGACCGGCAGCTCCCAGCCGGCGAACTCGACGAACTTGGCGCCGGTCTCGGCGTGCAGTCCGTGCAGCGAGGTGGTCTTCGGTGACGACAACTCGGGGCCCCTTCCCGCCGGAGACCGGCGCTGGCGGGTGGCGTGTTCCACCCTAGCGCCCCCTCTGTCCGCGGTGCCTGAGATTTTGAATCCTTCGGCGGGCCCACTGGGGGCCTCTTTCCAGAGTGTCGATCCCGTTCGCGGTCCTGGGGCCTGAGAGTTTCCGGGGCGGTTGCTCCTTCGGCACCGGCCTGGGCCGGTTCTCCCGCGAACGTCGCCCATCCTAAGCGACGGCGAGCGGCCCCCGCCAGGGGAGGCCCGTCAGCGGGACCAGGGGACCGCCCGCCGCGGCTCCAGGCCGGCGGCCCGGTAGCAGGCGTCGATGACCTCCATGGTCGCGATGGAGTCCGCGCTGTCCACCACCACCGGGCCGCCCTCCTCGACGGCGGCCACGAAGGCGGCCAGCTGCGCGCCGTAGCTGGTCACGTCGGGCGCGACCTCCTCGGTGGTGCTGTGTCCGTCGACGGTGAGGGTGAGCGAGTTGCCGCCGTGCGGCTTGACGAACCCCTCGATGGCGATGCTGCCGCGCGTGCCCGTGATCACGCCGCTCTGCCGCTCGGCGTCCTCGAGCAGCGAGCTCGACGCGACGGCCCGGATGCCGCCGGGGAACTCCAGGTGGGCCGTGAGGGCCTCGTCGATCTGGCCGCCGTCGACGCGGCGCGCCTCGGCGGAGACAACGCGCGGCTCCGAGCGCAGCAGCGTGCGCAGGAGGTGGATGGAGTAGCAGCCGAGGTCCATCGTCGAGCCGCCGGCCAGGTCCCAGTTGTAGCGGATGTTGGTGCGGTCCGGCAGGTGGATGTCGAACACGGCCTCGGCGGACACGACGTCGCCGATCGCGCCCTCGGCCAGCAGCTGCTCGGCCCGGTGGATGAGCGGGTGGTGGCGGTAGTGGAACGCCTCCATGACCACCACCGGGAGGCTGGCGACGGCGTCGACGACCCGCCGCGCCTCCTCGGCGTTGGACGCGAACGGCTTCTCCACCAGCACGTGCTTGCCCGCGCGCGCCGCGCGCACCGTCCACTCGGCGTGGGCCGAGTTGGGCAGCGGGATGTAGACGGCGTCCACGTCGGGGGAGGCGAGCAGATCGTCGTAGGAGTCGAGAACCTGCGCGACGCCGTGCTCGGCCGCGAACTCCTCGGCCCGCCCGCGGTTGCGGGCCGCGACGGCGACCAGCTCGACATCGGGGTTGGCGTGGGCGGGCGCGATGAGGGCCGACGGGGTGATGCCCGCCGCGCCGAGGATGCCGAAACGCACAGTCATGATCGCCTCTCTGAGAACCGGATGCCTGGACAGTCTAGGGCGCTGCGCGTGGTTACTTCGTCGCCTCGATCATCGCGCGCAGCTCCTTCTTGAGGTCGTGGATCTCGTCGCGGTGCCTGGCCGCGACCTCGAACTGCAGCTCGGCGGCGGCCTGGTGCATCGCGTCGGTGAGTTCCTTGATCAGCGACGTCAGCTCCTCCTGCGCCATCGACGACGCGTCGAGGCCCTTGCGGCGCCCGGGCTTGGCCGAGTCCAGCAGCTCGCCCGTGTCCGCGTCCTCGCGGGCGAGCATCTCCGACACGGCCGCGATCCGCTTCCGCAGCGGCTGGGGGTCGATGCCGTGCTCCAGGTTATAGGCCACCTGAATGTCGCGGCGTCGGTTCGTCTCGCCGATCGCGGCCTCCATCGACGGCGTGATCTTGTCCGCGTACATGTGGACCTGGCCGGCGACGTTACGGGCGGCGCGGCCGATGGTCTGGATCAGCGAGCGCTCGGAGCGGAGGAAGCCCTCCTTGTCGGCGTCGAGGATGGCGACGAGCGACACCTCGGGCAGGTCGAGACCCTCCCGCAGCAGGTTGATGCCGACCAGCACGTCGTACTCGCCCAGCCGGAGCTCCCGCAGCAGCTCGATGCGGCGGATCGTGTCGATGTCCGAGTGCAGGTAGCGGGTGCGGATGCCGTGATCCATCAGGTAGTCGGTGAGGTCCTCGGCCATCTTCTTCGTCAGCGTGGTGACGAGCACGCGCTCGTTGCGTTCGACGCGCAGCTTCACCTCCGCCATGAGGTCGTCGATCTGCCCCTTGGTGGGTTTCAGCACCACCTCCGGGTCCACCAGGCCCGTGGGGCGGATGATCTGCTCAACGAAGCCGTCCGAGCGGTCCATCTCGTAGGGCCCGGGCGTGGCCGACAGGTACACCGTCTGCCCGATCCGCTCGACGAACTCGTCGAACTTCAGCGGCCGGTTGTCCATGGCCGACGGCAGCCGGAACCCGTGCTCGACGAGCGTGCGCTTGCGCGACGCGTCGCCCTCGTACATGCCGCCGATCTGCGGGATCGTCACGTGGGACTCGTCGACGACCAGCACGAAGTCCTCGGGGAAGTAGTCGAGCAGACAGCTCGGGGCGCTGCCCGGCGTGCGGCCGTCGATGTGGCGCGAGTAGTTCTCGATGCCCGAGCAGGTGCCGATCTGGCGCATCATCTCGATGTCGTAGCTCGTGCGCATCCGGAGCCGCTGCGCCTCCAGCAGCTTGCCCTGTGCCTCCAGGTCCGCAAGCCGCGTGGCGAGCTCGGCCTCGATGCTCCCGATGGCCCGCTCCATCCGCTCGGCTCCCGCGGAGTAGTGCGTGGCCGGGAAGATGTAGGTCTCCTGCTCCTCGTGGATGACGGTGCCGGTGAGCGGGTGCATCGTGGCGATGCGCTCGATCTCGTCGCCGAAGAACTCCACGCGCACCGCGTTCTCCTCGTACATGGGGAAGATCTCGAGGGTGTCGCCCTTGACCCGGAAGGTGCCCCGCCCGCCCCCGATGTCGTTGCGCGCGTACTGGATGTCCACGAGGTGCCGCAGCAGCTGGTCCCGGTCCATCTCGTCGCCGACCCGGAGCGTGACGCGCTGCTCCAGGTACTCCTGCGGCGTGCCCAAGCCGTAGATCGCGGACACCGTGGCGACGACGATGACGTCGCGCCGCGTGAGCAGCGAGCTGGTGGCCGCGTGCCGCATGCGCTCCACCTCCTCGTTGAGCGAGGAGTCCTTCTCGATGTAGGTGTCCGTCTGCGGGAGGTAGGCCTCCGGCTGGTAGTAGTCGTAGTACGAGACGAAGTACTCGATGGCGTTGTCCGGCAGCAGGTCGCGCAGCTCGTTGGCGAACTGGGCCGCCAGGGTCTTGTTGGGCTGCATGACCAGCATCGGCCGCTGGAGCCGCTCCGCCAGCCAGGCCACCGTCGCCGTCTTACCCGTGCCCGTGGCGCCCAGCAGCACCACGTCCTTCTCGCCGCTGTCGATCCGGCGCTGCAGCTCCGCGATGGCGCGCGGCTGATCTCCCGAGGGCTGGAACTCGGAGATGACCTTCAGGGGCGCCACCTGGCGGCGCAGCTCGTGGACGGGACGCATGCCAGCCAGGGTAATAGGGGGCACCGACAGTTTCGCCGGGCGCTGACGCGGATCTCAGAGCCAGGAGCGGATGAGCCGCGGGGAGCTCACGCCGCGCGCGAGCCAGAGGATGAGGTCGGCGGCGGGCCCGCGCACCTCCACCTGGTCGTCGACGCCGTCGACGTCCGCCGTGTACCCCTCGTCGGCGACGAGCCGTACGGACCGCCGGTTCGGGCGCTCGGCGTAGCGCTCCACCTGGAAGGCGAGCACCGCCACTGCCGTGTCGGGCGCGAGGTCGACCACCGTGGCGCGCCCGTCCAGGTCCATGTGGTGCAGCAGCACTTCGCCCAGGCGCGCCAGCGGGATCTGCCAGGCGGGGATGGTGTATCCGGAGCGGGTCACCACGGGCGTGGTGTCGCCCTCCAGTGCGGGCAGCATCTCCTGCAGTTCGCTGGCGGAGGTGTCCAGGCTGATCTGCAGGTCGAGTCCGCTGGCCAGCGCGAGGACCTCGACGGAGCGGCGTTCCTCGTCGTCGTCGACGTGCAACGCCGTTGAACGCTCCGCGCCCAGGCTCTCGATGACGGCGATGAGCCGGCGGGCCCCGTCGACGAGGTGCGCGGCGACGTGGCTGCGTGTCCAGCCCGGCAGCGCCGTCGGCTCGGCCCAGTCGTCGTCGGTGAAACCGATGGTGAGCCCCAGCAGGAGTGAGGTGTGTTCCCGGACGGCCGCGACCACGTCGACGAAGGGGGCGCGGCTCGTGGGCATGGGCCCACCCTAGCAACGCCGTACGATGGCGGGCGTGAATGATCGGCTCGTCGTGCGGGGTGCCCGCGTCCACAACCTGAAGAACGTGTCGCTGGATCTGCCCCGCGACGCGCTCATCGTGTTCACGGGGCTGAGCGGGTCCGGCAAGTCGTCGCTGGCGTTCGACACCATTTTCGCGGAGGGGCAGCGCCGCTACGTCGAGTCGCTGTCGGCGTACGCGCGGATGTTCCTCGGCCAGATGGACAAGCCGGACGTCGACTTCATCGAAGGGCTCTCGCCCGCGGTGTCGATCGACCAGAAGTCGACCAGCCGCAACCCGCGCTCCACCGTCGGCACCATCACCGAGGTCTACGACTACCTGCGCCTGCTGTTCGCGCGCATCGGCGTGCCCCACTGCGAGGTCTGCGGCGCCGTCATCGGCCGGCAGACGCCCCAGCAGATCGTGGACCGGCTGATGTCACTGGAGGAGGGCACGCGCTTCCAGATCCTGGCCCCGCTGGTCCGCGGCCGCAAGGGCGAACACGCCGAGCTGTTCCGCCAGCTGGTCGGCGACGGCTACAGCCGGGTGCGGATAGACGGCGACACGCACCCGCTCACCGAGGTGCCGGCCATCGACAAGAACCGCAAGCACGACATCGAGGTCGTGGTCGACCGCGCCGTGGTGCGGCCGACCGCCAAGCAGCGCATCACCGAGTCCGTCGAGACGGCGCTGGGGCTCGCCGGCGGCGTCGTGACCATCGACTTCGTCGACCTCCCGGCCGACGACCCGGAGCGCGAGCGTCGGTTCTCCGAGAAGATGGGCTGCCCCAACGAGCACGACGTCAACATCGACGAGCTCGAGCCCCGGCAGTTCTCCTTCAACGGCCCCTGGGGCGCCTGTCCGGAGTGCTCCGGCCTCGGCACGCTGCTCGATCCGGACCCCGAGCTGCTCATCCCCAACGACGACCTGTCGCTCGACGAGGGCGCCATCGCGCCGTGGAACACCCCCACCATCAAGGCCCACTACGACCACGTGCTGCGCTCGCTGGCGGAGGAGCACGGCTTCTCCATGGGCACTCCGTGGCGCGACCTCAGCGCCGCCGCCCGCAAGGTCCTCCTGCACGGCGTCAAGGGCAACGTCGTCGTCAGCTACCGCAACCGGTTCGGCCGCGTGCGGTCGTTCTCCCAGAAGTACGAGGGAGTCATCCCGTTCATCCGCCGCCGCTACGACGAGGCGGAGACCGACGCCGCCCGCGACCGCTGGGGCGGCTACATGCGCGAGATCAACTGCCCGGCCTGCGACGGCGCCCGCCTCAAGCCCTCGAGCCTCGCGGTGACGGTGGCCGGGCACAACATCGCGCAGCTGGCGCACCTGTCCATCGGGGAGGCCGCCGAGTTCCTCCGCGGCCTGGAGCTCACGGAGCGCGAGGCCACCATCGCGGAGCGGCTGGTCAAGGAGATCAACGCCCGGCTGAAGTTCCTCCTCGACGTCGGCCTCGACTACCTGACCCTGTCCCGCGCCGCGGGCACGCTCTCGGGCGGCGAGGCGCAGCGCATCCGGCTCGCGACCCAGATCGGCTCGGGCCTGGTCGGGGTGCTCTACGTGCTCGACGAGCCCAGCATCGGCCTGCACCAGCGCGACAACATGCGCCTCATCGAGACCCTGCACCGGCTGCGCGACCTCGGCAACACCCTCATCGTCGTCGAACACGACGAGGACACCATCCGGGCCGCGGACTGGGCCGTCGACATCGGCCCGGGCGCGGGGGAGGGCGGCGGCGAGGTCGTGGTGTCGGGCACCGTCGAGGCGCTGCTCAACCATCCTGACTCCCGCACCGGCCAGTACCTGTCGGGGCGGCTCAGCATCCCCGTGCCCGCCATCCGGCGGCCGGGCAACGGCAAGCAGATCGTGGTGCGGGGCGCGCGGGAGCACAACCTGCGCGGCGTCGACGTGGCGTTCAACCTGGGCCAGTTCATCGCCGTGACCGGCGTCTCCGGCTCGGGCAAGTCGTCGCTGGTCAACTCGATCCTCTACACCGCGGCGGCCAAGGCCATCTACGGCTCCAAGGCCGTCCCGGGCCGGCACCGTTCGCTGGAGGGTCTGGAGCACATCGACAAGGTGATCCAGGTCGACCAGTCGCCCATCGGCCGCACCCCGCGGTCGAACCCCGCCACGTACACCGGCGTGTTCGACAAGATCCGCACCCTGTTCGCCAAGACGCCGGAGGCGAAGGTCCGCGGCTACCAGCCCGGCCGGTTCTCGTTCAACGTGAAGGGCGGGCGCTGTGAGCACTGCATGGGCGACGGCACCATCAAGATCGAGATGAACTTCCTGCCGGACGTCTATGTGCCGTGCGAGGTGTGTCACGGCGCGCGGTACAACCGGGAGACCCTCGAGGTGCACTACAAGGGCAAGACGATCGCCGAGGTGCTCGACATGCCCATCTCCGAGGCGGTGGAGTTCTTCGAGTCCATCGGCTCGATCTCGCGCTACCTGCAGACGCTCACGGAGGTGGGTCTCGGCTACGTGCGGCTCGGGCAGCCCGCGACCACCCTGTCCGGCGGCGAGGCGCAGCGCGTCAAGCTGGCCGCCGAGCTGCAGAAGCGGTCCACGGGCCGCACGCTCTACGTCCTCGACGAGCCGACGACCGGCCTCCACTTCGAGGACATCCGGCGGCTGCTCGCCGTGCTGCAGCGCCTCGTGGACGCGGGGAACACTGTGGTGACGATCGAGCACAACCTGGACGTCATCAAGTCGGCCGACTGGATCATCGACATGGGCCCCGACGGCGGCACCCGCGGCGGCGAGGTCGTCGCGACCGGGACGCCAGAGGACATCGTCACGGTCGCGGAGTCCGCCACGGGCCAGTTCCTCAGGCACATGCTCTGACGTGACGGGGCGGCCCTGTCCACGCCTAAGCCAATGCGGTGGCCGCGAATCGGCTACTCAGGGCACTTCGGGCTAGGGTAGGGCTCGGGGTGACCCGTCGCCGCACTAACATCCCGTGAGAATCGACACATGAGCCTCTGGAGCCATCCGGAGCGCCCTGGCCGGACAGGATTTTGATGGAGTTGCAGCAGTACCTGCAGATCGTTCGCCGATACTGGAGGAGCACGCTGGCAACGGTGTTCCTGTGCATCGCCCTGGCAGCCGGCTTCACTGTGCTGCAGAGCCCCAGCTACACCGCCACTTCGTCGGTGTTCATCTCTGTCGAGAGCGGCGGCACCGCCGGCGAGCTATCTCAGGGCGCCACCTACGCCGAGCGTCAAGTGGGTTCTTTCGTCTCCGTCGCCACCTCGGCCATGGTCCTGCAGCCCGTCATCGATGAGTTGGGCCTCGACCTGTCGGTCAAGGAGCTCGCGGAGAAGCTCAGCGTCTCGTCCCCCTCGGCGACGTCCATCATCAAGGTCGCTGCGAACGACGAGTCCGCTCAGCGATCGGCGGACCTCGCCAACGCCGTGGCGGCAAGCCTGCAGCGGTCCACGGAAGAGCTCGCGCCCCCGGGCCCAGACGGCAACCGGCTCGTGAGCGCCACGATCATCGACCAGGCCGTGGCACCGGCCACGCCCTCGGCGCCGCGCCCGGCGAGGACCCTAGCGCTGGGCGGCCTCTTGGGGCTGCTCCTCGGCTTCGGCCAGGCCGTACTGCGTACGGTCCTCGACACCCGTGTGCGGACCGTCGACGACGTGGCTGAGGTGACAGATGCGTCCGTCCTCGCGGCCATCGAGCACCACGAACCCTCCCAGGTGGCCACCCGAGCCGCCACCGCGGGCGGAGGAATCCAGTGGGCGAGCGCCGAGGCGTACCGCAAGCTGCGCACCAGCATCGGGTTCGTTGGCCTGGGCGGCGAGCGCCGTTCGTCGATGGTAATCACCTCGTCCGTCGAGTCAGAGGGAAAGACGGAGACGGCCACTAACCTAGCCCGCGTGCTGGCGCTGGCCGGCGAGCGCGTGCTCCTCATAGACGCAGATTTGCGCCGTCCACAGGTGGGGGAGCGGCTGAGAATCGACAGCGAGCTGGGCCTTTCCGACGTTCTAACCGGCCGAGGATTGCTGCAGGATCTGGTCATCGACGTGGCGCCCAGCTACCTCTCGGTCCTGCCCGCGGGAACTGTTCCGCCAAACCCATCCGAACTGTTGGGTTCAGAGGCCATGCAACATCTCTTGGCCACCGCGGAGCGCCAGTACGACTACGTTCTGCTTGACGCCCCGCCGCTGCTGCCGGTGACCGACGCCGTCATACTTGCTGCCAAGACCGGCGGCGCGGTTGTGGTTTCCCGGTCAGGTAAGGTGCGACGCCAAGAGCTGGCCGCAGCTCTCGACGCGTTGGATTCTGCCGGAGCGACGGTCCTGGGTTTGGTTCTCAACGGCGTCACCAGATCGCGTGCCGATTCCTATGGCTATTACCACTCGTCTGGCGAACCCATAGACGCGCGATGAGCCGTGGTTCGCGGCGAAGGCTCCCTAGAGAAGAGGTGCCAGCCTTGCGCCCGCCACTGGGCGCCCCCCGTTCGGGGTCTTGCCGGAGCAGGGAGGATGACCGCACCGGCCAGATGATCTTGGGGAGGAGTTGACACAGTGGAGTTCCTCTTCTCTGCGGTTGTCTTCTTGGTCGCAGGAGTATTTGTCTGGTGCCGCGGGCGGTCGCACGGTTTAGGAGATGCGCCACTGTGGTTTGTGGTCTCCAGTCTAGTCTTCATCAATGTGGGATTCTTCGCGCGCGCCGTTCAACTCGAAGGAGCGAGTCGGACTTGGGCTTGGGATGGCACCCTGGTCGTCTCCTTGGGGCTGCTTTGCTTCATGGCTGGGTCTCGGATGAGCGAAATGTTTGCTCTGGGTGAGCGAATTGACGCAAGATCGTCGGCGACCCGAAGGAATGATGAACAAACTGAACGGCCGCCCGTGAGTCAAGAACTGGCTGTCCGTCGTCTGGTTGTCGTGGCCGCGGTGACCTTGGTTCCTGCTTGGCTCTACTTCCTACTTCTCGGTTACGTCCCGCTATTTCAAGGGATTTCGGCCATGGCCTCAAACGGCTTGGAGGGAGCAGGTGCACTTCAAGCGTCACGTCTCAGCCGAGATGCATACGTGTCTGCGAAGGCTACGCACATTCCAATGCAGGGCTTGATGGAACTGGCCCGGAACATCGGCGCCCCGATCGTAGCCAGCTACTCCTTGTCCCAGTGGGTGAAGTATGGGTACACCCGCACCCGACTTGCTGTCCTCTGCGCGTCGATACTGACCGTCCTCCTGGCTGGCCAGCGGTGGCCGATAGCCTATCTGGCTCTGGCGCTTACGGCAGCCCTCAGCCTCAGCAGCGGAACGAGGTCATGGCGTAACGCTGCAAAGATCTTCCCTGTGGTCGCAATCTTGGGTATCGCAATGACGGTCATGCAGAATCGCACGAACACTCAGTTCGCCTCGTGGTGGCAGTCCGTCCTGTCTGCTGTCAGCAACTTAGCTGGAAGAATCTTCTATGACCAGTCGTATATGTCTCTCGAAAGCTACAGAATCGGAGCGTTTCGAGCTGGCGAGCTAGAGGGCGCGTCGTATCTGATGTCGTTGACGGCCTACATGCCAGGCCCAGGTGAGAGTTTCCCTGTCGAGTTCTACCGCAGGGTGTCCGGAGTCGACGCTGGTTGGACCGCGGCGCCCGATTTCTACACAGAGGCCTACATCAACTTCGGAGTAGTTGGATTAATTGCACTGTCCATGATATGGGGGGGGTTCGTCACGGTTGTGGCAAAGTTGCGATGGTCTCGTGAGGCAGCATTAGAAACGGGCGTCCGAGCTGGCCTATTGGCTGTCCTGGCTCAGAGTTGCTATACGGGGCCAGTCTTCACCGTTGGCGCATTCCTGCTCATGCTACTCGTCCTTCTCGCCGTACGGCTCGCTGCTCCTCTCCCCAGTCCGCGCCGGCGGGGGGCTGTTCGCTCGAAGGGGGGCACACGTGGGCGTTGAAGACAGTATATGGAGTGGGTGGTCGCGCAAGCGCGGGCTTCATTCGCAAACTCTGCGAGGGGGCGTGACTCTGGTGGGCGGAACTCTGATGGCGCAAGTGATCGTCTTTGCGGCGACTCCTGTGCTAGCCCGGATCTATGACGCTGACGCTTTTGGATATCTCTCATTAGCGCTCGCCTCCGCTTCCGCTGTTGCTCCAGCGGCGTGTCTCAAACTTGAATCGGCACTATTGCTGCCTAAGTCAGACCGACAGGCAACCGCTGTCTTCGTCGCCGCCGCCCTAGCCTCGGCCCTGATCAGCGTCGCATGTGGCATCGTTCTGGCGGTTTCTTTCCATTTTGGATTCCTGCCCCACCTGGCAAGCTTGCAGCATTTTGCGTGGTGGGTGGCCTCCCTTGTGTTTCTCACGTCAGTGTTTGCCTTAGTGAGCCAGTTGGCTCTTCGAGGTGAACTGTATGAAGCTGTGGCGCGCCGGAGTGTCCATCAAGCGGTCGTCGCCACCGCTGGCCAGCTCGCTCTCTTCTTCGTGCTACCGCTCGGAGGCTTGGTCGTGGGACAAGTCCTAGGACGCTTAGCCGGCATCCTTCCTGTGCTTTATTCATCAAGAGGATTGTTGAGCAAGTTCCCACCGTCTTTCATGGCGAAGGTGCTATGTCGGTACTGGAGGTTTCCTGCAATCTTCACACCTTCTGCACTGTTGAATGCGCTTGGGCTGGGGTTGCCCCTATTGTTCATCGGCACTCAATACGGAGTTCAAGCTGCAGGGCAATGGGGAATGGCCGATCGCCTGCTTGCCGCGCCGGTGCTCCTTATTGGGCTGGCAACTGGGCAAGTCCTTGAGGCTCGTCTCGCTTCACATCTCAGGCGAGGAGGGGAGGCAATGATGCCCCTCTTCTTGAAGTCGACTGCTATCCTGCTGATTTGCGCTGTTGCGCTCATCTTCGGGGTCCTGCTGCTGGCTGAAATTGTCCTACCTTGGCTCCTGGGTCCCGGATGGGAGGAGTCGGTGAGGCTAGCGATGATCCTGGTGGTGTCTACGGGATTTAGGCTCGTCGCAGGGCCTGTTGCGAGAGTTCTCCTGGTGCTCCAGCGAGCGGGAGCGAATCTAGCCATCGACGCAATGAGAGTCTTGGCGCTCGTGTCCGTCATGGCGCTTGCAGTGCGGAAGAATTTCACGGTAGCTGAAGTGGCCGCGTGGATTACGGTAGCGCTTTGTCTCGTTTACGTCGTTACATGGATTGTCTCGTTCAGGGCCGCTCGTCGATTTGATGAGGCTCGCCTTGCGCAAGCTGAATAGCTTGTAGAAGTGTCGGTGCGCCGCTGGACCAATCGAAGCGCTGAACTCCAATACGACCAGCGGCAGCCAAAGCTGCCCGGCGCTCGGGCTCGGACACAAGGGCTCGCACTGCACGTGCGCAGGCGCCCTCGTCCTCAGCGGGTACAACGACGCCGTTGCCCAGGCTCTGAGCTGCTTCAGCCATGCCCTTCGCATCGGAGCAGACGATAGGTACGCCGACAGCAGCACTCTCGATCAACTTGAATGGCCAATACCCATGTTGAGCAACTGATCCGATCGACTTCTTCATGGACAGTGCACACGTAGCGTGAGCGTACCAAACAGCAGCTTCGCGGGAGGGCAGCCGACCGAGGAGCTCCACGTTAGGTATTCCCTCGAGCAGACGCCTCTCTACTCCGTCACCGACTACGACCAGGGGGACGCCATGAGGCCATGCCTCGTGCTGAACGGCTCGCGCCATCACGTCGATCCCCTGCCAGGCGGCCAGGTTCCCGACGAATACGACGTAGTCGCCGTCCCTAGGTGACGGCTCGTCTGCAGCGCTGGCCAAGTCTCTGACGAAAACACCGTTGGCTAGAGGAATCACTGGGGTGGATCTGGAAGCCATCTCGTGGCGAATATGATCGGTGATCACTGGGGCCCCCGCTACTAGCACGTGAGCAGAGCGAGCGCTGGCGACCGAAATGCGTCGGACAAGCTTGGACTTCCCTAGGCGGGGATACTCATTGGCGAGGTCATCAAGGGAGCCTTGCACGGAAGAGACGATTTTGCCCCCCCTGAGCCGCCAGTAGAGCAGCGCGGGGAGAAGGAGAGGATGGTGGCGCACTACAAGTACGCGTTCTCGTCGCGCGGCAAGCGCTGTGCGGAGGACGAGCGAGGCGAGGCGGTGCAGCTTCCGTGTCAGTGGCTCCCTTCCATCCGGAGAATCCATGTCCGCAATTACTCGCTCGAGGTAGACCCCCGGAATACCTTGTACTCGTGCGATAGTCCCTCGGAGGTGTTGCCCTGCGGCAGTTCCATCTATCGCGCGCTCAATCCAAGCGATAATCACGATGGGTTCAGGCTGCGGTGTGCTCATCTTCCTAAAATGTCCTCTTCTGGAAGGGATTCTCGGGAAATCAACGGATGCCAACTGTGCTAGTAGCGTTCACTTCAGCAGGTATCGGGCGTAGTCGTTCCAGACCTTGTATTGATCGAAGTTGGTGCGAACGTGGTTCAAGGCGCCACGGCCCAGGGTGTTGAGCAATTGCGGATCTGTCGCGAGGATGCTGAGGGCTCTTGCCAGTTGGGCAGGGTCCCTTACAGGCGTGACCATTCCAGTCACCCCCGGCACTACGGAATCGACGGCGCCCGTCGCGTTCGAAACTACTGCGGGCACTCCCATTGCGCCCGCTTCTAGCACGACGTTGGGGAACCCCTCCCGGTGGCTGGGCAAGCAAAGGACGTCCATGACAGCAAGATAAGGACGGGGGTCGTCCGTTTCGCCGGCCAGGTGTATTGATAGGTCATCGTCATCCTCGACGATTCGATCCCCTATCCCTTCATCGGGGCCAACCAATAGCAACTGAATCCGATGACCTTCCTGATGACAGAGGCGCACGGCCTCCTTCAAATCCAGGAGCCCTTTATCCACATGAAGACGACCGACGAACCCAACAACAAGGCCCGCATTGCGTCCTAGGAAGTTGGCAGTTGCTTGCTCCAGTTCTGGGATAGGGGCGTCACGGCTAAAGCGCTGCAGATCGACTCCGTGAGAGGACCCTGATCCTAGGACGTCAACTTCGCGACCAGCATTGAGCGATAGGTCTAGGTAGCGTTGCGCGAGGCTTGGGCTGTTCGCGACGATGCTCGTTGAAAGCCAACTCGTTAGTCGTTCGAAAACCCCGAGGCCCCAGCGTGAGAGCCCCCCCATGGTTTCAAGCCTCAGCCCCCAGAGTTGATACACGCGCGTCTTGGTGCCTGCGAGTCTGCCAGCGATAGATCCGATCAGCGAGGCCTTCGGTGTGGCGTAGGTGATAACGTCCGGCTGCACGTGGCGAATCACGGCGAGCAAGGTGATGAGCGACCGCAGGTCGTGCCATGGGCTCGGGTTCCTGCGCATCGGGATGGGCTCAAGTTCGATGCCAGCCTTGTTCGCCCCAGCTTCGAGGCTCCCAAGTGAATCTGCCACGACGATTACGCGATGGCCGCGATCCGCCAAATGCGATGCAAAACCTGAGACGAACAAGGAAGCTGTTTGTGCCGCGGTGACGACCAGCATGATCGTTCTCCTGCCTGCTAACTCCATCGACCCGGCACGCCTTTCACGACCACGTTGGAGGGTACGTCTCTGGTGACGAGGGAAGCGGCGCCTATGACGCTGCGCGCACCCACAGCCAGTCGCTGGAGGACGGTCGCAGAGGCACCCACAAGGACTTCTTCCCCAAGGTGGACCTCGCCGGACAAAACCGCAGCAGGGTTGACCGACACGAAATCAGCGAGGACTGCATCGTGGCCGATCGTCGCATTTGGGTTGATGTGGACGTGCGCGCCAGTTCGCACGTTTGTCGAGACGACCGCTCCCGCACAGACCACAGTACCCGTGCCTAGCTCAGCCGCGACCCCAACTGTGGCGGTCGGATGCATGGCGGTGATCGCTGCGAGGCCTGCGCTCTCGAGGCGTTCCACAAGACGTCGCCTAACCGATGGCGAGCCAATTCCTAAGACGAAGCGGGCGCGTGGTGCTGTCGCGAGCCAGGCATCGATGGTGCCGAGGTACTTGGCTCCGCGTGCGGCGAGTCGATCCAGATTCAGGTCGGAAGGGGCGTCGTCGACCACGCCCAGAACCTCAAGATCTGTGCCGTTCGCGATCATGGCGTCCAAGGTGTCCAGTGCCTCTCGACCGAAACCAGATGCGCCAACCACCACAACTTGCTCACGCATCGGCGCCACCAGTAGTTGCCGTTCCCTTGAACTCGGTCATGGTCGCTTGGCCTTCCTCGCTTATCCCGTCACGCTTCAGCACGGCCAGCGCGGTCCTCAAGAGAATCTTCAGGTCCAGAGCGAGGCTCCGGCGGTGCACGTAGTCGACGTCCATCTTGAACTTCTCCTCCCAAGTGAGCGCATTCCGTCCTGACGCCTGCGCGAGTCCTGTGATGCCTGGTCGCACCTCGTGCCGGCGGGCCTGCTCTTCGGTGTAGAGCGGGAGGTACTTGACCAGGAGCGGCCTGGGGCCGACGAGGCTCATGTCGCCCTTGAGGACGTTCCACAATGTCGGCAGTTCGTCGAGGCTGGTCGCTCGGAGTGCCCTGCCGAACGGGGTGAGACGTTGCTCGTCGGTGACGTGATCAGCGTCCGGATGCCTCATGGACCTGAACTTCACGAGCTCGAAGATCTCGCCGTTCAGCCCCGGTCTCTGCTGCCTGAATAGCACCGGACGTCCATGCTTAATCAGCACCAGGGCACCGATGGCCATTTGCAGCGGGGCGGTGACAATGAGGCCAACAGCGCTGGCGGTGATGTCGAGGCCGCGCTTTACCCTGTCGTAGGGCCGCGATCTATGCTGCGGCATCCGCACCTTCCAAGAACTGGCCGATCGCCTCACGGACACGAGTCATGCGCGCCTCGTCAAGGACGGATCCACTGGGGAGGGACAGACCGTGGTGGAACAGCCCCTCGGCCGAACCGTCCGTAAAGGCACTGGCTGAGGAGTAGACCGGCTGGAGGTGCATCGGCTTCCACAGGGGCCGCGACTCGATGCTTTGTGCACTGAGGGCGGCCTGCATGTCGCCAGCGGTGAAGCCCGCCGTGGCGGGGTCCACCAATATGGAGGTCAGCCAGAAGTTGTCGCGGGTGTCGCCGCCGTCGGCTCCGGACGGCTCGCCGAAGATGGTGACGCCGGGGACGTCCGCGAAGAGTTCGCGGTAGGCGAGGCGGTGCTGCCTGCGGCGCTCGATCATCTCGTCCAGGCGCGAGAGCTGGGCGCGGCCCAGCGCGGCGAGGATGTTGGACATCCGGTAGTTGTAGCCAATGTCGGTATGCTCGTAGTGCACCACCGGCTGACGGGCCTGCGTGGCGAGGTAGCGGGTGCGCTTGGCGAACTCCTCGTCGTCCGTGAGGAGAGCGCCGCCGCCGGAGGTGGTCATGATCTTGTTGCCGTTGAAGGAGATCGCCGCCGCCACGCCGAACGCGCCGGCGGAACGGCCATTGCGGGTGGCCCCCAAGGATTCGGCCGCGTCCGACAGCACCGGGACGCCGTGTGCCGCAGCGACGGCGTCGATGCGTTCGTGGTTGACCACCTTGCCGAGGAGGTCGACCGGGACCACGGCCTTCACGGTGCGGCCCTCTTTCGCCAAGGTGGCGAACGCCGCTTCGAGGAGGTCGGGGTTCATGTTGCCGGTTTCGTCGGCGTCGATGAACACGGGCTCGGCGCCGGTGTAGACGATGGAATTGGGCGTCGCTGCGAAGGTGAGACTGGAGGTGAGGACCAGGTCGCCGGGACCGACGCCTAGGTTCAGCAGGGCCAGGTGCAGTGCGGCTGTGCCGGAGGACAGGGCGACCGCGTACTTGCGCCCCGTGTAGGCCGCCAGTTCCTCCTCGAACGCGTCCACCTCGGGGCCGAGGGGAGCGACCCACCCCGAGCGGATGGCGCGGACCAGCGCGTCTTCCTCAGCCTGTGTGACGTCCGGAGAGGACAAGTAGATGCGGTCGGCCACTAGTTCACCTTTGCAGAAGTCGAGGACAGTGGGTTGCCCGTGGGCTCAGCGTCCAGCATCTGGGAGATGCCCTCTTCGCTGTCGTAGGCGAGGTCATCGGGATCCAGTGCCGGAACGTGGACCTCGCTGATCAGCGGGTGCTCGCTCTGCGAGCCGGACTCCACGCCGCTGAATAGCACCTCGTGCATCTTCTCGCCGTCACGCAGCCCAGTGAAGTGGATCTCGATGTCCTTCTTCGACTCGGCGATCATCCTCTTGGCCACGTCGAGGATCTTGACGGGTTCGCCCATGTCGAGGACCAGCACGTCGCCGGGGCGGCCGATGGCGCCAGCTTGCATGACCAGCTCACACGCCTCGGGGATGGTCATGAAGTAGCGGGTGACATCCGGATGGGTCACCGTGACCGGGCCGCCCTTCTCGATCTGGCTGCGGAACGCGATGAGTACGGAGCCGCGGGAACCCAGGACGTTGCCGAACCGCACGGACAGGTAGGGCACCTGATATTCGGTCGCGTACCAGGCGGTGAGCCGCTCGGCGAGGCGCTTGGTACGGCCCAGGACGCTGGTGGCGGCGGCCGCCTTGTCGGTGGAGATGTTCACGAAGCGCTCCACACCCACGGCGTACGCGGCGCGGAGCACGTTGCGGGTGCCGAGCACGTTGGTCTTCCAGCCCTCTTCGGGGAAGCGCTCCAGCATCGGGAGGTGCTTGAGCGCGGCAGCGTGGAACACCACGTTGGGCCGGTGCTGGAGGAACACCCGGCGAAGGGCCTCCTCGTCGCGGATGTCGCACAGCACCATGTCGTCGGTGTCGAGGAGGCCGTTGCCGTACAGCTCGAGCTGCACGCCGTGCAGGCCGGATTCGTCACGGTCCAGCAGGATGAGCTTGGCGGGGCCGAGGCGGTGCACCTGCGCGGCGAGCTCCGAGCCGATGGAGCCGCCGGCGCCGGTGACGAGCACCACCTTGCCGGTGATGTAGTCGGCGATGGCACTCAGGTCCGTCTGGATGGGGCGCCGGCCCAGCAGATCTGCCACGTTGAGCTGGCGCAGCGAGCCCATGGTGACCTGTCCGCCCACCATTTCCCGCAGCGGCGGGATGACCAGCAGGTCCAGGCCGTGCTCGTCGCAGGCGGCGCTGAGGCGCTGGATGAGGTCGGGGCTGGCCGCCGAGATGGCCAAGATGACGGCCTGGGCCTGCCGCTCCTTGGCAACCTTGACGAGGTCCTTGCCGAGGCCCAGCACCTTGTGGTGCCGGACGCGCAGGTTGCGCTTGTCGCGGTTGTCGTCGACGAAACCGACGATGCTGTAGGGCGCATCCTCCGCCAGGTCCATGAGCGTGGCCACCTGGTGGCCGGCGTTGCCGGCGCCGTAGACCAGAGCGGGCGCGGCGTTCGCTGCGGCGCTGCGGGGCCGGCTCTCCACGATCGCGCGGAAGGCCAGGCGGGCGGCGGCCATGAAGATCAGGGCGAGGCACGGCAAGGCCACGGCGGCCCTGAGGGGGAAGTCGTCGGCCGTGAGGACGAAGGCCGCGCCAGAGAGGACCGCGATGCCGCCCACGACGAACCCCGTGCTCGCGGCGTCGACGAAGCTGCCGATCCGGTTTCGGCCCAGGTACTGCTGTGTGCCCAGGCCGGCGATGATCTGGAGCACCACCGCGGTGACGGTGTAGATGAGCACCCAGCGGGCCTGGTCGGGTTCGACCGCCTCGTTGCGCATGGACAGGAAGACCCCCATGCCGAGGATCCAGGCCAATGCGTCCCACGCGATCAGGATGAGGCGCCGGACGACAGCGGGCAGACGGTACAAGCGGGCGCTCATCACGTTCGAGCCCCGTGGCTTGCCCTCGCCCACGGTTGATCCATCCCACTCCCCCATGGGGGTTACCCTATCGCCGGGGTGCGGGTCACTGGCAAACGCCATCCCGGGCAAGACAAGGCCTCGGCCTCCGCGCGCGAGGTGGTGGACGACCGTTGTCGGGGTTCCGCGCCTAAGCTTGCCCCATGGCCGACCCCGCGAGCTACCGCCCACCTCAGGGCAGTATCCCCACCGATCCCGGGGTCTACCGGTTCTTCGACTCGTTCGGCAACGTCATCTACGTCGGCAAGGCCAAGAACCTGCGCCAGCGCCTCAACTCCTACTTCGCCGACCCGTCGGCGCTGCACTTCCGCACCCAGACGATGGTCCGCACCGCCGCCAAGGTCGAGTGGACCGTCGTGGCCAACGAGCTGGAGGCGCTCCAGCTCGAGTACACGTGGATCCAGCAGTTCGACCCGCGCTTCAACGTCAAGTACCGCGACGACAAGTCCTATCCCTGGCTCGCCGTCACCATGAGCGACGAGTACCCGCGCGTGTTCGTCGGCCGCGGGGCCAAGAAGCGCGGCACCCGGTACTTCGGCCCCTTCGGCCAGGCCTGGGCCATCCGCGAGACCGTCGACCTGCTGCTGCGCGTGTTCCCCATGCGCTCCTGCACGCAGGGGGTCTTCAACCGGGCCCGGTCGTCGGGGCGCCCCTGTCTGCTTGGTGACATCGGCAAGTGCTCGGCCCCGTGCGTCGGCCGCGTCACCGCGGACGAGCACCGCGCGATCGCCGAGGACTTCTGCTCCTTCATGAGCGGCAACACCGGCGGCATCATCGGCCGGATCGAGCGCGAGATGTACCAGGCGTCGGCCGACCTCAACTTCGAGCGGGCCGCCGTGCTGCGCGACTCGCTGGGCGCGCTCAAGCGCGTGCAGGAGAAGAACTCGGTGGTCCTCAGCGACGGCCTCCGCGCCGACGTCGTGGGGTTCGCCGACGACGGCCACCAGGTCGCCGTCCAGGTGTTCCACGTCGTCGACGGGCGCATCCTGGGGGAGCGCGGCTGGATCGCCGACCGCGCCGACGACCGCCCGCTCACCGAACTTCTCGAGGTGTTCCTCGAGCAGGTCTACACCGACGACCTGGAGATCCCGCCGCACATCCTCACCTCTGTGGAGGCGGAGGACACGCTCGTCGAGGACCTCAGCCGCCGCCGCGGATCGCGCGTCAGCATCCGGGTCCCGCTGCGCGGCGAGAAGCGCGCCCTGCTCGACACCGCCGTCAAAAACGCCGGCATGGCCCTGGACCAGGCCAAGCTGCGCCGCGCCTCGGACCTCACGACCCGCAACGCGGCGCTCGACGAGGTGGCCGACGCCCTCGGGCTGGCCGAGCCGCCGCTGCGCATCGAGTGCTACGACATCTCGCACACCATGGGCTCCGAGGTGGTCGGCTCCATGGTGGTCTTCGAAGACGGGCTGCCGCGCAAGAGCGAATACCGCCGCTTCATCATCAAGACCGTCGAGGGATCCAACGACGTCGCCGCCATCAGCGAGGTCCTGCAGCGCCGCCTGCGCCGCCTCATCGACGACCGGACGGCCGATCTCCGCGTCGACCCCACGACGGGGGAGGCCGCCAAGTTCGCCTACCCGCCGGCGCTCATCGTCGTCGACGGCGGCCTGCCGCAGGTCAACGCCGCCGCGGCCGTCCTGCGCGAGGCCGGACTCGACGGCGAGATCGCGCTGTGCGGCCTGGCCAAGCGCCTCGAGGAGGTCTGGCTGCCCGGCGAGGACTACCCGCTGATCCTGCCGCGCGCCTCCGAGGGGCTGTATCTACTGCAGCGGCTCCGCGACGAGGCCCACCGCTTCGCGATCACCCACCACCGGGCACGGCGGGCCAAGCAGGTCGTCGAGTCCGTCCTCGACGACGTGCCTGGCCTGGGCAACATCCGCCGCAAGGCGCTGCTCACCTACTTCGGCAGCCTGCGAAAACTCCGCCTGGCCAGCGTCGACGAGATCGCGGCCGTGCCGGGCTTCGGCCCCACGCTCGCGGCGACCGTCAAGGCCGCCGTCGCGGGCACCGGCGGAGAGGCCATCAACCTGACGACGGGGGAGGTGACCGAGACGTGACCCCCGATTTGAACAGTGTTCAAGGCGTGGGGCAGGATGGTGGCACCCCCGCTCACGAGGAGATCCCCATGACCACCAGCACCGCCGCCGTCCGGGCGCGATCCTTCGCCCCGTCGGACCTCGCCTACGTCGCCGTCTTCGCCGCCCTCATCGCCGCCCTCGCGCTGACGCCCCCCATCCCCGTCGGCAGCCTCGGCGTGCCGATCACGCTCCAGACCCTCGGTGTGGCCCTCGCGGGGCTGTGCCTGGGCGCGTGGCGCGGCGCGGCCGCCGTCGGCCTGTATCTGCTCGTGGGCCTCGCCGGCCTGCCCGTCTTCTCGGGCGGCAGGGCAGGGCTCGCGGTGCTCGTCGGCCCCACCGGCGGTTACCTGCTGTCGTTCGTCCTCGCGGCCTTCCTCACCGGCCTCATCGCGCAGTTCGTGGTGCGGCGCGGCCTCAGCCGCCTGACGCCGCTGTGGCTGTTCCTCGGCGTCTTCGCCGTGCGGGTGGCCGTCATCTGGCCGCTGGGCGTCGCCGGGATCGCGCGCGCCGTCGGCAAGCCGATCGGCGAGCTGTGGCTGAGCGACCTCGCGTTCTGGCCCGGCGACATCCTCAAGGGGATCGTCGCGGCGCTGGTGGCCTACGCCGTCCACAAGGCGTTCCCGAGGCTGCTCGGCCGATGATCAGCCTGCGCGGGGTCAGCGTCGTCATCCCGGCCGTGCGCCGGGGCGACGCCGACCGCGTGCTGCTCCGCGACATCACCCTGGACCTGGCGGAGCCGAGGATCGCCCTGGTCGGGGCGAACGGGTCGGGCAAGTCCACCCTGCTGCGGCTGCTCAACGGGCTTCGTCTGCCCACCGCGGGGACGGTCAGCGTCGACGGGCACGACACGGTGAAGGAGCCGCGCGCCGTGCGGTCGCGGGTCGGCTTCGTCTTCACCGACCCGTTGGCGCAGCTGCTCATGTCGACGCCCATCGAGGACGTCGAGCTCAGCCTGCGGTCGCGGATCCGCGGCCAGCGGGAGCGGACCCGCCGGGCCCAGGAGCTGCTCGACGAACGCGGGCTCGGGCACCTGGCCCACCAGAGCATCTACGACCTGAGCGGAGGCGAGCGCCAGCTCGTCGCGCTGACCAGCGTGCTGGCCGTCGAGCCCGCGATCCTGGTCGCCGACGAACCGACGACGCTGCTGGACCTGCGCAACCGGCGCGCCCTGCGCCGCACGTTCGCGGCGCTCGACCAGCAGCTGATCTACTCCACGCACGACCTGGACGTCGCGGCGGACGCCGACCGGGTCCTGGTGCTGCACGAGGGCCGCGTCATCGCCGACGCGGAGCCCGCCGCCGCATTGGCGGCCTACGAGGAGGTTCTGGTGTGAACGCCCACTCCTCCCTGCTCGGCCTCTACGAGCCGGGGCAGGGGTGGCTGTTCCGCTTCCCCGTCGGCCTCAAGTACCTACTTCTGCTCCTCGTGACGGTGCCGCCGCTGGTGTGGGGGCACTGGGGCGTGACGGTCGCGGCGCTGGCCGCGGTCCTGGTGCTGCTGGGGAGCTCCGGCATCGGCCCGGTGCGCGCGCTGCGGATCGGGTGGGTGCTGTGGATCCTGCTGCTGGTGATGGCCGTCTACCACCTGGTCTCGTTCAACCCGGCCGCGGCCGTCGTGCAGTCCGGGACCATCCTCGTCGCCGTCCTGGCCGCGCGGATGCTCACGCTCACGACCTCGACCCCGGTACTGATGGACGCGCTCGGCCGCGCGCTCGGCCCGCTGCGCTGGGTGCGGATCGACCCGCGGCAGGTGGCGCTCGCCGTCGCGCTGATGATCCGTTCGGTGCCGTACCTCATCGGCTCGATCGACGACGCCCGCGACGCCGCCCGCGCCCGGGGCCGCGACCGCAACCCGGCGCTGCTGCTGACCCCCGTGATCGTGGGGGCGGTGGCGTACGCGGAGCGCACCGGCGAGGCGCTGCACGCCCGCGGCCTCCCCGGCGACGACTGACCGGCGCGCGCGACGCTCACCCGACCCCAGCCGGGCCGGGCACTAGGCTGGGCAGCATGACCGACGCACCCCAAGAGTTCGCCCTCATCACCGGCATGTCCGGCGCGGGACGGCGCACGGCGGCGCACATGATGGAGGACCTCGGCTGGTACGTCGTCGACAACCTCCCTCCCGTCATGATCCCCGAGCTCGGCGCCACCCTGCGCGGTTTCGGGGTGACGCGCATCGCCGTCGTCGCCGACGTGCGCTCGCGCGAACAGTTCGAACAGCTCCCCGACGCCATAGCGCGGCTCAAGGCGGAAGGTGCCACGGTCACCACCGTGTTCCTGGAGGCCGCCGACGACGTCATCGTCCGCCGGCAGGAGTCCAACCGGCGCCCACTCCCGCTGCAGGGCGGCGACCGCCTCATCGAGGGCATCGAGCGCGAACGCCGGCTCCTGGCGGACCTGCGCGCGGACGCCGACATCGTCGTCGACACCACCTATCTCTCGGCCCGGCAGCTCACGCAGCGCGTCGCCAACCACTTCGGCGACGAGGCCAGCGACGCGCTGAAGATCGCGCTGATCTCCTTCGGCTTCAAGAACGGGGTCCCGATCGACGCCGACATGGTCTTCGACGTCCGGTTCCTGCCCAACCCGCACTGGATCCCCGAGCTCCGGCCCAAGTCCGGCCTGAGCAAGGACGTCGCGCAGTACGTCCTCAAGCACGAGGCCGCGCAGAACTTCCAGGACGCCATGGTGAACCTGCTCACGGGCGTCGCGCCCGGCTACCTGTCCGAGGGCAAGCGCCAGGTCACCGTCGCCATCGGCTGCACCGGCGGCAAGCACCGCTCCACGTCCATGGCCGAGGAACTGACCGTCCGCCTGCGCGCGCAGGGTTTCCCCACCACCGTGCTGCACCGGGATCTGGGCAAGGAATGAGCCTGCACGAACTCCCGCGGGTCGTCGCGCTCGGCGGCGGGCACGGCCTCGCGGCCTCGCTCACCGCGCTGCGGCGCGCGACGGACCGGCTGACCGCCGTCGTCACGGTCGCCGACGACGGCGGGTCGTCGGGCCGGCTGCGGCAAGAGTTCGACATCCTCCCGCCGGGGGACCTGCGGATGGCGCTCGCGGCGCTGTGCTCCGACGACCACGTGGGCCGGACCTGGGCCAGCGTCCTCCAGGCCCGCTTCCGCGGCGACGGCCCCCTGGGCGGCCACGCCATCGGCAACCTGCTCATCGCCGGCCTCTGGCAGCAGCTGGGCGACCCCGTCGAGGGCCTCGACATGGTGGGCGACCTCCTGCGCACCCGCGGCCGCGTCCTGCCGATGAGCGCCGTGCCGCTGGAGATCGAGGCCGACGTGCTGGGCCTCGACCCCTTCGCCCCCGACGAGGTGTGCACGCTGTCGGGCCAGGCGACGGTGGCCAAGACCCGGGCGACCGTCCAGGCGGTGCGGCTCATCCCGGACCGGCCCCCGGCGCATCCGGCCGTCCTCGACGCTGTTCGGCACGCCGACAGCATCGTGCTCGGCCCCGGCTCCTGGTTCACGAGCGTCATCCCGCACTTGCTGGTGCCGGATCTGGCCCGCGCCGTGCTGGACAGCTCCGCCCAGCGCATCCTGGTGCTCAACATCGCGCCGGCGGAGGAGACCGACGGGTTCTCCGCGTCGCGGCACATCGAACTGCTCGCCGAGCATGCGCCCGGCCTGAACCTCGACGTCGTCATCGCCGACAGCCGGTTCGCCGACTCCGACCACCACCTGGAGAGCTACGTCCGCTCCCTCGGCGGCCAGCTCGTGACGGCGGATGTCCACGCCCGCGACGGGTCGGCCACCCACGACCCCAATCGGCTCGCGGCCGTCTTCAGCGAGGTCATCGGCGCCTGAGAAGGCGATTGGCTGTGTGTGGCAGACTGCGCGCATGGCCCTGACGCAGAAGGTGAAGTCCGAGCTGGCGAGCGTGCTGGCGCCGCACCCGTCGGTGCGTCGTGCCGAGGTCGCCACCATGCTCCGGTTCGCCGGCGGGCTGCACCTCGTCGGGGGCCGCATCGTCGTGGAGGCCGAGCTCGACACGGGCGCCGCCGCCCGCCGGCTGCGCACCTTCATCACCGAGCTCTACCACGTGGAGAGCGAACTGCTGGTCATCAACGGCTCCGGCGTCCGGCGGGGCCCCCGCTACACGCTGCGCGTGGTCCGCGACGGTGAGCAGCTGGCCCGCCTCAGCGGCCTGGTCGACCAGCACCGAAGGCCCGTCCGCGGCCTGCCGCCCGCCGTCGTGGGCGGCTCGCCCGCTGACGCCGTCGCGATGTGGCGCGGCGCCTTCCTGGCCCGCGGCTCCCTCACCGAGCCCGGCCGCTCGATGGCCATGGAGATCACGTGTCCCGGCTCCGAGGCGGCCCTCGCCCTGGTTGGCGGCGCCCGGCGTCTCGGCATCACCGTCAAGTCCCGCGACGTGCGCGGCGTCGAGCGCGTCGTCATCCGCGACGGCGACGCCATCGGGGACCTGCTCACCCGCATGGGCGCCGGCGCCACCCGCATCCTCTGGGACGAGCGCCGCAAGCGCCGCGAGGTGCGCGCCAGCGTCAACCGGCTGGCCAACTTCGACGACGCCAACCTGCGGCGCTCCGCGCAGGCCGCCGTCACCGCGAGCGCCCGCGTCGAACGCGCGCTCGAGATCCTCGGCGACGACGTGCCGGAGCACCTGCACCACGCCGGCCAGCTGCGGCTCGCGCACCGGCAGGCGAGCCTTGAGGAGCTCGGGCGCCTGCACGAGCCGCCGCTGACGAAGGACGCCATCGCGGGCCGCATCCGCCGGCTGCTGGCCACCGCCGACAAGGTGGCGGAGGAGCGCGGGATCCCCAGCACCGAGGCCGGGCTTCCCGCCGAGCTGCGCGACGAGGACTGACCACCCCGGGGCCGAGGGGCAATTGGGACCCCGCATAGTGATTGCCGGGTGGACTGGATAGGATGAACCTGTCCGTATGCGCCTTCAAGGTGCAAGGTAGCTGAAAGGGATCGATTTCCTCATGACCGTTAAGGTTGCAATCAACGGCTTCGGCCGCATCGGCCGTAACTTCTTCCGCGCGCTGGTCGCGTCGGGTGCCGATCTTGATGTCGTCGCCGTCAACGACCTGACCGACAACAAGACGCTCGCCCACCTCCTCAAGTACGACTCGATCCTGGGTCGCTTCCCGGGCGAGATCAGCTACGACGACAACGCTCTGACCGTCGACGGCAAGGAGATCAAGGCCTTCGCCGAGAAGGATCCGGCCCAGCTCCCCTGGGGCGACCTCGGCGTCGACATCGTCATCGAGTCCACCGGCTTCTTCACCGACGCCACCAAGGCCCAGGCGCACATCGCCGCCGGCGCCAAGAAGGTCATCATCTCGGCCCCGGCCAAGAACGAAGACATCACGATCGTGATGGGCGTGAACGACGACAAGTACGACGCCGCCGCGCACAACATCATCTCGAACGCGTCCTGCACGACCAACTGCCTCGCCCCGATGGCCAAGGCGCTCAACGACGGCATCGGCATCGTCAAGGGCCTCATGACCACCATCCACGCGTACACGCAGGACCAGAACCTGCAGGACGGCCCGCACAAGGACCTGCGTCGCTCGCGCGCCGCGGCCCTCAACATGGTGCCCACCACCACCGGTGCCGCCAAGGCTGTGTCCCTCGTGCTCCCCGAGCTCAAGGGCAAGCTGGACGGCTACGCCATGCGCGTGCCCACCCCGACCGGCTCCGCGACCGACCTCACCTTCGAGGCCGCCCGTGAGACCACCGTCGAGGAGATCAACGAGATCATCAAGAAGGCGGCCGACGGCAAGGTCCTCGTCTACACCGAGGACGAGATCGTGAGCAAGGACATCGAGACGGATCCCGCCTCCTGCGTGTTCGACGCCAAGCTGACCAAGGTGATCGGCAACCAGGTCAAGGTGCTCGGCTGGTACGACAACGAGTGGGGTTACTCCAACCGCCTCGTCGACCTGACCGTCCTGGTCGGCTCGAAGCTCTGATCCACCGCACCCTCGTGGTCTGAATGACGGCCCTGTGACCCCCGCGTGGGGTCGCAGGGCCGTCGTCTACCCCTCTGACACCTTCCAAGAAAGGTCAACCATGAAGTCTGTCGCAGATCTCGGCGATCTCTCCGGCACGCGGGTCCTCATCCGGTGCGACTTCAACGTCCCGCTGGACGCTGACAAGAACATCACCGACGACGGCCGCATCCGCGCCGCGCTGCCGACGCTCACCACGCTGCGTGAGGCCGGCGCCCGGGTCGTCGTCATGGCCCACCTGGGCCGCCCGAAGGGCGAGGCGAACCCCAAGTACTCCCTCGCCCCGGTCGCGGCGCGGCTCAGCGAGCTGCTCGGCGTGGACGTGAAGCTGGCCGGCGACGTCGTCGGCGAGTCCGCCAAGGCCACCGTCGAGGCGCTGGGTGACGGCGACGTCGCCCTGCTCGAGAACGTGCGCTACGAGCCCGCCGAGGAGTCCAAGGACGAGGCGGCCCGCCAGGAGCTGGCAGCCAAGTACGCGGCCTTCGGCGACCTCTTCGTCTCTGACGGCTTCGGCGTGGTGCACCGCAAGCAGGCGTCCGTCTACGACGTCGCGAAGCTGCTGCCGAACGCGGCCGGGTTCCTGGTCGCCAAGGAGGTCGGCGTCCTGCGGAAGCTGACCGAGAGCCCCGAGCGCCCCTACGTCGTCGTCCTGGGCGGCGCGAAGGTGGCCGACAAGCTCGCGGTCATCGACAACCTGCTCAAGGTCGCAGACACGCTCGTCATCGGCGGCGGCATGGCCTTCACGTTCCTCAAGGCCCAGGGCCACGAGATCGGCGACTCGCTGCTCGATGAGTCGAACCTGCAGACCTGCCTCGACTACCTCGAGCAGGCCCGCCAGGCCGGCAAGCAGATCCTGCTGCCGGTCGACGTGCGCGTCGCCGACGGCATGGACTTCGACGCCCGCCAGGCCAAGGGCGACGTCGAGGTCGTGTCGGCCGCGAACATCCCCGCCGGCAAGCAGGGCCTCGACATCGGCCCCGAGACCGAGAAGCTGTTCGCCGACGCCATCAAGGGCGCCCGGACCGTCTTCTGGAACGGCCCGATGGGCGTGTTCGAGATCGAGGCGCTCTCGCACGGCACGGCCGCGGTGGCGCAGGCCCTCACCGAGGTCGACGGCCTGTCGGTCGTCGGCGGCGGCGACTCGGCCGCGGCGGTCCGCGTCCTCGGCCACGCCGACGACGCGTTCGGCCACATCTCGACCGGCGGTGGTGCGTCGCTCGAGTTCCTGGAGGGCAAGGAGCTCCCCGGGATTTCCGTTCTGGAGGAGGACAACTGATGACCCGCAAGCCCATCATGGCCGGCAACTGGAAGATGAACGTCGACCACATCGAGGCGACCGGCCTGGTCGAGAAGATCCACTACGCGCTGCTGGACAAGGACTACGACCCGGCCAAGTCCGAGGCCGTGCTCATCCCGCCGTTCACCGACCTGCGCACCGTGCGCACGCTCATCGACGGCGACCGCCTCCCGTTCCAGCTCGGGGCCCAGAACGTGTCCCAGCACGACAACGGCGCCTACACCGGCGAGATCTCCACGGCGATGCTCGCCAAGCTCGGTGTGAGCTACGTGGTCGTCGGCCACTCGGAGCGTCGCCAGTACTTCGGCGAGACCGACGAGATCATCAACGCCAAGGCCGCCAAGGCCCTGGCCGCGGGCATCACGCCGATCATCTGCGTCGGTGAGGGCCTGGACATCCGCAAGGAGGGCCGTCACGTCGAGTACACCCTCGAGCAGGTCCGCGGCACCCTCGCCGGCCTCACGGCCGAGCAGGTGGCCGGGCTCGTCATCGCCTACGAGCCCGTCTGGGCGATCGGCACCGGCGAGGTGGCGACCCCCGAGGACGCGCAGGAGGTGTGTGGGGCCATCCGCCAGGAGGTCGCCGCGCTGTACGACGAGCCGACGGCCGAGGCCGTCCGCATCCAGTACGGCGGCTCCGTGAAGGCCGACAACGTCGCGCAGATCATGGCCAAGCCGGACGTCGACGGCGCTCTCGTCGGCGGCGCGAGCCTCAAGCCCGAGGAATTCGCCGCCATCGTAGA
>Ga0209347_1000912_pt1 | contig 59422 bp, 44 predicted proteins | sample AutmiccommuBRH23_FD_187382 | JGI IMG/M metagenome (GOLD analysis project Ga0209347, IMG submission 187382) | Deep subsurface microbial communities from Mt. Terri, Switzerland - Autotrophic microbial communities BRH/23 (SPAdes) (version 2) | ecosystem: Environmental > Aquatic > Deep subsurface >... | reverse complement strand
AATCCTGGAAGGCGAGAATGTTATCGGCCTCACCCCCGGCCAGCTGACGCATAAAATGATGGCTTATATCCCTGAAGAACGTATGAAAGATGGCATGGTTCAGGAGTTCTCGATTAGTGAGAATATGATCCTGCGCGAGCACAACCGCGAGCCGTTCGCCCGGCGTGGCTTGATGCGCCACAGAGTCATTGGGATGTACGCTGATAAACTGATAAATTTCTTCCGCATTAAGACGCCTTCCAGAGATACCCAGGCTCGCCACCTGTCTGGCGGCAATATTCAGAAAGTCGTTTTAGCGCGCGAACTTTCGCGCTTACCACGTGTCCTGATCGCTGCCCAGCCGACCCGCGGCCTGGATATTGGCGCTACCGAATATGTGCATGCGCGCTTATTGGAAGAACGTGAAAAAGGTACTGCTATTTTGCTCATCTCTGAAGATCTGGATGAGATATTGGCTCTCTCTGATCGTATTGCTGTCATTTACGAAGGCCGGATTATGGATGTCATCGATCGAGAAGGCGCCACAGCTGAACGTCTGGGCTTGCTCATGGCAGGTGTACGTGAGAATGTAATGGCTGCCTGAGCACCGCGCCTTGCTTGCTGCGATCGCGATTGTGCCCCGTGTAGTTGAATTGATAATAATTTCTGCAGAAGGCTGGGGAGAGGCACCCTGGCTGATAACCACTCGCGGTCGGAGTATAGTAAATTAAATGTGTCTTTGACAAGGATGCCTTAATATCTTACAATTCTCAACTGTCTGATTTCACCATCTGAGGAAGGGTAAATAATGAAAGAGTACACCACTGAGTTCATCCGCAATATCGCCCTGGTCTCCCACGGTAGCGCAGGCAAGACGATGTTGGCTGAAGCTTTGTTGCATTATACGGGGGCAACCACCCGCCTGGGCAAAATTGAGGATGGGACAACAGCTTCGGATTTTGAGGAAGAAGAAATTCGGCGTGGCATTTCATTGTCAACTACCATCGTGCCCGTGGAATACCGTGATCACAAACTAAATTTGCTGGATACCCCTGGTTATATGGATTTTGTTGGTGAGGTCATCTCTGCCCTGCGTGTGGCGGATAGTGCCTTGGTGCTCGTGGATGCCGTAAGTGGTGCAGAGGTAGGAACAGAGATCGCCTTGAACTATTGTGACCAGTTTAATTTGCGCCGCTTCGTCTTCATCAATAAAATGAATCGCGATAATGCCAATTTTCGCAAAGCGTTGGAATCGGTCCAGGCAGTCAGCGAAAAGCGTTTACTGCCGCTGCAGTTACCCTGGGGCGAGAGTGCGTCCTTTAAGGGCGTCATCGATCTGATCACGATGAAAGCCTATCCCGGTGCAGGAAAGACTGCCCAGGACATTCCTGCTGAATTGATGGATGACGCTGAAAGCGCCCGCATGGAATTAATTGAAGCCGCTGCTGAAGGCGAAGATGCCCTTCTAGAAAAATATCTTGAAGGTGAAGAACTTACTGAAACTGAAGTCTCTCGCGGTCTGTGTAAGGTATTGGAGGCAGGCACTTTTGTTCCAGTTCTTGTGGGGGCAGTAGGGGCAGAGATTGGCCTCATGCGCCTGATGGATGCCATGATCGAATTTCTGCCATCGCCGAAAGATGTTCCATCGGCTGTGGCGCAAGGCAGAGAAGGCGAAGAAAGCCTGCCAGCAGTTGATAGCGGTCCGCTCGCTGCTTATGTCTGGAAAACCACCGCCGATCCGTTTGTTGGAAAAATTACATATTTCCGGGTTTATTCAGGGGTAATCAATTCTGATACCCGTGTTTGGAACCAGACCAAAGGCGCCGAAGAACGCCTGGGAACTTTGCATGCGTTACGCGGTAAAGATCAGATCTCCGTCAAAGTCGTGCATGCCGGTGATATCGCCACAGTGTCAAAGCTTTCAGTGACCTCGACCGGGGATACTTTGTGCGATAAAACCCATCCACTGACGCTTCCGGTGCCGCAATACCCACACGCGCTCTATCAGGTGGCAGTGCATCCTAAATCACAGGCCGATTCAGCCAAGATCAGCCCCACCCTGACACGTCTGGTGGAAGAGGATATGACTTTATCCTGGCACAATGAGCCGAGCACCAACCAGACCATCTTGCTTGGCATGGGTGACCAGCATATCGATGTGGCCATCCGCAAAGCAGAAGGTAAATTCCAGACCTACCTGCAAACAGAAATGCCCAAGGTGCCTTATCAGGAAACGATCACCAAGCAAGGCCAGGCTACTTATCGCCACAAGAAACAAACCGGCGGCTCGGGTCAGTTTGGTGAGGTTGCCATGCGCGTTGAACCACTCAAGGACGAGGATTATGCCTTCTCCAATGACGTTTTTGGTGGGTCGGTTTCCAACAGCTATATGCCAGCGATTGAGAAAGGTATCAAAAGCGTGATGAAAGAAGGCGCCATCGCTGGATACCCCTTGAAGAATGTGAAAGTATCGGTTTACGATGGAAAAGAGCATCCGGTAGATTCCAAGCCAGTAGCTTTCGAAATCGCTGGACGCGAGGCTTTCAAATTAGCAGTAAAAGATGCTGGCCCCGTCTTGCTTGAGCCGATCATGAATGTGCGCATTATTGTTCCGGAAGCAAATATGGGCGATATTCTGGGTGATCTCAACACCCGTCGCGCCCGTGTACAGGGCATGGATACTGAAAAAGGTCGCTCGGTGGTCACTGCTCAAGTGCCGCTGGCAGAAATGCAGCGCTATACCACCGACCTGCGCTCCATTACAGGTGGGCGCGGCGTATTTACCATGGAACTTTCACACTATGAGGTCGTTCCAGCTCACTTGCAGCAGGAGATTATCAACGTCCGTCAGAAAGAATTGGCAGATAAGAAAGAAGAGTAGATCTTTCTACAATCGCACAGGACAACACCCCGAGGTTTATCCCCCCGGGGTGTTGCTTATGGATGGGATGTCCTGTTCTGCCAGATGCAGCCGGACAAATAACCACGGCGCTACGCCACTAACCCACAGACCTACCAGGGTATATCGAAAATAGCGCAGTACATACGGCAGCAGGCTTTCGCCACGCGGAAAGACTGCCCCCAGACCAAACCACAACACCGCGACTCCCAGTACACCCAGAATAAAGCGTACTAATCTTTTCCAGGCCAGGCCGCGCGGGCTGAAACCACCCTGACGATTGATCCACAGACTACCGGCAGCCAGACCAAATAAGGCGCCGGCATTGGTTATTAAGCCAGACATCGCCAACGGATCTGGGGGATCGCCGCCAGGCGCGTTTGCGGTGGCATTGGCCAACCATTCTGCAGGCATCTGCCAGTCTGTATTCATCGCACGGGCGAGAATGCCTGCCCCCAGCAGGATCAAAGAGCCCGCAAAGACAGTCAGAATTTGCTTCGCGAAAGTCAGTTGTCTCAACCAGTGCAGTACAGGTTTTTCTACATAGACAAGTAACCACAACAGCAGAGCCCCGATCAACCAGCCCGCCATTACGTCGCTGATAAAATGCACGCCCAATAAGACGCGCGAGACGCCAATTAGAAAAACTATCAGTATAACCAGGATCAGGATTGCAGGCTGGCTGCTGGAGGCTGCCAGGGTGCCCCAGAAAACTGTTGCGTGCTGGGCATGCCCGGAAGGCAGACCAAAGGAACTCTCTGTGCGGAATGCAATTATTTGCGGGTCGATCCAGTAGGGACGTGGCTGAGCAAATAACAGTTTAAGTGCATAGTTCACACCCCCACTGATCATCAGGAACAGACCTACCCGTAAACCAATCGTGGTACTGAAGTTCCAATAAATGACCGGAGCCACAAACAGGAAGAATTCTTCATCACCCAGGCGAGTGATCGTTTCAGCAGCACCAGCCAGCCAGCCGGCTATCGCCTGAAAAGCAAGCATCCAATTGATCTGCTCCAATAACAGGGTCTCTAGCATATCTCCTCCTCGGGTGCAGGGCTGAGAATATCAGGTGAAGCCGGAAGACTGGTCTGCGCAGCCGGCGAGAAAAACCAGATGGCAATCACAGATATCGTAATCAAAACCAGGCTGACGATGTACATGCTGGGTGGCGAAAATTGGTAGAATAAGCCAGCCAGGAAAGCTGCCAGGATCACCGCAATTGAGCCGACCGTTTCGGTAACCCCATACGTAAATCCAATATTAGATGTGTGAACGAGATGGGTTGTTTGAGCGACCATCAATGAACGCGCAATCTTAAAACCACCCAGGAGAAAATATGCCATGCCAAACCAGAACAGGCTGTTACCCTGCCAGAGCAGGAAGGCAAAGGCGCCCATTGCCAGCTGCCCGATCACGATTCCCCGGCGAGCTTCCAGCCGCCCTACCAGAAGGCTAAGCAGGGCAACTCCCACCCCCATGAACGAAGCCAATCTTCCGATGACTTCGATCGATAGACCTATTTCATTGCGTAGATAATTCTGCGAGAGTGGTTGCGGCAGGTGCAGGGCGAGGACTGTGAAAAAAAGGACCCCCAGATAAGTCAGTAAGCGCCTGTCTTTCAATACACTCAAACGAGTATGGCTGGGCAGGCGTGCTTCCACGGGCTGCGGCTTGATAAATGCGATCACCAGAGCGGCAATCATAAAGATTCCTGCCGCATAGTAAAAAATAATCCGCAGACCATACTGCTCAGCCAGCATACCGCCCAACCAGGGACCAATCACCATCCCCAGATTGAAGCTAACCGAGACAGTCATAATGGCCTGTCCAACACTTAGCTTGCCGCGTGCCGCGGTGGCATAGGAATAAAGCGGCGACATTACAAAGAATGTCATTCCATACAGGAACAGGCCGATCACGAACATGTTCAAGGTGTTGGCAAGCGCCATGATGCTGGCGGCGAAAATTCCTAATCCCCAGGAGAGCCAGATCAATGGGCGGCGCCCGATCTTATCTGCCAGGTACCCGGCGGGGATATGCGCTATTGCCATGGCTGCGCTGAATCCGCTCAAGATAGCGCCGATCTCCACAGGGTTCGCGCCTAACTCTTGCAAATAAAGTGGTTGCAAGAACAGGAACATACCTTCTCCGATGCCCCAGATGAACATCGAAACTGCAAGCAGGATCAGGTTGATATTCATACGGTTGTATGGACGACCGCTTCAATAAAGTTAATCACGCGCTCGAACACGATCTCCCTTGGGGGCTCGCGTACCACCACATGCCCGCTGTTTTCCACCCAGAACATTTCTTTTTGCTGGCTGCCCAGATGCTCGTAAATTTGAGCCATATTCTCGGGCAAAACCCCCCGATCATCTCTGGAGTGCACGAGCAGCGTGGGAGCCTTCACACTGGGCAGCACGCTGCGCAGGACCTCCAACAGGTCGCGCAGCTCTGCTACTGCACGGGTGGGATAGGTGGGGTAATCGACATGGTCAAGGGCAGCCTGCGGGTTGTGCCAATCTGGCGCACCCTTGTCAACATTCGGCTTGAAGAAATGCAATAACTCGAGATACTGCATACGCCAGTCCGGACGCAGAGCATATGGGGTGGAAATTCCCACCACACCAGCCAGAGGATAAGCAGACTGATATGCGTGCGAAGCCAGGATCAGCGAAAGCACACCGCCCATCGATAATCCCATTGCAAAGATTCTGGGAGTTGCATTGTTGCCATTGTGTGGCTTGGTACGCAAGTAGCTCTCCAGTAACCGGTAGCCTTCTTCCACCGAAGCCAGCCAGTCTGGCCAGCGCGTACGCAGCATATCTTCTGGCCTGGTAGCGTGCCCTGCCAACCGCACACCCAATATCGTATATCCAAAGTGCGCAAGATATTCACCCATCCAGCGCATTTCCTTGGGCGAACCGGTAAAGCCATGGATCAGTAAGCATCCGACAGGGTGCTGTGCTGATCCATTCGGTTTACCGGGGAAGAAAAATGGCTCGGCGGTTGGAATGAGGCGTGGGGCAGGCATGTTTGGCATTGGTTATCTTATCCGATCTGCTGGAGCTGGCGTGGCAGATCACTGAGTGACTCTGCTCCCTGGTCTGTGATCACCATATCATCTTCAATGCGCACGCCATTATTGCCGGGCAAGTAAATTCCCGGTTCGATCGTGAAAGTCATGCCAGGTTCGAGTACCAACGCATTCCCGCTGCGGATATATGGAGGTTCGTGAGTTTCCATGCCCAGCCCGTGACCTGTGCGGTGAATAAAAAATTCTCCATAGCCAGCTTTTTCGATCACCTGGCGCGCCGCCTGGTCCACACTGCCTGCGCTCACGCCGGGTGCAGCGAATTCCCGAGCAGCAGCATTGGCTTCACCCACAATTTCAACGATGTGGGTAAGTTCAGGATCGACATCACCGATGGCAAATGTGCGCGTTAGATCGGAGAAATAGCCATTCGTGCTAGCGCCCCAGTCAATGACCAGTAAATCACCAGGGACAAGCAGACGGTTGGTAGGCGTGGCGTGCGGGTTGGCTCCATTTGGTCCTGCAGAAACGATTGGGCTAAAGGGCAGCTCAGCATCCGATCCATTGCGATAGATCTGCATGGTCAGCTCAGCCGCGATCTCCCGCTCGCTCATGCCTGGCTTAACTACACTCAGGGTTGCCTGGAGGGCTTTTTGGGCAATTTGCACGGCTGCGCGCATCTGCTCTATCTCGTAGGCGTCTTTTTGCATGCGCAAGCGTGCCAGGATGGTATCGGCTGCCTCAAATAACGTTTCTTCGCCAGCGGCCTGCAGCAAGCTTAATTCCAAAAAGCGCATTCTTCCGGACTCTACACCTACCTTGCGGTCTTTAAGGCCGGTTGCCAGCACAGCCTGCCGGAACACACCCGGCCAGGAGTCTGGATCCTCGTTATATGGAAATGCTTGCACTGGAAATGGCAGCGTGTCGATTTTGCCTGCTTCTAATTCGGGTAACACCAGCACTGGTGGGGTATGCGGAACAAAGAGCAAGACAACCGGGCGTTCGCTGAGATGGAAGTTTAAGCCGGTCAGATAGGTGAGCGTTGGTCCAGGGTTCAGGGCCAACGCCTCAAGTCCTTCCTGATTGATTAACACAGCCAGCCTGGCCTGTCGGGTGAGCAGTCGCTCAGCAGCTGGAAGATTGTTCATTGTGTGACCTCGCCGGTAAGATTTGTCGATCGAAATGGAATTCTAAGCCGATTATAGCCTGATCCACACCGGGCTGGTAGCCCGGAGATGAGATAAAAAACAACGTTTCTTGTAAAAGCCTCGTGAATTAAAGGCATGATAGAATAAGTGATCAGGCTTGTTGTTTACGTTGAGGTTATTTTCAAGATGTACGAACTGCCTCTATTTCCACTTAATACGGTCTTATTTCCGGGGACGCCTCTGCAGCTGCATATCTTTGAAGAGCGTTACAAACAGATGATCGGCGAGTGCATTGCCCAGGAAAAGCCGTTCGGGGTGGTGTTGATACGCCGCGGGGTCGAAGCTCTGGGTACTCTGGCGGACCCGCACCGCATTGGCTGTTCAGCGAGTATTATTGATGTTCAGCGTCTCGATAATGGGCATTTGAACATCACTGTTGTTGGCAAAGACCGCTTCCGGATTCTTACCCTGGATAGCCAATCGCAGCCCTATCTAATCGGAATGGTTGATAATTATCCCGTTGTGGAACAGGCTCCAGAGACACTGCAACCGCTTGCCGAGCGATTATTAGCTCGCCTGGATCGTTATCTACGTTTATTGGTGGATGCGGGCATGATTGAACTGGATCCAGGTCATCTGCCGGACAACCCGCTGTTGTTGGCATACCTCGCTGCAGCGTTGCTTCAGGTCCCGCCGATCCAGAAACAACAATTGCTTTCGATACACGACGCCCAAAGCTTAATGGATCGTCTGACAAACATTTATAATCGGGAAGTGGCTCTCGCCCACCGGCTCTTAACGGAAAGCGGAAGTCAACAAGGCTTATTCTCATTGAATTAACCGCGTGTCCTGTTTTGAAAAATTAATAACGGTGGCTGGATAACCAGAGATATCATGGGTCCGTTCAAAGGTGAACCCGGCACACTGGGGTGGTAATCATCCCATGCGCCATAAAATTGTTGATTGCGGGAGGTTAACATGACACTACCATCGGAAACCGAATTGATCCTTCCGGAGATGCCTCGCTTGCGCCCCAGGCTGAGCATGCTGGAGCGGGACGACTGCCTGAAGATCCATCAAGCGTCACTCAAGATTCTGCACCATACCGGAGTGGAGGTCTTCAGCGATCAAGGGCTGGAGCTTTTACAGGCTGCAGGTGCCGCCATCGACGGCAAGCGCGTGCGTTTCCCGCCCTCGCTGGTGGAATGGGCATTGGCTTCAGCGCCTGGACCGTTTGCATTATATCAACGTGGCAGCCAGGAAGTGGCATTTCACCTGGATGGCGACCAGGTTGTGTTTGGCCCGGGTTCGGATACCCTGAATTATCTGGATCCACGTACGGACAAACGGCGTCCATTTCTGCTGGCAGATATCGCCGACTGCATGCGCGTCTGCGACGCCTTACCTGAAATCAGCTTTGTGATGTCGGTGGGCGTGCCTGAGGACGCCCCTCCAGAGCGGTACTATCGCTACCAATTTGCCACTATGCTGCGCAATACCACCAAGCCTACTGTCTTTGTATGCAACGACCTGGCCGATATCCAGGCCATCGGGGCTATGGCCGCCGCCGTCGCAGGAGATTGGGAGAATCTTAAGCAATATCCCACTTTGCTGCTTTATTCCGAGCCCAGCACGCCTTTACAGCATTCTGTCGAAGCGACTGAAAAAACTCTCTTCTGCGCAGAAAAATCAATTCCAGTGACTCACTCACCTGCGCCAATGATGGGCGGCACTGCCCCCATCACTTTAGCTGGAGCGGTGGCGCTGGGCAATGCTGAGATGCTCAGCGGGTTGGTGATGCACCAGCTAAAAAACCCCGGAGCGCCTTTTCTATATGGGCACGGTGTCCACCATATGGATATGCGTGAAATGATCAGTGTCTATGGAGCTCCCGAATTTCAGCTGGCGCGCATCATGGCTGCTGAGATGGGCCGTTTCTATGGCTTGCCGGTATGGGGATATGCAGGCCACAGTGACAGCAAAGCGATTGATGGGCAGGCAGCGGCTGACGCCCAATTCTCAGTCCTGGTAGCTTTATTGGCGCGCACTAACCTGAATCACGATGTGGGCTATCTGGATGCTGGATTGACTAACTCCCCGGAGATGATGGTTCTGGCAAATGAAATAATCTCCCAAAGCCGGGCCTTCGTGGAAGGTGTGCGCCTGGACCCCGAATACCTGGCTTTAGATGTGATCGATCGGGTTGGTCCAGGCGGCGAATTTATGAGCGATGAGCACACCCTCGCCCATTGGCGCGAACTGTGGATGCCCAAGCTTTTTGATCGCTCACGATTGGCGCGTTGGGAAGCGCGCGGCAGTAAAAATATCAATACTCGCATGAAAGAAGCAACGCTGGCGATCCTTGATAACCACCATCCACAGCCTTTACCACCTGAGATCGACCAGGCGATTGAAGCTATTCTGAACAGTTAAACACTGAGCTCGGAGCTCATCGAAAATTATGTCTGAGACGATTTCTCCCAAATCTCAAGCAACGATTGTCACCAGTGTGTGTGGTATCTGCCCGGCGGGCTGTGGGGTGAATGTTTACCTGACCGATGGGGTGATCACCCGCATCGCGCCGCTTAAAAATCATCCACAGGGTCTGGTCTGCCCACGCGGGATGTGCACTCCAGAAATTGTGTACTCTCCAGACCGGGTGCTCTACCCTCAGCGGAGAGTTGGCCCGCGTGGGTCAGGTCAGTTTGAACGCATTACCTGGGACCAGGCTTACGATATCTGGATCGAGGGCTTGAATCGCATCGCTCAGCAGTATGGCCCCGAAGCGGTCTGTGTTTACACCGGGCGCGGAAACTTTGAGTTTGGCTTGAATGAGCACTTTTCTCCGAGTGGTCCGGTAGAATCTTCTGCCAATGCAGTCCTCTTCCCGTGGGGCTCGCCTAATACAACAGGTGTAGGCTCCCTTTGTTATGTATCTTATGGGATGGTGGCTTCCAAGGCTTGTTTTGGTGATTTTCAACGCAACATCAGCGAAGATGTTGATCAATCAGATTTGATCTTAATCTGGGGCGAGAATCCGATCACCGATTCTTCCCCGATCAACTTGAAGCGACTAAAAGCGGCCCAACGGCGTGGCGCCCGCCTGATCGCCATCGATCATCGCCGCAGTGAAACAGTCCAGTCCACGCACTGCGAGTGGATCGGTATCCGGCCAGGTACGGATGGAGCGCTGGCTTTAGGTGCTCTGCATGTGGTGATCGATGAGGACCTATACGATCACGAATTTGTCGAAAAATGGGTGCTGGGGTTTGATGAGCTTAAAGCTTATGTGCGCGACTTCACTCCCGAGAAAGTAGAGGCAATCACCCGAGTGCCGGCAGATTCAGTGCGCGACCTGGCGCACTCGATTGCCCGGGCTAAAGGCTGCTCGATTCTCACCTATACTGGTCTGGAGTATTCCAACACCGGTCTGCAGGCCATCCGCGCAGTATGGATTCTTCAGGCGCTCACAGGGCATTTTGACACACCTGGAGGCAAAGTGGTCAGGATGCGCGAGCGCTTGCGGTTAAACCGCCTGACTACCGACCCGCCTGAAAATGCGCCACTTCCCATTGGCGCTCGGGAATTCCCTATCTATTATGAGCTGCGCAATGAGGCGCATGGGGCGATGCTGCCCAAGGCTATCCTGGAAGATGATCCCTACCCATTAAGAGGCTTGATTGTGGCGGGATCGTCGATCCTTACTTCATGGCCTAACCCGGATCTTTGGCGCAAAGCTTTTAGCAAGCTGGATCTACTGGTCGTGATCAATCGCTTCCCCACTGCCGACAGCCAGTACGCCGACCTGCTGTTGCCCGCCACGACCATGTTTGAGATCGAATCCTATATGATTTACGATGGGCTTGTGCAGCTCCGCCAGCGAGTTATTCCACCCGTGGGCGAGTCACGCAATGATTACCTGATCTTTGCTGAGCTCGCCCAGAGACTGGGCTATGGTGAGCGCTGGCCTCAAACGGAAACAGGCATGATTGAACATGCCCTGGCCGGCACAGGCATCAGCTTAGAAATGTTACGCGCTCATCCGGAAGGCATTCCGATCCCGGAACCAGAAATGCAATACCGCAAATACGAAACAGGTTATCTGCGGGAAGATGGACGCCCTGGCTTTGCCACCCCGTCCGGGAAATTCGAGATCACATCCAACTGGCTGCGTGGTCACGGATATCCAGCTCTACCGGAGTACATTGAACCGGTCGAAGGACCATTGGCTGCGCCTGAGCTGGCGCGCCAGTACCCGTTGGTGTTCAATTCCGGGGCGCGCACCCTGTTCGATTTTCGCTCTCAACACCATAATATCCCACCCCTGGTAGATAAGCATCCTGTGCCATTGGTGCATATCCACCGCCAGGATGCAGCCGCACGCGGTATCCAGAATGGCGATGAAGTGGAAGTTTCGACCCCGCGTGGTCGAGTGCGTTTCTGGGCACGCGTAAGCGAGGATATTCTGCCGGGCGTGGTGGAGGTGAATATGGGTGGAGGAGGGCCGCTGGGTCCATCTGCCTGGCAAAATGCCAATGTCAACGCCCTGACAGACCTGGACAACCGAGAAGAAATCACTGGATTCCCGGTTTACAAAGCCCTGCTTTGTCAGGTTGAGAAGGTATAATAGAGCACAACCTGTCCTTGACAGGGTCTACGCATTTGGTACAATTCTGTGCTGCTTGAACGCAGCCTGGGCCTGTAGCGCAGTTGGGAGCGCGCTTCAATCGCACTGAAGAGGTCGAGGGTTCGAATCCCTCCAGGTCCACAGGTTATTGACGGAAATTACGTTACCGTGTACAATTTCGTTCCGGTCAACTTGGGCCCATAGCGCAGTTGGGAGCGCGTCTCAATGGCATTGAGAAGGTCGTGGGTTCGAATCCCACTGGGTCCACAGGCATTGCTTGGCAGCAACGTTCAGCATTCATTCGATGAGATCGCTGGACGTTCGTTTTTACAGCATAAATGCGGCAGGAGTAGTAAGCTATCCAGCAGCGAGTCGGGAGAGCGAGGTGTAAGCCCGGCAGCGTGCCCCTGGAGCACCAGCAGCTGAACTCGCCTGTCAGGCTCTTCTGAGAGCCGGCTCCGCTGGTGAACGTTGAATCAGAGATTTCCCTTTCTGGTCTCTATGCTAGCCAGTGGCGGGATGCGCCCGTTAGCGCGTTTGAGCGGTCTGGTTTATGACCGGACAAGCAGGGTGGTACCGCGGAGTCCCCTTCGTCCCTGTCGGGCGAGGGGATTTTTATTTAACGATGGAGGTGCGGCATGAACAACCCAGTTGAATCCTGGCCGGAGTACCGCCCACAGGAGATCGAACCCAAATGGCAGTCGCTTTGGGAGCAGTCCGGGTTGTATCTTGCTGATGACACCAGCCAGCGTCCTAAATATTACTGCCTGGATTTCTTCCCTTATCCATCCGGAGATGGCCTGCATGTGGGCCACTGCCGCAACTACATCCCCACCGATGTGATGTCGCGCTACAAACGTATGTGCGGCTTCAACGTTTTGCACCCTATGGGCTGGGATGCCTTCGGCGAGCCTTCCGAGCAGCATGCCATCCGCCACAATGTTCATCCACGCCAGGTGACCGACCAGAACACAGCCAACTTCCGCCGTCAATTAACGCTCCTTGGGACCAGTTACGATTGGACCCGGGAGATTGATTCTTCACGGCCTGAATATTACCGCTGGACACAATGGTTCTTTTTAAAGATGTATAAACGCGGGCTGGCTTACCGCGACCACAGCTGGCAGTGGTGGTGTCCAGTCTGCCAGACGACACTCTCGAGCCATGAAGTAACCGATGGCGTTTGTTGGCGTGGACATAGCGGTGTGACACGGAAGAAAATCCCTGCCTGGTATTTTCGAATTACAGCTTATGCAGACGAATTGCTGTCAGGTTTGGATGAGATTGACTGGCCTGAAGCGATTAAAAGCATGCAGCGCAACTGGATCGGCCGTTCGGAAGGCTGCGAAGTGATCTTCCACACTCCGGATGGCGTGCCGATTCCGGTTTTCACAACCCGTCCGGATACTTTGTACGGGGTGACCTTTTTTGTCCTGGCCCCAGAACATGAACTGGTCAAACAACTCACGGTTCCCACACAGCAATCAGCCGTGCAGGCATATCTGGAAGCTACAGCCAAACGCAGTGAAATAGAGCGCATGCAGGAAGAACGCGAGAAAACCGGCGTTTTCACGGGAGCTTTTGCGATAAATCCACTGAGCCAGGAACCCGTGCCGGTGTGGGTGGCAGATTATGTATTACCGGGATATGGAACAGGAGCTGTGATGGGCGTACCGGCTCATGATAGGCGCGATTTTGAATTCGCGCAAAAGTACGACCTGCCCATCCGGACAGTCATTCAACCGATTGAGCAGAATCCGGAACAACCTGCAGAAGCAGCCTTTACTTTACCCGGGCAGATGGTAGATTCGGGGCCGTTTTCTGGTTTGACCAGTGCGGAGGGCATGCAAGCTGTCGCTCAGGAATTGGCGCGCCAGGCTGCCGGAGGCTGGAAGGTACAATACCGCATGCGTGACTGGTTGATCAGTCGCCAGCGCTATTGGGGTACCCCCATCCCGATCGTCTATTGTGATCAGTGTGGAGAGGTCCCAGTTCCCGAAAATGAGCTGCCGGTATTGCTGCCCGAGATGGATGACTTTCGACCGGATGGTACGGGGCGCTCTCCGTTGGCTCGTTCTGGGACCTTTCTACATACGGTATGCCCTCAATGTGGAGGAGCAGCCGAGCGTGAGACCGACACCATGGGCGGATTTGCATGTTCATCCTGGTACTTTCTACGCTTCACCAGCCCCCAAGCAACAGACGGACCTTTCGACGCAGATGCGATGAACTATTGGATGCCCGTCGATTTATACGTCGGTGGCGCAGAGCATGCCGTGCTGCACCTTTTATACGCCCGTTTCTGGACAAAAGTACTGGCAGATGAGGGTTTAGTACCTTTCCGCGAGCCTTTCGCCCGTCTGCGCAACCAGGGCCAATTAATGGGACCTGATGGCATGCGTATGTCTAAATCGCGCGGCAATGTCATCACTCCGGACGCTATCGCTGCGACTTTTGGCGCAGATGCTTTGCGTGTTTATGAAATGTTTATGGCTCCCTTTGATCAAGATGTGGATTGGACCCAGGCAGGTATTCAAGGAGCAGGGCGCTTTTTGAACCGCGTATGGAGCCTGTATCAATCTACATACTACAGCAGCAAAACAGCCACACAGCCCGATCCTGATTTGGAACGCGCCCTGCATCGCACTATTCAGCAAGTCACCGAACGAATTGCAGATTTTCGTTTGAATACGATGATTGCGGCTTTAATGGAATTTGCGAACTTGCTCGGTGAGCGTTGGCGGACAGATCGCTGGCAGACATCCACCTACCATGAGGCTTTGAACGTGTTCCTGATTCTCCTTGCGCCGGCAGCGCCGCATATCTCTGAGGAGTTATGGCACTTGACCGGGCATCCGGGCAGCGTACATCAACAGACCTGGCCCGAAGCCTCAGCAGATCTCTTAGTCGCAGATGATGTAGAAGTGCCTGTGCAGATAAACGGCAGGCTGAGGGCGACCATACGGTTACCTGCCCACGCCTCGTCAGCTCTGGCTGAAGCACGCGCCCTCGCCGATCCAAAAGTCCAGCAGTTTCTTCAACACGGACATATCGAAAGAGTGTATTATGTGCCTGATAAGATCATCAATCTGATTGTAAACTGACGAGGTACTCAAAATGCCTTTCGCCTGTCCGCAGTGTAGGACCTACAATGGCCTGAAAATAACTGCCAGTATTGAGCTGCCGCCGGATCGGGATAGCGAGGAGATTACCTTACAGGTAGTGAGCTGCAAAGTTTGTGATTTCAAAGGTCTGGCACTGTATGAGGAATCTCGGCGTAGTTTTTATGAAGGCGAAGATTGGAAGCATATCGGTTATTGGGTCTCACCAGACGCTGTGGAGTCGGTGGTGACAGCAATTCTTTCCTGTCCAGACCCTTTCAATGCCCAGTGTGATTGTCCCGCTCATACCATCCTGGCAGAGGGAGATGCGCAAGGTGTTTGGAAAGGCCTTTTAGAGATGCAGCTCGGGCATACATTCTTAATGCGCATGGCAATGATTTAATGAACCCCAATTCTATTGTATTGGCTTCCACCTGGAATCCGCGCGGCGAGATTGATCGCTTCGAGCGTATCCTGAAGCGTCTTGAAAAGACATATGAGCGCATTTATATTTCACTGCCTGCGCAGCCAGATGACCCTGCTGGTCAGACTGCGCTCCTGGAACGCCTGGCAGGGAGCTCTGTATCATGTTACATCAACCACGACTGGTCCTGGGGACGCTACATGGCCTTGAAACTGGCCTCACAGAGTGCGTCTCCCTGGATCCATTACGCCGACATGGATCGCCTGTTACGTTGGATTGAACAACGACCGGAAGAATGGCTGGAGACTTTACCGGTAATCCAGACTTGCGATTATCTGGTCATCGGGCGTACCACTCAGGCATACCAGACTCATCCGGCTGCTCTGGTCCAAACCGAAGCGTTGAGCAATGCTGTCATTTCACATATCGTTGGCAAGCAGATGGATGTAAGCGCGGGGTCAAAAGGCTTCAGTCTGGCAGCGGCGCGCTATGTTGTCGAACATACGACGCCCGGTCATGCCCTGGGCACGGATGGGGAGTGGACGGTGCTCCTGAAGCATGCCGGCTTCAAAATATCTTACATAGAAGTCGATGGTCTGGATTGGGAATCGGCAGACCGTTACCAGGCTAATGCTGCTGATGCTCTGCGCCAACAGCAGGCAGCTGCTGCTTATGATGCTGATCCGGCCAATTGGGCACGCCGCACGGCCGTCGCGGCCGAGATCATCCGTGTTGGTCTGGCGACTGCTGGTCGACAAGAAACAGTTGAGACCCGCTCTCGGCGGAATCCTGAAGAATGGTTATAATCGCCCGAAAAGCGTTTTAATGTGGAGAGTAGAATGGCAGAGAACACTGGCTACAACCATACTGAGATTGAACAAAAATGGCAGCAACGCTGGGAGGCGGATGGTCTTTATCATTCGAATATCGATCCTCAGCGGCCAAAACATTATGCATTGACCATGCTGCCGTACCCGTCGGGTGACCTGCACATTGGACACTGGTATGCGATCACTCCCAGTGATGCCCGGGCGCGATTCATGCGTATGCGGGGCTACAATGTCCTGTTCCCGATGGGTTTTGATGCCTTTGGTCTCCCGGCTGAAAATGCTGCTGTACGCCGCAACATTCACCCCAAGCAGTGGACATACGCCAACATTGAACGCATGCGCGGCCAATTAAAGAGCATGGGCGCCATGTTTGATTGGCGGCGCGAAGCTGTGTCAGCCGATCCGAAGTATTACCGCTGGACCCAGTGGTTCTTTAGCCAACTCTTCAAGCATAACCTGGCCTACCGAAAGATGTCCCCGGTGGACTGGTGCCCCAACTGCAACACGACCCTGGCGCGCGAGCAAGTTTGGGGGGATGATCGCCATTGTGAACGCTGTGGCACACCGGTGATCAAAAAAAACCTGGATCAGTGGTTCTTCCGTACCACGCATTATGCCGAAGAGTTGTTGGATTTTTCGCACCTGGATTGGCCTGAGCGTGTCCAGACGCTGCAGACCAATTGGATTGGACGCTCGGAAGGCTCTTCTGTTGTTTTCACCAGTGAGCTGGGGGACCCCATAGAGGTATTCACCACTCGCCCAGATACATTGTGGGGTGCTACTTTCATGGTCCTGGCGCCAGAACATCCACTGGTTGCAAAGATCACCTCTCCTCAGCAAAAGGCAAAGGTAGAGAGCTATATTTTCGATGCCACTCGCCAGACCGATATCCAGCGTGAATCTGCAGATAAAGATAAATCGGGCGTATTTACAGGCGGTTTTGCAATCAACCCGGTCAATGGCAAGCGCATTCCCATATGGATCGCAGATTATGTTCTGATGACCTACGGCACCGGGGCGATTATGGCTGTCCCTGCCCATGATGAACGCGATTTTGCCTTTGCCTTGAAATTTGGCCTGCCTATTCTGCCGGTGATCGATCGTCCGGATGGCTTGACCAAATCTATTATCCGAGATGGCTCGACACAGCCCGGCTTCGAGGAAGCTCTCCAGGCTGCTGGTTTTCTGCCCTTCAAAGCTGAAGATGGCTTGCGAGTCACACTGCCAGAAGACATAGTGTCGCGCTTTATTGAGCTCTGCCAGGAGTATCTGCTTCCGCAGGCCTGGATTGAAATTGTCGGTACGCAGTGGCTGTTCATCTTTAGCGATGGAATTGAGCGTTGGGATTCGGTTGAAGCTGATGCACAGATTTTGCAGCGCTGTAAGAGTCTATCAACAACTGTACATTCTGCACGCAGCCTGATGGAAATGCTTTGGGAGCGCGAATTCTACCGAGATGCCCTGTTCCATGATGCTTATGGCACAATGATTAACTCGGACGAATTTAGTGGAACTCCAGGTGACACGGCCAAAAAGACTGTGATCCATTGGCTGGAAGAGCAAGATGCAGGCAAAGGCGCTGTTAACTATCGCTTGCGTGACTGGTTAATATCACGCCAGCGTTATTGGGGCGCGCCGATTCCAATCATCTTCTGCCCTGAACATGGCCCGCAGGTTGTCCCCGATGACGAGCTGCCGGTTCTGCTGCCTGAGGATGTGGAGTGGAAGCCGACCGGAGAAAGTCCTCTAAAGCTGCATCCGACCTGGAGACAGACTACCTGCCCGGTATGCGGCGGACCAGCCGAACGTGAAACCGATACGATGGATACCTTTATGTGTTCGTCCTGGTACCATCTGCGCTATCTCAGCCCGGATTATCCGAGAGGACCATTCGATCCAGCCGAGTATGCTTATTGGATGCCAGTAGATACCTATACCGGTGGGATAGAGCATGCCACCATGCACTTGATATACACGCGCTTTTTCCATAAAGCCGGGCGCGACATGGGTGTCATGCAAGGTCCCGAGCCTATGCTGCAGTTACGTAATCAAGGAATCATCCTGGGTGAAGACTCGGAGAAGATGTCCAAGAGTCGCGGGAATGTGGTTGCTCCGGATGATCTGGTGAATCGTTATGGCGCTGATGTCGTGCGTGCTTATTTGATGTTCTTCGCGCGTTGGGAATTAGGCGCTCCCTGGAATTCGAGTGGTATTGAGGGCACCGCACGCTGGATCCGCCGCGTCTGGTCTCTCTTTACAGAGCCTGCCCAATCTGGCCGTGCCAGCGAAGAGACCATCCGTAATCTTCGCCAGAAAACTCACCAGACTTTGCGGCAGGTGACGCATGATTTTGAAAGATTTGAATTCAATACGATCGTAAGTGGTCTGATGGAATTACTCAACGAAATGACGCGCGCCAAAGCGGCGGGAGCAGGGTCTGACCCGGCCTGGCGGGAAGTCGTTGATCTGTACTTGCGCATGATGGCGCCGGTGACCCCGCATATCGCTGAAGAAATATGGAGTTACTTGAGAAAGCGATACTCCATTCATTTGCAGCCCTGGCCGGCTGTGGATGAAGAAGCGGCAAAGGAAGATGAAGTAACGTTGGCGATCCAGATTAATGGAAAAGTACGCGACCGCATTACTGTGCCACTGGACATGGAATCCGCACAGGTACAGGCCCTGGCTCTGGCCAGCGAGGTGGTTCAAAGACACCTGGAAGGCAGCATCCCGCGTAAGGTAATTGTAGTCCCGGGAAAATTGGTCAACATTGTTGTTTGATTTTTGCCAGGTGCTTGGAGGCTTAATGCGCATCGAGGATCTAAACTGGTTTGATGTTGAACAATACTTGCATGGCGATGACCGGCTCATCTGGGTTTTGGGTGCCTGCGAGCAACATGCCTACCTCAGCCTGCTTACCGATGTGCGTATTCCGATGGCTTTGGCAGATGCTTCCAGCCAACAAACCGGAGTATTGGTTGCGCCTGCTCTTAATTTTGGATCTTCCCCCTATTTCCTGGCTTACCCGGGCACTCTTAGCCTGCGGAGCACTACACTGCTTGATCTGGTTGAGGATATCGTCCGCTCGGCTTACCGGCATGGATTTCGTAGGCTACTGCTTCTGAACGGACATGGCGGGAATGATCCTGCGCGCAGCCGGCTTTATGAATTATTGAACGAGCTGCCTGATTTGCAGATTGCCTGGTATGCCTGGTGGCAGTCCCATTCCGTGGAGGAAGTAGCATTAAAACATGAACTTAAACGCGCCCATGCGAATTGGATGGAAGCGTTTCCGTTTACCAGAGTAGCTGATCTCCCGGCAGTTGAGAAACCCCCGCCCCATATTTCAGGCTTGCTTTCAGCAGATGCTGCCCGCCTGGCTTATCAAGAAGGGTCTTTTGGCGGGTTTTATGAGGCTGATCCAGCTATAATGGATGAGATGTTTACTGCAGCGTTGCAAGACGTCCTGCAGTTAATCAAATTTGAAAGTTAGCAGCCCACTGCGGGTGAAAAAATATCCACTGAGGTGAAAAATGCACGAACGAAAACCGATCTATCCGCCCGGTGCAGCCAAACCCCTGGCTCCTTATTCTCCTGGCATCGATGCCGCCTGTTTTGTGTACGTTTCTGGGCAGCTAGGTCTCGATCCGTCGGTTAATAAAATTGTTCCCGGTGGGATAGAAGCCGAGACACGCCAGGCATTGATCAATGTGCAGACCATTCTTAACGCTGCAGATACAACGTTGGAGCAGGTTGTCAAGGTGACCGTTTTCCTGCGCGACATTAATGATTTCGCGGCTATGAACGGAGTCTACGGTCAATTTTTTGTGGAAGAACCTCCCGCTCGATCAGCTTTTCAGGTAGCTGCTTTGCCGCTTGGCGCAGCAGTTGAGATCGAAGCCATCGCCCTCCGTAAATAGCGAATTCCCTTCTCCTACCTAAGGAGATATGTGATTTCACAATCCTTAGGCATGGGATATCTGGAAAATCTACGTTTGCGCCAGGCGAGCCGCATGCAGAAACAGGTACTCAGAGAGAACACACTGGGCCGTCCCATGGAACAGTGTGTTATCCTATTTCTATGCGGAGCCAGGGCATGCTGAAAGTTTCGGTGATTGTGCCATGTTACAATGAGCAGGAAACCATTCGCCTCTTGCTGAAATCCCTGTGTGATCAGACGATTAATAAGAGCGATTTTGAAGTCGTTATCGCTGATGGCATGTCTACTGACCAGACCCGAGCTGTTATTGCCGATTTTCAAAAATCTAACCCGCTGCTGAACGTGCGTGTTGTCGACAACCCTGATCGTAATATCCCATCCGGATTGAATCGAGCCATTGCTTCCGCCCAGGGAGAATGGATTGTACGCCTGGACGCGCACTCAATGCCCCGACCGGATTATGTGGAACGCAGCGTGGCAGCTCTGGAGCAAGGTTTGGGTGAGAATGTAGGTGGGGTGTGGGAGATTCAACCATTCGGGAACGGTATCCAGGCACGCGCCATCGCAGCCGTCGCAGCCCATCCCTTGGCGGTAGGAGACGCTCACTACCGCTTTGGGACGCGTCCCCAGATCACTGATACGGTACCATTTGGGGCGTATGCGCGCAGTCTGGTAGACCGCATTGGTGGATATGATGAAAGCTTGCTCACCAACGAGGATTATGAATTCAATACCCGTATCCGTGCCATTGGTGGGCGTATCTGGCTGGATCCAGCGATCCGGACGGTATACTTCGCTCGACCTGATCTGGGCGCTCTGGCGCGCCAATACTGGCGCTATGGCTATTGGAAAGCGCGCATGCTGCGCAGGTATCCGGCGAGTTTGCGTTGGCGTCAGGCTATTCCGCCGCTCTTCGTTGCCACGCTCTTAGCAGGCTCTGCGGCAGCAATTTTTTGGCCGGCGGTGCGTCTTCTGTTAGCGGCACTGATCCTTATATACATTCTGATTCTATTTGGCGCTGGCCTGCAAATTGCATGGAAGAAAAAAGATCTGGCATTACTGGCCGTGGTGCCGCTGGCAATCGCAATCATGCATTTAACCTGGGGAAGCGCATTCTTGTGGAGTATGATTAAACAACGGGAAGCAGACGAGGCTCCCGGATAAAACTATGAGTAACGCTAAACGGACATCTAAATCCAGTCCCTGGCAGCTGCGGCAGGGTGAACGGCGTACGATCCTTCTGGTGGGTGATTTTGTAATGGCTGCCCTGGCCCTGGTGATTTCTCTATATTACTGGGCCAGTTCATCGCGCTGGTTGACTGGTTTAGAATTTCTCGAAAAAAGACCTGCCATCTGGTTCTATTTGCTACCGTTGATCTGGATTTTCCTGATGGTTGAGTTGTATGATATGCACCGGGCGATTGACTTTGGTCAAACAGTGCGTGGGGTGATCACTGCTGCGATCATTGGCCTGGGAATTTATCTTTTGTTTTACTTTACGTCGGAGCCGAACTCACTTCCCAGGCGCGGCATCGCAAGCTACTTGACTAGTGTCATTGCGCTAACACTGCTGTGGCGCTGGATCTTTATCCGCATCTTTACTGCGCCTGCGCTCATGCGTCGCGTATTACTGGTGGGTGGGGGTCGTACAGGTGAGTTATTGTTGGCGATCATCAACGATTTATGGCCGCCGCCATTTTTTTTGGTGGGGATTATTGATGACGATCCCGATAAACAAGGTAAGCAGATCGAGGGACTGACTGTAATTGGCAAACACCAGGACTTACTGCAGGTGGTCAAGGACCAACAAATATCTGATATCATCGTTGCCATTTCAGGGGAAATGCAGGGCGGTATGTTCCAAACGCTGTTGGATGCCCAGGCTGCGGGTGTGGAAATCTCGCGCATGCCGGTTGTCTACGAGGAGCTTTTGGGTCGTGTGCCGATCCGCCTCCTGGAAGCAGATTGGATTTTGCGCTCATTTGTTGATCAGGCACGCGCCAGTGGTTTCTATATCCTGGGAAAGCGCATCCTGGATATTTTAGGTGGCTTATTCGGCAGTTTGGTGTTATTGCTTATCTTGCCTTTCGTCACTCTGGCTATCATGCTGGATGATGGCCGGCCGGTCTTTTATTCACAGACGCGCTCGGGTCGTGGTGGACAACCCTATTCCATTCTAAAATTCCGTACCATGCGTAACGATGCAGAAGCAGATGGGCGGCCAAAATGGGCCAAGGAAGACGATGAACGAGCAACGCGGGTTGGTCGTGTTCTGCGTAGAACGCATATGGATGAGCTGCCACAATTCTTTAATGTGCTGCGCGGTGAGATGAGCCTGGTTGGACCACGTGCCGAACGACCTGAATTGGTCGAATTGTTCCAGCAGCATGTGCCATTCTACCGGGCGCGCTTGATGGTCAAGCCGGGTATTTCCGGTTGGGCTCAGGTGAACTATGGTTATGCTTCAACCATCGACGAGACTATTGTCAAGCTGGAGTACGATCTTTATTATATAAAACATCGCAATATCATCATGGATATCATGATCATGTTACGTACCCCCTCAACCATGTTAGGTTTGCGCGGTCGATAAGCAAAATGAAACCCAGGTTATTCCTCCGCAATCGCTGGCTTCTTTTGGGGGACCTGCTGCTGATCATAATTTCTGGTCTCGGTAGTTTTGCATTACGTACCGATTTAGGCCCTTTATTTGTCTACTATTTGCCCCAGGCAATCTGGCTGATTGGAATTTCGCTGGTCGTCAAACCGATCATCTTTCGCGCCTTCGGTTTTTACCGGCGTCTATGGGCTTATGCCAGTGTCCAGGAACTTAAGCTGATCTTTTTAGGGGTTACCAGCTCCTCAGTGGTGGTCTCTTTAATGGTCGTCCTGTTACGGGCTTTGGAAATCGTCCCAAACTTTCCGCGCAGCCCACTGCCCATTGATTGGCTGCTGACTTTGCTTCTGGTCGGCGGGATGCGTTTTTCGATGCGCTTGCTGGCTGATATTCAGACCAACCAGCCCGAATACAGGCGCCGTAAACGGGTCTTGATTGTGGGGGCTGGAGACGCAGGCGCGCTGGTTGTGCGAGAAATGCAGAAGAACCCTGAGCTGATGGTAGAGCCGGTCTGCTTTCTGGATGATGACACTGAAAAACAACGCCAGCAAATCCATGGTATCCCGGTAGCAGGAACCCTGAGCGATTTAAGCCGCGTAGTGATCACGCGCCGAATCGATGAGGTAATCATTGCTATTCCGAGCGCTCCAGGGCGCGTTGTCCGGCAGGTGGCAGAAGCCTGCCGGTTAAAAGGCATCCCATTTCGCACGATGCCGGGTATTTATGAATTAATTGGCGGCAAAGTTAATGTCAGTCGCTTACGTGAGGTTGAGATTGCCGACTTGTTGCGCCGCGAACCTGCTCAGATTGATGAGAGGCGGATAGGCAACAGTCTGGGAGGCAAGCGGGTTATGATCACCGGGGCTGGTGGATCAATTGGACGTGAATTATGTCGTCAGGTGGCGCGCTGGAGCCCATCGGCATTGATCCTGTTAGGGCACGGTGAAAACTCTATTTTTGAGACTTTGCTGGAGCTGGAGGAGAATTTCCCAAATATTCCGCTGCATCCGATTATTGCTGATGTGCGCGATCTGGATCGGCTCAATATTGTCTTCGAACAGCTTCGTCCACAGGTAATCTTCCATGCCGCCGCGCACAAGCACGTACCTCTCATGGAAGCAAATGTTGAGGAAGCCATCTCGAATAATGTCCAGGGTACCCGCAATATTGTAGAGGTCGCTGCAACCTATGGGGTTGAGCGCCTGGTGATGATCTCCACAGACAAGGCTATCCGACCGACCAGCATCATGGGGGCTGCAAAGCGGATGGCTGAGTTAATCGTGTTAGATGCCGCGCAGCGCTCCGGTTTGCCTTACTCAGTGGTGCGGTTTGGGAATGTGCTGGGCAGTCGTGGCAGCGTCGTTCCTTTATTTAAACGCCAGATCCTGTTAGGTAGGCCGATAACAATTACACACCCCGACATGAAACGCTATTTTATGACGATCCCCGAAGCTGTACATCTGGTTTTACAGGCCGCCGCTATGGGCGATGGCGCAGAAGTCTTTGTCTTGAATATGGGCGAGCAAGTACGTATCCTGGATCTGGCTGAGGATCTAATTCGCCTCTCGGGGCTTGAACCTGGACGAGATGTAGAAATCCAGTTTACCGGTATTCGTCCGGGAGAAAAGCTGAATGAACAACTGTGGGATCAATACGCGAGCTACAAACCTACACCCCATCCGGACATCGTCTTGCTTGAGGATGAAGATATTCTGGCTGGGGACGCGCTAACAGAAAAAATTGAGGCATTAATTCATCTGGCACGTGAAGGGGATGTGGGGGGGATTATTCAAATTCTTGATGAAAGTATTCCTGGTGCATCCATGCGCAGCACGCCTCCGCCGGATCTCACCTCTTATGTTTGAGCTGTGAAATATTCCAATCGTTGGTTAATCGATGCCTGAAATAAACCGTAGAGAATGGGATGCCTGGTTGGCAGGTATACCTACGGCGCACTTGCTGCAAACTGGCGCCTGGGGAGAGTTGAAGGCTGCTTTTGGCTGGCAGCCTGTGCGCTGGATAGATAAGTTATCCCACGCGAAATATGGCGCACAGATTCTCTTTCGCCGGCTGCCTTTGGGATTTTCATTCGCATACCTTGCTCGTGGTCCCGTCCTGGCGGATGCTGGTGAATCCATCAACTGGAACCAGCTTTGGCTAGATCTGGATAATATATGTCGGGCACATCGGGCAGCCTTCTTAAAAATCGAGCCAGATGTTTGGGAAGATCTTTCAGCACAGCTGCCCATTCCCCCAGGAGTGGTGCCGAGCCATCACGCTATTCAGCCGCCTCGCACGGTCCTGATTGATCTCACGGCTGCAGAAGATGAAATTCTGGGGCGCATGAAGCAAAAGACTCGCTATAACATCCACCTGGCAGAAAAAAAGGGTGTCCAGGTTCACACCTCGGATGATCTATCTACTTTTTTTCACTTGATTTCCATTACCGGAGCACGGGATAGCTTCGGTGTTCACAGCCGCTCTTATTATCAAAAAGCTTATGATCTATTTGCGTCTCAGGAAGCATGCCAGCTTTTTCAGGCAGATTACCAGGGAGAGCCCCTGGCAGCCCTGATGGTCTTTTTATCTGGGTCACGTGCCTGGTATCTATATGGCGCCTCAGGTGATGCTCATCGGGAGAAAATGCCTACCTATTTGTTGCAATGGGAGGCCATGCGTTGGGCTAAAGTGCATGGTGCTCGGCAGTATGACCTATATGGAGTCCCGGATGTCCCTCAAACCGAGCTGGAAGAGCAATTTTTGAACCGCTCCGATGGTCTGTGGGGTGTTTATCGCTTTAAAAGAGGCTTTGGTGGTGTCATCCAGCGTGCTGTTGGCCCCTGGGATCGAATATACCGGCCATTAATTTACCGCGCTTACGATATTTGGATGAACCGTTCTCGAGGTGTGGATTGAATTCACATAACAGCTGATGGATGCCATTACCTGGAGCGCTATCCTGCATCAATTACCTGCCTCTCATATCCTTCAGACGTGGGAGTGGGGGGAGTTTAAGGCCCACTATGGCTGGCAGCCTGTTCACCAAATCTGGAGAACCTCCCCAAATGAATTATTTGGTGCAGCACTGCTGTTAAAACGTACTTTATTTCGCCGTTTGGGAAACCAACCTGCAGTTCTGTATGCGCCTAAGGGACCATTACTGGATTGGGAAAATGCCTCTTTACGAGAGCAGGTTCTGATCAATTTGTCTCAAATCGCGCGCCAACAGGGTGCAGTATTTATTAAAATTGATCCGGATGTACGTCTGGGTTCAGGTGTACCAGGTGAATTAAACGAAGTACCCGATCCATCAGGTGAACAGGTAATAAATCAATTGCAAGCCAGCGGTTGGCGTTTTTCACAGGATCAGATCCAGTTTAAGAATACAATGCTGATCAATCTGAAACAAACTGAAGAAGAATTATTGGGAAGCATGAAGCAAAAGACGCGTTACAACATCCGCCTGGCTGCCAGGCGCGGTGTTGAAATACGTACGGGAACCACACAGGACTTGCCGGAGCTTTACAGCATGTATGCTGAAACATCCCTGCGCGATGGGTTCGTCATTCGTTCGATGGATTATTATCTGCATCTGTGGGAGTCGTTCATTCAGGCAAATCTGGCACAACCCTTAATTGCTGAGGTTGGCGGCAGGAGCGTGGCTGGCTTGATTTTATTTTATTTCGGTAAGCGTGCCTGGTATCTGTATGGCATGTCACGCGAATTGGAGCGTGAAAAGATGCCAAATTACCTCTTGCAGTGGGAAGCTATCCGCCGTGCACAGGCTCTGGGTTGTGAGATTTATGATCTTTGGGGAGCTCCTGATGTATTCAGTGAACATGATCCTATGTGGGGGGTTTATCGTTTCAAAGAAGGCCTGGGAGGCCAGGTCGTACGCCATATTGGGGCATGGGATCTGCCTGTGCGACCCAATCTGTACACGCTGTACACGCGGGTATTGCCGTGGGTTTTAGAGCGCATGCGCCGGCGTGGCAACCAGCATACGCGCCAGGCTGCTGGAGTTTAATCCAATAAATCAACCCTGAGGAATCGCATGAAGATATTGCCCCGCGTTCGCTTCGCACATTTACCGACACCAGTGGAAAAAATGCCGCGCCTGGCTGCAGCACTAGGGGGTCCAGTGCTGTCAATTAAGCGCGATGACCAGACCGGTCTGGCTTTTGGAGGCAATAAAACCCGCAAGCTGGAATATCTGGTCGCTGAAGCTCAGGCCAATGGCGCGCGAACTTTGATAACTACTGGTGCGGTGCAATCCAATCATTGTCGCCAAACGGCTGCGGCGGCAGCCCGATTTGGATTTGAGTGCATTTTGGTCCTGGCAGGTGATCCAGCGCTGGATCAAGGAACAACAGCCAATCTGTTATTGGACCAGCTGCTGGGTGCAAAGATTATCTGGACCAGCCGGGATGCGCGCGACCTGGCACTTGAGGGGGCCTTTCAGGATGCCTGGAATGCGGGTAAACGACCGTATCGTGTACCCTACGGTGGGTCTGGTCCGGTGGGAGCTGCAGCCTATGTATTTGCTCTGAAAGAACTACTGGAGCAAGGCGTTCATCCGGATACGATTGTATTTGCAACCTCGTCAGGGGGCACCCAGGCTGGATTGGTCCTGGGCAAAGAACTCTTCGGTTATAAGGGACGCATCCTGGGGATCAGCGTGGATGAGCCTGCTCAACAGCTAAAGAATCATGTGGCTGATTTAGCCAACCAGACTGCTGATCTCCTGGATACAACGATCCGTATTGACCCCGAGAGTGTAAATGTGGATGATCATTATTTGGGCGCCGGGTATGGTATCCCCACACCAGCAGATATCGAGGCGATTCGGCTATTTGCCCAAACAGAGGCGATCTTGTTGGACCCAGTGTACACAGGCCGTGCAGCGGCTGGCTTGCTGAATCTGGCGCGTAAAGGTGCTTTCACGCCCGGTGAGCAGGTGCTGTTCTGGCATACCGGGGGGAACCCGGCCTTGTTTGCGGGACGCTATCAGGAAGTACTCAGCAGCTGAATTACCTTTTAGTCATTTAAATTTCGAAAGTCTTGTCCGATGGTTTTTCGAGCGCTGGTTCCTGGAAGAGGGATCGGCGCTGAGAGCGAGGGGATTCCTGCAGGCGGCTGAGCCAGCGTTCAAACATCTTGCGCAGAGATAGCTTGCGGATAATCTGGCTGGCCTGGTAGGCTTTTTCAATGTCTGGCTCTTGAGTGCTGAACAGGCTGAGCTGGTACTCTGCAACCAGTTGTTGGGCTGGATCAGCCGCGGCTGGCAAAATTGCGCCAAGCCGGTCGGCCCTCTCGTTGGGTGTATCTGTGTCGGCGCCAGGTTGCCCTACTCGACCTAAAGCTCTGTTTACTTCAAGATAGGCGCGACTCAGTGAGGGTAACTGCACCAATTGTGACCAGCGTTGAATGAAGGCTGGTGGGCGAGCGCCGATCTGGATCAGTGATTTTTCTACCATGACAGGGAAGGGCGGCAGGCTGATACGCGGTGCGGCTTTCTTAGACGCTTGATCTGCCCAGAGCAACCATTTTTCGGATGGCTCCCAGCCAAGTTTACGCCAGATCGTTACCAGCAGCACCGGGAGTGGGGGTAAGAAGAAGCGCATGATCAATGTCAGCACGGTCAGCCCCGCCACTGCAGCCAGGATGATCCGCAGGTAGTCTATCGGGTTCAAAACTGTCTCGATAGGGCTGGCAGGGTTACGTCGCTGCTCCTCAAGTAAGGAACGGCGCTCTTCATCCATCTGCCGAAGCTCGTCCTGTAAAGACCCGTCGCCCGAATCGGAATTATCAGTTGCCCCACCAGATAGCCGCACGATCAATGGTTGGGATGCGGTAGGTTCAAACTCTACCCAGCCAATAGCTGGAAAATAGACTTCAGGCCAGGCGTGGGCATCGCGTTGGCGCACGTAATACCGGGGGTCGACCAGTTTCTCGCCTTGCGCATAGCCGACGGAGAAGCGGGCTGGAATACCTAAAGAACGCAGCAGGACTACTTCAGCTGAAGCGTAATAATTGCAGAATCCCTGGCGTAAGTCAAACAGGAACCAGTCTACGGCATCCTGTCGCGCTGGTTGTGCCGCGATTGTGTCGGCGTAAGTGATATTGCTGCGCAGCCAATTCGTTACGGCAAAGGCGATATCGTATGGGTTATCGTGTCCAGCAGCAATCTCTTCAGCCAGGGCACGCGTTCTATCGGTGATGGTTTCGGGAAGCTGTAAGTAACGCTCAGTGACCCATTCTGGATATTCAGTGCCTGCTGCACGTAGTTCTGCAACCGACGCAAAGGGCGGGGAAGCCTGTACGGAATAGATCTCGCCGGCTGCCAGGCCAGGCTCGGCGCGTAGCCCAGAGATATCAATATTGCCATCAGCATCCTTCACAGCGGTAATCACGGAAGGACGACTTATCCAATTTGGCTGCGCTGGGGTGTACATGGTTGATATAGGCGTTGCAGGATAGAACTCAAACACTCCAGGGAAACGCCCGGTTGAGGTTTCATACACCAGATTGTCCACCTCAGGATCGAAGGTTGAAGCGCTGATGATAGTGCTTAACCACTGCCCATTTTGATAGGTATCGTAGGTGCGGGCGCGCCAGTATAGGCGCACAGTAGAGGGCAAGCCGATGGGGACGCTAACCTGCATGATTTGTTGGTCTGAGAGTACATTGCCGCGCCCAAGAAAAACGCTATCGCCGTAATAATTGGTGACAATGCCTACCGAAGACCGTAACGATGCAAAAGCGTTATCAAAGCGGTCTCTGATCACATTGTATGGTTGTTTGATCTTTTCCCAGGCGCGTTCAGCAGATGGAAAAGTTTCTGCCAGGGCCGGGGCTGTCCAGGCAAAGATAACCATGATTGCGGTAGCCAGGATAGCTGTGCGGATGAAATCCACGCTCAGGTGGGGTGGCAAGCTTATACGAGATTTTTGCCAGCGGCTGAAGCGCTGCAGATAAGTCAGACGGGCGACAAGCACCAGGGCAAAGAAAAGGTAGAAAGCCAGGAACCACACTCTCCGTGCGATGGCAGCATCGAAAGAGTGAATGAGGAATAATGCAATACCGGAAGGAAATATTGCCTGCCAGGCCTGTCCGTAGCGTACGACGGTGTAGGCAGCGTGAACACTCAGCATCCAGAACAAAGCCACCATTAGAACCAGGAAGAGCAACGAATCTATGACGGTTTCCTGGCGAAAGATCTGGCCGATAATTATGCCTAACCGGCCGGTAATGCTCTGGAAGCGCTCTGGCCAGCCGATCGAGCTGGCATACAGGCTGGCAATCTGCCAGGGAACCAAAAAGACACCATATGCAGTCGCCAGGAAGCCAACCAGGCGCGCAGAGAATTTGCTCTGACCCAACAGCATACCGAAGATCAATCCCAGCAGGGAGATCGTTTGGGCCAGTTCGAGATCATCAGTCCATTGTGTAGCGACTAGTCTAGTCGCGGCAGTAAGCACAGCGATGCTTAGCAGGGCTGCTGCCGGTAGATCCCACCAGCGATCCGGAGTAGTACTTTTCTGATCCATCAGATACCTACCTGTACCTCAATCACCTTTATTACACATGAATTCCCAGCCAGGTTCAGTTCAATAATTTAGGAGTTACGTAATTCCAACCAGGGGCGTAAATCCTATATTTTTTATGCTACCATAAATCCGAGCTTGTTTATCTGGTTATTGCATGAATATTAATTTCTCAAATATTCCTTTAAGGAAAGACCTTATGGTTATCCGATCTGCCTGGACTGCATTGCTCCTAAAGAGGATAAGTTTGTGTGGTTACTCAACGATCAGGTGTGCGAAACTGGCGTGTCCGCAGAGCCCATACTCTTGCCAGGTGTGTAAGTCCAAAAGGTAATAAAGAATTTGTGATATTCATCAGTTTAAATAGATTAATGATTACGTTCACATGCCACTCATCTTATGGTAAAATTTTTCAGACTATGCCCCAGATCAAGACCAGCTTATCCGAAGCTGGTTTTGTTACGCGGTAATAGACGCCTGATTGGCTGGGGTTTTATTATCTCTTGAGGAGTGCCCATGGTTGAGCAACAATGGTTATATATCGGCGTCTTTTTGATTATCGCTCCCGTGTTTCCGGCGCTTGCTATTCTTCTCCCCCGTTTTATTGCGCCTCGAAAACCAAATCCAATTAAACTACAAACCTATGAATGTGGCATTGAAACGGTTGGTGATTCCTGGGTGCAGTTCAAGGTTCAATATTACATCTACGCCCTGGTTTTCCTGGTCTTCGATGTCGAAATTGTATTTCTGTACCCCTGGGCGGTAGCGCTAGATATCTTGCCATTATTCGCTGTGGTAGAAGGGATCATTTTTATTATGATCCTGGTGGGTGGATTGTTCTATGCCTGGCGAAAAGGCGTCCTCGAGTGGTTCTAACTTGCGTGTTTTAATCTGAAAAGGCTGAGGCCAACCCCTCAGCCTTTGTTATGCCTGCGTGCTGGTTATTGGTTTTCGAAAAAAATCTTTAGGAGACATTAAACAATGGATCCAATTAACTCCATTGCCAACTGGTTAGAAGGCTTGTTTACAGGATGGGGCCTGGCGCCGTGGCTGGTAAACCTCATCCTGACCGGATTGGGTATTGTAGTCTTGTCCACGGTTGCCCTGATTGTGGCGATTGTGTGTGTTTGGATAGAGCGAAAAGTAGTTGCTCGTTTTCAGGACCGCCTGGGTCCAAACCGCCTGGGTCCTTTTGGTTTGGTTCAACCTTTTGCCGACATCTTGAAACTACTGCTTAAGGAAGATATCACACCTACCGGTGTGGATAAAATCCCCTATAACATCTCGCCAATTATCGCGCTTGCCACAGTGCTGATCCTTTGGGGGATCATTCCCCTTACGCCTACTGTTCTGGGCTCGGATATAAACGTTGGGGTTCTCTTTATTGTAGCGATGGGCGCGATCAGCACGTTGGGCATAATCATGGCGGGTTGGGCCTGTAACAATAAGTATGCCTTGTTGGGTGCTTTTCGCATGGTTGCCCAGATGGTTTCCTATGAAGTGCCAATGGTTATCGCTTTAATGATCCCGGTAATTCTGGCATCATCGATGGGCATCCATCAGATCGTGGAAAGCCAATCCGTCTGGTACATTTTCGTTGTCCCCTTAGCTGCGCTGATCTTCTTGATCTCCTCTCAAGCCGAGTTGGGTCGCGGACCTTTCGATCTGGCGGAAGCGGAGTCGGAAATTGTAGCCGGTTTCCATATCGAGTATAGCGGTATGAAATTCGGCATGTTCTACGCCGGCGAGCTGTTACACGCCTTTACTGTAGGCGCACTGTTTGCCTCCCTTTTCCTGGGCGGCTGGAGCGGTCCATTCGTGGAGCAGGTACCGATGCTGGGCGTGGTTTATCTTTTCACCAAAGCGCTGTTCATTTATTGGGTAATTATGTGGATCAAGTATTCCTTGCCACGTTTGCGCATTGACCATATGTTGAGTTTCAACTGGAAATTCCTTACCCCGCTCGCGTTAGCGCTGCTGATGGTTGTGGCTTTGACGCACAAGCTGCTGTCAAATACTGACCCCTGGGTGTATGTCCTATCGATGCTGGTTGCCAATATCGCGGTAGGGTGGATTGCCCTCAGCCTGGCGCGCCGTCGAGCCATCATTGAACGTAAGAAATTTGAAGAAAATCGTGCGTTAGCCCGCCCTGCCGAAAGCGCCGCTGCTGCGCCCACTTCCTGATCCTGGAGGCGATTAATGACTGCTGTGCAGATAATTTTTCTCTTAGTAGCTGCAGCCACCTTGGGGGCTGGTTTGTTGGTGGTTACAGCGCATAACCTGATTCATGCCGCCTTGTGGCTGGTTGTCTCCCTTTTTGGGATAGCAGTATTGTATGTGTTGTTAAACGCTGGCTTTTTGGCGGTAGCGCAGGTGGTCATTTATATTGGTGCGATTGCCATCCTGGTGATTTTTGCGATCATGCTCACCCGCAAGGTCGCCGCGGACAGCGGTCCACAAACCAATTCCAATTGGGGGTGGGGTGCTGCTCTGGCAGCAGCTCTATTTGGAGCATTGTTCTGGATCTTCCAGGGCTGGCCTGGCATTAACACTGCTTTACAGCCGCTGAGCGAAAGTCAAGATACTGTTGTGCAGCTGGGTCAGGCTTTACTGGCGCCTGATGAATATTTGTTGGTTTTTGAAGTTGCCTCAGTATTGTTGTTGGCGGCATTAATTGGCTCGATTATGATCGCTCGGGTGCGAAAAGACAGCTAAGTGCTGTTGCTAGCTGCGGAGGAATTTATAGATGATCCCATTGTCCTGGTACTTGATCTTTGCCGCCGCGCTCTTCTGCACCGGTCTGTTTGGTGTTCTGGCGCGCAAAAATTCTATTGCTATCCTGATGGGCATTGAGCTGATGTTGAATTCAGTGAATGTCAATCTGGTGGCGTTCTGGCGCTATCGCACACCAGAAACGATCACCGGTCAGGTGTTTGCGATCATTGTCTTCGCTGTAGCTGCGGCGGAAGTTGCCGTTGGCCTGGCATTGTTTATATCCATTTATCGCCGCCGGAATACAGTGGTGGCGGATGAGATCAACCTGTTGAAATGGTGACCTATGGCAACTGAAACTCTCATCTGGCTTCTCCTCGTCCCGCCGCTGCTGGCCTTTTTCTTAATCGTTTTATTCACCAACCGCAGCAATCGCCTCAGCCATATCGTTGGGGTCGGGGCAGCCTTCCTATCCTGGTTGGGCAGCATGGTGGTTTTTTACCGGGCAGTAACCACCGAGCACCTGGGCGAGCATCCATTTGCTTCCAGTTTCAACTGGTTGGCGACTGGCGACACATACCTGAGCATCGGTCTGCTGATTGATCCGCTCACTGCAGTGACCCTGTTTTTTGTTGCCTGGACGATCTTAATGATTTTCCTTTACAGTGTCGGCTATCACAATTTCGGACAACCCAAAGGAGATCACGACCGGCCTGGTTTACCACCTCACGGCGCTACAATGATCGATGCGCATGGGCATTCCCATACGGTGCCTTCCATCGAGCCCATGTATGCCCGCTTTTTTGCCTTCATAGGTTTGTTCGCCTTCGGGATGTACTTGCTGGTGCTCAGTGATAACCTGGTCACCCTTTTTGTGGGTTGGGAGATCATGGGTTTATGCTCGTACCTGCTGATCGGCTTCTGGTATGGCAAAGAATCCGCCCGTGCAGCCATGGTCAAAGCCTTTCTGACCACCCGCATCGGTGATATGTTCATGCTGCTGGGCATTGCTTATTTATACTCATTCACGGGAACGCTGAGTTTTCGGGATATTTTGTACAACCAGGAGATGCTCAACCTGCTGGCGAGCACGCCAGCCGTGGGAGGCTTTCTAGGGCTTTCGGCAGCCGGATTGATCGGCATTCTGCTTTTCTTCGGTACGGTCGGAAAATCTGCTCAATTCCCGTTACACGTCTGGCTGCCGGATGCCATGGAAGGTCCGACTCCCGTCTCGGCAATGATCCATGCCGCGACCATGGTTTCCGCCGGTGTGTACATGGTCATTCGCTTCTTCCCCCTGCTCTCTGCAGGCATGGAACATGGTCACCTGACCACCGCCATGACGGTCTTATCGGTGGTGGGAGCCTTTACGGCGCTGTTTGCTGCCACCATTGCCCTGGCGCAGAACGATATCAAGCGTGTCCTGGCTTACTCAACCATCTCCCAGCTCGGTTACATGATTGCTGCCCTGGGCATTGGCGCTTATGTAGCAGCCGCATTTCATCTGATTACCCACGCCTTCTTCAAAGCGCTGCTTTTCCTTGGTTCCGGTTCCGTGATCCACGGCATGGAGCACGGTGTGCTGCACACCGGGGAGCATGTTGATCCGCAGGATATGTATAACATGGGCGGCCTGCGCAAGAAAATGCCCATTACCTTCTGGACGTTCCTGATCGGTGGGTTTGCTCTGTCAGGCTTCCCGCTGGTGACCGCCGGCTTCTGGTCTAAGGATGAAATCCTGGCGGATGCCTGGGGACATGGGCACTATATTGTTTTCGGTGTGCTGGCCCTGGCGGCATTATTGACAGCCTTCTATACCATGCGCCAGATTACCCTGACCTTCCTGGGAGAGCCGCGCACCAAGGCGGCTGAGCATGCTCAGGAGACTCCCTGGACGATGACTCTGCCCTTGAGCATCCTGGCGGTCTTCGCCGTCGTTGCTGGTTGGGTAGGTATCCCCGAGCACTTCCCTGGGATCGGTGGATTAATCCCGAACTGGTTCAACGAATTTGTGGGTGGCACGCTCCTTGAGCATCCAGTGGCAGTCGACTTTAATTTCATCCCATTGCTCACCTCCCTGGTGGTTGCTTTGGGTGGTTTGTGGGCCGGTTGGACGGTTTACAGCCGCGTCAAGACCGTGGAGACGGTTGATCCACTCAAGCCGGTGCTGGGTGGTTTCCACACCGTCTTGAAAAACAAATATTATTTCGATGAATTGTACGAAAAGATATTTATTCGCCCGGCTCAATGGTTGAGCGCTACCTTTGCATCCCTGTGGATGGACCGCACAGTGATCGACGGAATTTTGCACGGGGTGGCAGCATTCACTCTGCAAGTCGGGTCGGCTCTACTGCGATATTTTGACACACCGGTGGTCAACGGCTTTGGCAACCAGGTTGGTGAAAGCGCTAAAAAACTCGGCCACCTATTACGCCCAATCCAAACAGGCCGCATCCAGCAATATATGATCCTGGCCCTGGTCAGCGTAGCAACCTTCAGTGCGCTGTTTTATTACTTGCTGGTTTATACCCGCTAAGCGGCCAATTGTAGGAGCGATACATGGCGTTCTTAGAAAATCATCTGCTCACATTCATCTTGTTCTTCCCGGTAGCGGCGGCGATCTTGTTGCAGTTTGTGCCCCGCGAGAATAAGGACTTGCTGCGTTGGATATCCTTCATCGCCAGCTTCATCCCCTTCATCCTGACCCTGGTCGTCTGGTTCAGCTTCGAAAGCACCGTGCCCGGCTTTCAATTTGAAGAAAAATTCGTCTGGTATGCTGCGTTGAATTCTTCGTACCATGTGGGGATTGACGGCATCTCACTGACGATGGTCCTGCTTACCACGCTGCTGACCCCGCTGGCAATCCTGGCCTCCTTTAGCATACAGGATAACGTGCGGGCGTATATGTCCCTGTTCTTCCTCCTGGAATTTGGTATGCTGGGAGTTTTCCTGAGCCTGGATTTATTGCTCTTCTTCGTATTCTGGGAGTTCGGTCTGGTTCCGATGTACTTCTTGATTAACCAGTGGGGCAGCGAAAAGGGCGAACGCGAGATCTGGGGTGGGCTTAAAGTACCAGCCCGGGTATATGCTTCCTTCAAGTTTATGATTTATACCATGGCTGGCTCACTGGGCTTGCTGCTGGCGATCCAGATGATCGGCGTGGTCTCTGGCACCTATGATCTGGTTGAGCTATACCAGCGCTGGCCTACGCTGGAAGGCACGCTTTTTGGCCTGCCGATCGGCACGGTCAAAGCTGTTGCTTTCTGGGCCTTTACGATTGCATTTGCGATTAAAGTCCCTGTCTGGCCCTTCCACACCTGGCTGCCTGATGCGCATACGGAAGCCCCCACAGCGGGCTCGATGGTCCTGGCAGGTGTGCTGCTGAAGCTGGGCGCGTACGGCTTCCTGCGCCTGGTGTTACCCCTTTACCCGGAAGAAGCCAAATTATACGCGGGTGTGCTGGCCTTCCTGGCAGTGATGGCGATCATTTTTGGAGCATTGGCCTCCTACGGGCAAACCGATTTCAAGCGCTTGGTGGCGTATTCATCGGTCAACCATATGGGCTTTGTGGTTCTGGGTATCGCTGCTGCTGCGGCTGCTGCCGGCACTGAAAGCGCAACAATTGCCCTGAATGGAGCTGTGCTGCAAATGTTCAACCACGGGCTTTCGGCGGCAGGCATGTTCTTCCTGGTCGGTGTGATCTATGAACGCACGCACACACGTGACCTTAACGAATTTGGTGGCTTGTTCCCATTGGTACCGGTATATGGTGGCATCTTGATATTTATCTCCATGGCTTCGCTGGGACTGCCTGGATTGAATGGCTTTGTCTCTGAATTTCTGATTGTGCGAGGTTCCTGGCCGATCTTACCCGTATATACCGCCCTGGCGATGATTGGCCTGTTTTTCACTGGCGCTTACATCCTGAGAGGGATTGGCAAAGTATTGCACGGCCCGCTCAATGAAAAATGGGTTGGGCATATCTCTGAGATCAATGCGCGCGAAATCTTTGTCATTGTTCCCTTGATGATCCTGATCCTGTGGATCGGGATCTTACCGGGCTGGCTCCTGGATGTAATCAACCGGGCAGTCATGATGTTTTTCTAGGCACAAGTACCATGGATAAGGGACGAACCATGCCGCGCCTGACCACTTTAGTACCTGCATCACGCTCCCGTGCATGAGGTGAAGAATGCAATTTCCAATTCTTAGTGTCATCGTTTTTACACCCATCCTGACTGCGCTGATCCTGTTGATGATCCCAGGTGAGCGCAAGAACGAGATCCGCGTCACAGCCCTGGCAGCCGCTGTGATTGCACTTGCTTTATCTGCTTGGGTTTATTTTTCTTATGATATCGCTCAGGGTGGGTATCAACTGATCGAAAAATATGACTGGCTGCCGGCCTTAGGAATATCCTATCATGTCGGTGTGGACGGCATGAATGCTCCCCTGGTACTCCTCACAGGTATTGTCATGTTTACCGGGGTGTTGATCTCCTGGAAAATTGATGACCGTCCGCGGGAATTCTTCGCCTTCATGTTCATCCTGGCGACTGGCGTATTTGGTGTGTTTGTCACGCTGGATTTGTTCATGTTGTTCTTTTTCTATGAAATCGCTGTTTTCCCCATGTATCTGCTGATTGCCATCTGGGGTTGGAAGGTCACCCGCGAGTACGCTGCGATGAAGCTTACTCTCTATCTCTTTATTGGCTCAGTGATTGCATTGGTCGGAGCACTGGCGATGTATTTCGTTTCCGGCTTGGGCACCTTCGATATGCTGGCGCTGGAACAGGCGAATTTCTCCCCGGAATTCCAGAAGATCGTATTTCCTTTCGTCTTCATGGGTTTCGCAGTTCTGGGCGGTATCTTTCCCTTCCACAACTGGAGCCCTGATGGTCACGTAGCAGCGCCTACAGCCGTCTCCATGTTCCACGCAGGTGTGTTGATGAAACTGGGCGCCTTTGCTGCTTTGCGTGTGGGTGTGATGCTGCTCCCAGAGGGCGCAAAGGAACACATGTGGTGGGTGATCTTGCTGGCGCTGGTCAATGTCGTTTACGGGGCGTTCATCGCCAGCATCCAGACCGATTTCAAATATGTCATTGGTTTCTCATCCGTCTCCCACATGGGACTGGTGACGATGGGTTTTGCCACACTGAGCCGCGAAGGCATGCTGGGAGCAGGTGTGCAGATGTTTTCGCACGGCGTGATGACGGCTCTCTTCTTTGCTGTGGTCGGCATGGTCTATGATCAGGCGCACACTCGCCAGATCCCGGAGCTGAGCGGCTTCCGTAAAGTGATGCCTCTGGTTACCCTGGCTTTTATCGTTGGTGGTCTGGTTTCCATGGGTATGCCCGGCTTCTCCGGTTTCGTAGCCGAGTTCCCCATCTTCATGGGCGTGTGGAAGACCTATCCCTGGATCGCCATCGCGGCAGCTATCTCCATTGTGATCACCGCAGCCTATATTATTCGCATCATCGGTAAGGTTTTCTTTGGGAATTTGCCAGCCGAATTTGCCGATCATGTGCATGATGTAACTGCGTTGGATAAAATTGCCCTGGTTTTCCTGTCAGCCATCCTTATCCTGGTGGGTGTTTACCCCTCGATTATGACCCCGCTGGTGGAATCGGGCGTTCAAAATATCTTGCGCCTGTTGGGAGGTGCATAAGTGATTGGTGGTTTCAATTCCGTAATGTTCCAGGCTATCCTGCCTGAGATTTTACTTCTGGTCCTGGGCGCAGTGATCCTGACCCTGGACCTGGTTACTCCCAAACAAGACCATCGCAACCTGGGGTGGGTGACTGCGATCGGTTTGGGATTGATTGTCCTGGTCAGCCTGATTGTAGGCCGCCCGGGAGCTCAGTCTCAGGAATTGTGGGGCGGGATGGTGCGCTTCGATTGGATGGGCTTCGTCTTCAAGATGATGTTCCTGTTCGCCGCTGCCCTGACGGCTTTACTTTCCACAGATCATCAGGAAGTAGGTCAGCGGGGTGAGTTTTACCTGTTGGTGCTGGCTTCTACTTTAGGCATGAGCCTGATGGCCTCCGCTGGCGATCTGGTGATGCTCTATCTGGCGATTGAAACGACCTCCATCCCCATGTATGTCCTGGCAGGCTTTCTCACCCGTGACCAGCGCTCCACGGAAGCAGGTTTTAAATATCTGTTGTTTGGGGCATTTGCTTCAGCAGTGATGCTGTACGGTTTCAGTCTGCTTTACGGCTTTGCAGGTACGACCTCGATTTATGATCTGGCCACCGGACTGCGGGCTGGCTCAATTCCTTCTTCAAGCGTCGTTGCCAGCCTGCTTCTGGTTTTGGTCGGATTTGGTTTCAAGATTTCGGCAGTCCCGCTCCATTTTTGGGCGCCGGATGTGTATGAAGGTGCGCCTACTCCGATTGCTGGTTTTCTATCGACAGCCTCCAAGGCTGCTGGCTTTGCCGCGCTGCTGCGTGTATTTATCATAGCTTTTCCGAGTATATCGATTGAGTGGGGAGCGGTTGCCACGACCATGGCTGTGGCAACCATGACACTGGGCAACTTCCTGGCACTGGCGCAAAAGAACCTCAAACGGATGCTGGCCTATTCATCGATCGCCCATGCTGGCTACACCTTGATCGGTTTGTCCGCCATCGCTGTATCGGCGCCTGGCTCGGATGCCGCAAAATTCGGCATCTCCAGTGTTGTGTTCTACATGATTGCCTATATGGTTACGAACCTGGCCGCCTTTGGCTCGATTGCTGTCTTTGAGCGCGCAACCGGATCAGACGAAATTTCGGCTTTCAATGGCATGAGCCGGCGTGCTCCAGGATTGGCATTGGTCATGATGGTGGCGATGCTCTCATTGGCTGGCATGCCGCCACTGGCAGGCTTTATCTCCAAATTTTTCCTGTTTGCTGCTGCCGTCAAAGCAAACCTCATCTGGTTGGCTGTAATTGGTGTGCTGAATTCGATCGTTGGCCTTTACTACTATTTGACGGTATTAAAATATATCTACCTGTATCCGCCGGCGGAAGAAAGCGCCATCTCGATGTCCAAACCATACACGGTTGCGTTGGTGGTGCTGACTCTGGTAATTATCGTTGTGGGAACTTTCTTCTCCCCGATATATGATTGGAGCACTGCCGTTGCGGCTGGTTTGTTCTAAATTACACATTGACGCTCCAAAATTCACTGTGTTATAATCCACGACTGTGACTGGAGCAGGGCAGTGAATCAACAAGGGCAGGGAAATAAGGTATTCAGCTCCGCTCTGATCCGTGTTGCTTTAGGCGTGGGCTGCCTGACCCTGGTGATTATTTTTGCCTCGTTGTTGATGGGGCTTTGGCTCGACCGCACATTTGATACGCTGCCGTTATTTACCATTTTATTGCTGGTTGGGAGTATGCCATTGTCCTGGGTAGGTGTGTTTAAGCTTGTCAACCGGGCAAAAAAGCAGTTTCCACCGACTCCTTCACAGCCAAACCGTTCCACTATTCCTTACCGGGAGGAAGCATATCGTGACGAAGACTGATAACAAAGGTACCGGAATCAACCGTTGGATCGTTGTGGCGCTGATCGTCGCCACAGTGATCATCAGTGGTATCTACACGCCGATCCGCCCACATATCCAGCTTCCTGGTGAAAATGTTACCGGCCCATTATTCAATATCCTCGGGCAGGATTTCTACCTGACGAATACGCTAATCACTACGTTATTGGTGGACGCGGTGCTGATCTTGTTGGCTTTTGGTGTAAAACGCAGCCTGGGCACTGAAAACACTCCGTCACGTGGGATTGCAAATGCTTTCGAAATGATCGTCGAAGGCATTTATAACCTGGCTGAATCGACCGCCGGGGCAAAGTGGGCGAAACTTTTCTTTCCCTGGGTGGCAACCATCATCCTGATTGTGCTGACCGCAAACTATATTAAGCTCTTGCCGGGGGTTGAGACGATCGGTATACTCCATGAAGCGCATGGTGAAGGTGGATATCCTGTTGAGCAGGTGCTGCCCGGTGTGATGACCCTGGTCGATGACCCTGCAGCGGCAGAAGCTGCTGGTGATCATTTATATGGTTTAATCCCATTCTTTCGGGGTCCATCGACTGATCTGAATTTCACACTGGCTCTGGCATTGACTGCCATGTTTATGGTCCAGGTCTTTGGCGTGAAAGCCAATGGCGTTGGTTATTTTACAAAGTTCTTGAACTTTGGTCCTTTTTTGAAGATCTGGACAACGAAAAAACTTGGTCCATTCGATGTGATCATGCCGTTTATCGACATCTTTGTCGGTATCCTGGAATTGATCGCCGAGTTCGCCAAAATCATTTCGTTCTCTTTCCGTCTTCTGGGCGCCCTGTTTGGTGGAGCGATCCTGTTGATGGTGTTGGGGACGCTCGTTCCAGCTATTCAATTCGGGATCGTTTTCCTGGAATTGTTTATCGGGTCAATCCAGGCGTTGGTATTTGGTATTCTGACACTGGTCTTTATGACCGTCGCAATTCAATCACATGGGCATGGCGGTGAGGAAGGCGAGGCGCACTAAGCGCACGCTGGCCTTATCTGTTACGTAAATCTATTATTATCAAAAATCCAATCTCACTGTTGGAGGAGGTTATTCAAGATGGAATTGACACCAGAAGTTGCCGAGATCATTGTTAAAGGCCTCAAGTATATTGGCGCTGGTTTGGCTATGGTTGGTACGTTAGGTGCTGGCCTGGGTATTGGTTTGCTCGGCAACGGCGCTATGCAGGGTATTGCCCGCAATCCGGATGCTGCCGGTACGATCCAGATCAATATGATCCTGGCGATCGCGTTTGCAGAAGCCGTGGCTATTTATGCACTCGTGGTAGCCCTGGTCATCCTGTTCGTTGGCTAGCCCATCTGTAGATCCAATAAGGAGGACAAATTGGAAGCATTAGGTATTAATCTTGGGTATCTGCTTGTCCAGATCCTGAACTTCCTGATCATCCTGGTGGTTCTGCGGGCATGGGTTTTTACACCGATCTTGAGCCTATTTGAGAAGCGTCGGGCGATCATCTCACAAGGCCTGGAAGATGCACGCGTAGCAGCTGAAGCCCGTGCAAACGCCGAAAAAGAAGCACGCGAGATTATCGCGAAGGCTGAGACTGAAAAACAGCAGAAAATTCGCGATGCCAGTACCCAGGCTGAACAGACCGCCAAAGATGTGCTCGCTCAGGCTGAAGTTCAGGCCGCCAGGATCCGAGAAAATGCCCAGGGCGAAATTGCTCAGGAGCGCAATCAGATTTTGGCAGATGTGCGTGGGCAGGTTGCGGCTCTGGCGATGGCTGCCACAACCAAACTGCTGGGTGAAGCCCTGGATGAAAAACGCCAGAGGAGCCTGATTGACGAATTCTTCTCGGGTGTCAAGGCTGGAAAAGTGAGTGTATTGGACACCGAAATGACGGGCGAGTCCGTAGAAGTGACCAGTGCGCTGCCGCTCACCGAGAGTGAACGCCAGGCTGTTGAAACCGACGTGCTTTCAAAGGTCGGGGCTAAAGCTGCGGTCTCCTTCAGAGTCGACCCGGCGATCCTGGGCGGCCTGGTGGTCAAGGTCGGCGATAAAATCGTGGATGCCTCCGTTGCAGGCAAGCTCGAAACGATGCGTCAGAATCTACACTAAAGCTGAGGCCAGGTTTAGCTTCAAGCGCAAGTAGAATATTTGTTTGCTTAAACTGGTGGATATCATATCTGTGTAATGTGATGGCGCTCAAGGGTTATCTTGAGCGCCGTTTGCTTTCCAGTGGCTGATGATAGATTTTCCTGAACCTTCGCTCCATTTATCCAGATTGCTGGACTCGCTGCCAGACTACAACGGTCTGCTCACTGCGAACCCATTGATCCATGCAATCACCCTGGATTCTCGCCTGGTGCGCCCTGGTGACCTGTTTTTGGCTCTGGTAGGCGGGAATACCGACGCCCACCGCTATATTCCGGATGCGATCCAGCGCGGAGCAGCAGCGGTTGTCGGCACCCAGGCGTTAAGCGGGCTGTCTGTGCCTTACGTCCAGGTAAAGCAGGCCAGGCAAGCCCTGGCAAAGTTATCGGCCGCGTTATATGGCAACCCTGCACGCCGCATGTTTATGATCGGTGTCACGGGGACAGATGGTAAGACGACTACCAGTAACCTGATCTATCAAATCCTGCGCGCGGCTGGCCTTCGCGCAGGGATGATCTCCACGGTGAATGCCGTGATTGGCGAGCAGGAAATTGATACGGGTTTTCATGTGACAACCCCGGAAGCGCCGGATGTGCAGCGTTACCTGGCATGGATGCAGGCTGCAGGGCTGACGCATGTAGTTCTGGAAGCGACCTCACACGGATTAGCACAGGAGCGTGTAGCCGAATGTGACTTCGACCTGGGTGTAGTCACCAACATCACCCATGAGCACCTGGATTATCACGGTTCTTATGAGGCATATCGTGCTGCCAAGGCGCGCCTGTTCACGGGTCTGATAGAAACACCCGCCAAGCCTTTTAATCCTCCACGCGCCGCCATTCTAAACCGCGATGACCAATCCTATGCCTATCTGGCACAAGTAACTGGTGTCCAGCAGATCAGTTATGGTTTTGATCCGCTCGCAGATTGGCAACCGGCAAATATGAGCCTGACGGCATCCGGCAGTCAGTTTACCGCTGTGGGTAAGGACCGGTCAGGCGAGCCTCTACGCATCCCTATCTCCATGAATCTGGTCGGTGATTATAATATTTCGAATGCTCTGGCAGCAATTGCTGTCTGCGCTCAGGGTTTAGGCATTACGCCCGAAGCGGTGCGTCAGGGGATTGCCAGCCTGCCAGGTGTGCCGGGGCGTATGGAAATTATTGATCTGGGCCAGCCCTATATGGCAATTGTTGATTTTGCCCACACCCCCAATGCTTTGAAAAGGACATTGCAGGCTGCCCGCCAGCTTACCGATAAACGGGTCATCGCTGTGTTTGGCTCGGCTGGGCTGCGCGACCGGGAAAAACGGCGCATGATGGCAGAAGTCTCTGCTGAATTAGCGGATTTCTCCGTGTTAACTGCTGAAGATCCACGCACCGAATCCCTGGATGGCATCCTGGCAGAGATGGCAGGCGGCGCTGAACGGCGCGGTGGGCGAGAGGGGCAGACTTTCTGGCGCATTCCGGATCGAGGCGAGGCGCTTCGTTTTGCAGTGAGGCTGGCTCAGCCAGGCGATCTGGTGATCACTTGCGGAAAGGGCCATGAGCAGTCCATGTGTTTTGGAGAAATAGAATATCCCTGGGATGACCGGTTTGCTCTGCGTGCAGCGCTTTCAGAATTACAGGGCGTGGATGGGCCGGCAATGCCGCTCCTGCCGACCAGCGCATGATCAACCCTGTAAGAGAAGCCCTTCATGAGGACGCAAATTTAAGCATCCAGGCTGCAACTCATCTGAACCAGGTAAGGTTGATATGATCACCTTACCATCCTGCAGCTCTGCTGATAATTCGAGGCTCTGTGGCTCACTGGAGAAATTGATTGCCACCAGATTTCGCCTCTGCTCGTTCATGCGTGAAAATACCAACACGTTTTTGTTGTCGTGTTCTACAAACGCAAAGTCGCCATACAGCAGTACGGGGTCTGTTTTGCGTAGCGCCAGCAGGCGGCGATAGAAATTCAGCGTAGAATCCGGATCCTGTTCCTGGCGTGCCACGTTCACCTCCGGGTAATCGGGATTGACAGGTAACCACGTCTCCACACCCGGGGGAGAAAAGCCGGCGTTGGGCGAATCATCCCACTGCATGGGGGTGCGTTCCGGGTCACGGCCTTCACTGGTATCCGGTCTGCGGACCATGACCGGATCCTGGTAGCGCTCTGCAGGGATGTTCCCATCCACCATACCCAGCTCGTCGCCGTAATACAGTGTGGGTGAGCCTTTCAAGGTAAGCAGTAATAAAGCTGCTGAACGATGGTTTTCCACTCCCAGTCGGCTCGCCAGGCGATGCTGATCATGATTGCCCAGCACGAAATTGGGTGCCGCGCCTTCCGGCAGACTTTCGTAATAATTTTGGATAGCCTGTTTAAAGCGCGCTGCCTCCCAGGCCAGTGGGATCAGAGTGAAATTAAAGGGCAGGTGCAGTTCGTCCAGGTTTTCACCATAATAGGAAGCTAATTCCTGAGGCGCCTCAAACCAGGTTTCCCCGATCGTCACCCGCTCACCGGGATAAGAGTCAAATACCTGGCGGATCTCGCGCAGGCGATCGTGGATTTCAGGTTGTCCGGTATCGTATAGATGGGGTTGGTAGCTGCGCCCGTGGGCATCCGTGAGGATCGGGTTATCCGGGAAATCAGGATGTTTCATCAAGTGGTGGATCACATCCATGCGGAAGCCGTCAACCCCCTTATCCAGCCAATAGCATAAGACAGCATACATCGCCTGGCGCACCTCCGGATTGCGCCAGTTCAGGTCAGGCTGTTTCTCCAGGAACTGGTGCAGGTAATATTGTCCTGTGGCTTCATCCCATTCCCAGGCAGGCCCTGCGAAAAATGACTCCCAATTGTTAGGCAGTCCGCCATCCTCATTTGCATCTTTCCAGATATACCAATCCCGGCGCGGGTTATCCCGGCTCTGGCGCGCTTCGAGAAACCAGGCATGCTCGTCGGATGTGTGATTGGGTACGTAATCCAGGACAATTTTCAATCCGCGCAGATTGGCTTCTGCCAGCAAGCGCTCAAAATCCGCCATATTCCCGAATATGGGATGGATATCACAGTAATCTGAGACATCGTAACCAAAATCCGCCATCGGTGATGGGTAGATAGGGGATATCCAGATCGCATCAACCCCTAACCTGACCAGATAATCCAGTTTCTGGCAGATGCCCTCCAGATCGCCCGTTCCATCACCATTGGCATCCATAAAACTGCGCGGGTAGATCTGGTAGAAAACCGCCGTTTTCCACCAGGCATGCGGGTTGGATAGCATATTATGGTGTTCCTTTAAGCTGAGTGATATATGCCTGAGCCGCTGCCAGCGCTTGTTGGTAAACTTCTTTGGTTGGCAATCCACTGGCTTGCGCCAGGGTCAAAACATCTTCGTACTCAGGCATCCAGTTTACGCACTCAGCCCCCAGCCAGCCAGTCTTGATTCGCACCTGTCCAACAGAGGTTTGAACCAGGATCGTCTGGCGCTGGAGCATGTTTTTGCTGACGGGGTAAGTGCGCACGCCCAGTGTTGTGCTGTTACGGAAGATGATCTCCAGCAGCGTGTCAACCACGCTGGGGTGGGATAAGACTTGTAGCAAGATGCCTGGACGATTTTTTTTCATCTGTGCCGGGATCATGAGCACATCTAAAGCTCCGGCTGCCAGCAAGGCTTCCAACAATGGCTCGAAGAGTTGTGGATTCAGATCATCCAGGTTGCACTCCAGCACCATCGCCGGACTGGTATGGTAGCCCTGAGCTCCAGTTGGTGTGTCGTGCTGCTCGGGGAATGGTTCTCGGTTCCGTGAAGGGGATGCTTTAACTAAATTGATTTCGCCAAGATAGCCGCGCAGGACGTTAGGAAAGTCACGCTCGCGACTGCCAGCCCCATAGCCAACTCTCTGCACAACCATCGCCGGCAGGGGACCAAAGCTGTTTGCCAGAGTGGTTACAATAGCTGCTCCGGTAGGCGTGACCAGTTCCCCTTTGATTTCTGTGCTATAAACGGGAAAGCCTTCTACTAAAGCAGCTGTAGCAGGTGCCGGCACCGGAAATAAGCCGTGCGAGAAGCGGATAAATCCCGATCCCAGATGCAAGGGCGAGACTACCAGGTTTTGAATCTCCAATAAGTTCAGTCCAATAACTGCCCCGGCAATATCAACAATCGCATCCACCCCTCCGACTTCGTGGAAGTGAATTGTCTCCATGGTTTTCCCATGGACGCGTGCTTCTGCGGCCCCCAGGCGCTGGAAGACCGCTGCAATTCTATCTTTGATTGGCTCTGCTAACCGGCTGGATTGGATCAGCGTTAGTAGTTCAGCCAGGGAACGGGAGGTGTCTGCTGGCTGATGATGATGTGGTTCAGTGTTTGATTCAATATCATGGGATTCGTGTTCAAACGCTGCATCCGGGTGGCTGGGAAGATGTGTGAGATCAACCTCATGAAACTCAGCATCCGCAAGCCGGGGATTGTCTTCTGGGCTTTCCAGGTAAACTTTGAAGCTGGCAGCCTGCAATCCGCCTTTTTCAACCTTCTGGAGTTGTAATTTATACCCGCCAATTGGTATTTTGCGTAATTCTTGCTCGAGTTGTTGGAAATCCAATCCCAGGTCGAGTAGCATGCCCAAAAACATATCCCCACTGACACCAGCAAAACAATCCAGGTAGAGCGTTTTCATCTGTTTATTTACCTGCTTTGGGTATTCAATTCTTGTTAAGAATGCACGGATTTTTCTTTTTTATTATACCCAATCCAGGAAGGGTGCTTGCTTTGGATGATCAGGGAGATTGAGATTACACCCAATAAGGTGAAAAAGATTAAGCCTGCCAGCCAGGGATTTATCTTGATGTTTACAGGACCGGAAGTTTCATTGGCTGCCTGCAAGCCGTTTTTATACAGGATGAACCCCGTCAGATCCCAGTAATCATTCTCTTCGAGAACGCCTGGTCTTTGGGGCGGATGAGTTTCTTTTAGATAGTTAAACAAATGGTACGCGCTTTGCAGTCTCCCCCGAATCCCTGTGACGGGCGGTACAGTTCGAGGAATGGGAAAGCCTTCATCACTCACGCGTCCGCCATGGCAACCTACTGCCCAGCAGTTTTGGTGATCTTCGACCCAGATATTCCGAAATTCATCGGTCAGACCTTGCCCCTGGTCACCGTGACAGGGCATGCAGTTATAGTAATAGGAGACCTCCCCGCGTTCTACCTGGGTTGGGTTTTCAGAAAGGACGGGTATTTCCAGCAGATCTGCGATGGGTTGGGGAATCGGTGTGGGAGGGCTTAACCAGCCAGCCGCCCAAAACAAGGGGAGCGCGCACAAAGCTCCCCAGAGGCTTAAGCGGCTGGGCTGGAGTAGCATAGAATTTTGGTGAAATTAATCAGCTGCCAGGCAGGTGAGAGTTTCTTCTACTCCTGGAATAGGCTGAATACCTTGAGCAAGCATCAGACCGAGGTGGTGCAGATCATTAACCTTCACGACGGCAACAATATCATATGGGCCAAAGGTCATATCAGCTTCCAGGACGCCTTCCATCCGTTTCAAGTGGCTGAGAACTTCGGTGATATTACCTGTACGGACATTGATTAAGATATATGCTTTCATGATTTCTTCCTCCTTGGTGGGTAATCAGATCACTTGGTCGGGGTTTCACGTAAGAATATGAACCAATATACAGCGGCTACCAGCACTGCTCCGCCAATAATGTTGCCTATAGTGACCGGGATCAAATTGTTTACAAAAAATGTGCCCCAGGTCAGGCCACTCAGATCCAGACCGGTCTTGGCGGCGAAAGCTGGATCGAACTGCTTGATCAACAAGCCAATCGGGATGAAGTACATATTGGCGATGCTGTGCTCGAAACCGGCGGCTACAAAGCCACTGATGGGGAATATGATGGCTGCAATTTTATCCATGCTGCTGCGAGCGCTGTAGGACATCCACACAGCCAGACACACCATGGCATTGCACATGATACCCAGGGCAATCGCCTGGACAAAATCAAGATGCACTTTGCTATTGGCAATCGAGAGAGCCGTGGTCCCTACTGCACCGCCTCCAAACGTATATTGCTTGCCGATGAAGATCACCAGTGCGGTGCCGATAGAGCCAATGAAATTACCCAGGTAAACGATCACCCAGTTGCGGAGCAGAGCTGCTGTGGTAACCTTGCGGTTTGCCCAGGCCATCACGATCAAATTGTTACCGGTGAAGAGTTCTGCACCACCAACAACCACCAGGATCAGGCCAAGGCAGAATACTAAGCCGGTAAGCAAGCGTGTAACACCATAGGGCCAATCGCTGCCCGTACCAGCGGCAATTGTGGTGGCAAACGCCGCTCCCAGTCCAATGAAGGCGCCCGCCAGGAGGGATAATCCCAACATATTCGGGAGTGCCATTTCGGCTTTGCGTACACCCAGGAATTCTGCTCGCCGGGCCATTTCAGCGGGCAATAATGCATCAATTCGAAGTTCAGTAGACATTTGTTTAATTTCTCCTCTTTTGATATTTTTTCTCAGTGTATCATATACAAAATATGCGAAATGTGCAAATGACGAATATCACAAATGCACAAGGTATTGATCATGATAATTCAGCTGCAGACTATGGACGTAGATTGATTATGCCTATCAGGATGCCGATTAGAATCACGCCTGCGATAGCGATCGTCAGGATCGAAAAAATTAGATTGCCAGCGCTGTATAAGATTGCGCTTGATATAACAAATGCCGCGCACAGGATTGCCCAGGTGATCTGGCGCTGGCCCCGTTCCAATTTAATTAGTTGGCGAGTGATATCGGTTGCATGCACTTCTAAGTCGCCACGCTCAAGCTTATTCAAGACTGCGTCAAATTTCCGCGGCAAAGCAATCGAAAGGCGAAGGATACTGCCGATTTCCTCCAGCCAGTATCCACTCCCCTGCCTGATTTCTTGGGATATTAACTTGCCCGCAAAAGGCGCCAGATGATTCCACAGATTAAAATCTGGGTCAAGGCCAGTACACATCCCGGATAGAATCCCAACCGTGCGCGCCAGGTATAATAAGTCGCGCGGAACTTGAAAGGGGAACTCGTAAAGCAAATCGCGGAACTCATCTGCAAATTCACGAATTTCACCAACATCTACTTGGGTAAGTTCGGTCATATTCTTACCCCAGTAGCGCTCAAACACCTTGGCGCCGGCTTTTTCGATCAGATCGGTGTCTGCACCAGGCAGCAGTACACCTAACATTTGATAGGAATTCACTACCCGGCGAGAGTCCTGGGTGCCAACTCCGATCAGCAGCTCGCGCAGCGCCTGGTGGACCCGGTCAGGCACCTGTCCGGTCATGCCAAAATCCACAAAGGTCAGGGTCCAATCCTTTCCATCATCTATGGTATGAACAAATAAATTGCCGGGATGCGGGTCAGCATGGAAGAAACCATCCTCGAAGATTTGTTTTAGATAGGTATTGAGCAGGCGAGAAGCAACTTCGGCGCGGGAAATGCCGGCTTCAGTAATTGTTGCATAATCGGTGATTTTGATCCCGGATACATCCTCCAATGTGAGCGTTGTACGTGTCGTATGGCTCCATATCACGCGCGGCACTTGCACCCCTGGATAGCCCTGGAAATTTGCCTGGAAGGTTTCTGCATTCCGGCCTTCATTCAAATAATCGATTTCTTCGTACAGTGTCTCACTGAATTCGCTGAGTAATGCCTGAACATTGGCCCGCTGGCGGATAGGCCGGTAACGCTGCAGCCATCGACCAACCGTTTGAAGAGCAGCCAGGTCGGTAAAGATGATCTGCTCGATCTGCGGACGCTGGATCTTAACCACCACATGGATCAGGTGGGGTTTATCTGAAGGAGAATCCTCATCGCTTGCAGGCTGCGTGTAGAGCTTAGCACGATGTACCTGCCCTAATGAGGCTGCTGCCATTGGATGGGAGTCAAATTCTGAGAATTTCTCACTCAGCGGGCACCCGAAAGCGGCTTCTGCAACCGTCTGGATGATGTCAAACGGGACTGGCGGCACCTCGTCTTGTAGGCCTGCTAATTCGTTTGTGATTTCGGGTGGCAGCACATCTACTCGGGCTGAAAGGAACTGCCCTACCTTGATTAATACCCCACCCATCTCAACCGCTAGACGCCGGTAGGCTTTGGCTGCCTGTTCAAAACGCTCCGGGCGGTGACGTTTCGAAAGGCTGCGCAAACCCACGCGCGGCAAGAAGAGATCCCAGAAGATGAACCTGGTGATAATTCCGGCGAAGAACCATACGATGCGGCGGTAACGATTTCTAATCATCCCTGAAGATTATACTCGCAATGTTTTACCCGGCATATTCATGGTATCCTTACCGGCATGTCTGATCCCGGCCCTGATTTCTTTCATCAACTATACCAAAAATTTGAAGCGCCGATAACAGCCCTTGATTGCGGAGATAAATGCGCGCCACATAATGCACGGGGTGTACCCTTTTGCTGCGATCTTCAGCATGCCCTGCCCGCAGTTTATGATGGTGAATGGGTCTATCTGGAAAAGAATACCGATTTATGGCATCCCTGGCAGCCAGACGACCCCCAGTTGCTCGCCGATGTCCAGGCTGAACTCCCCACCGGTATGAAATTAGTGGCATGTTTGGGTCATCATTTTTGCCAGCGCGGTTACCGGGCAATCACCTGTCGGGCATTTCCATTTTTCCCTTATCTCGACCGGCAAGGAAAGCTGCTGGGGATGGCAACCTATTGGGAGTATGAAGACCGCTGCTGGGTGATCAGCAACCTGGATAAAGTTACCCCCTTGTACCGTGCGCAGTTCATCGATGCTTTTGAATCTTTGTTTGATGCGATTCCCGAAGAGCGTGAAACCTTTCGTCAGTATTCAATCCGCATGCGGCGTTCCTTTGGACAGCGTCGGCGCGCCATCACTCTGCTGCATCGCAATGGTGGATATTACAAAGTTTCCCCCCGCAATGGGCGCTTACGGCGGGTGGCGCCAGCAGCATTGGCTCAGCATGGCCCCTATAAAATCGCCGCCCAGCTGCCCTTCGCAGAAGAATTGGAATAAGCTGACCGATGGCCTCAACTGCCCTGCTTTCCGAATTCACGCTTCCCAGACGACGATCTTTTAATCGCCGCACTCCAATGATCTGGATGCTGGCGCATATCGGGGAACACTGGTTCCTGTTGCTGCTCACTGTCATTGGGGCAGCCAGCAATGCCGCACTGGCAGCCCTGGTGCCTGTCTTCCTGGGTCAGGCTTTCAATGCCATTATCAAGTCTCCTCCCGACACGAGCGTGCTGGTGCCTACTGCCTTATGGATTGGCGGGACGCAAATCATACGCGCTGTGCTGCAATTCGTGCGCAACTTTAGCGCTGAGCTGCTTGGACAGCGCCTGGAGCGCGATATCCGTGATGAGCTATACACTTCCCTGCTGGGCAAAAGCATGACTTTCCACAGCTTGCAGCCGGTGGGGGACACCATGGCACGCGCTACCAACGATGTGCGCGAGATCAACTTATTGTGCAATCCTGGACTGAACCTGGTGATTGGCTCAGGTTTATTTATGGTCATGCCGGTCATTTTAGCGCCGCGTTATCATCCCAGTTTGATACTAGTCCCGGCTTTATTTATCGTTGGTTACTTCCTGGCGCTCTGGCAATATCTGCACGAGCTCAATCCTATCACTCGCGGCGTCCGCCAGGCGTTTGGTGATTTGAACACACGCCTGGCAGAAGCCCTGGATGGCATCGAGACTGTCAAAGGCATGGCTCAGGAACAGAACGAAGTAGAGCGATTCGACGCAAACGCCCGCCGGTACCGCAATGCTGCCGTGCGCCAGGGCGATGTCGAAGCGCGCTTTGTGCCCTTGCTTTTACTGGGCCTGGCGGAAGCGGGAAGCCTGCTGCATGCAATGCTGCTTTATCAGCAGGGTCTGATTAACCTGGGGGATGTGGTGGCTTATTTCAGCCTGATCCAGCTCTTCGGCTTTCCCACTTTCGTCTCTCTGTTTGCTTATTCGCAGGTCTCGCTCGGCATGGCAGGGGCGCGCCGCATCCTGGAGTTGATCAATCGCGAGACGAACCTGGATCAGAACCAATCCGGTTACACTGGCCCTATGCACGGATCAATTGAGTTTCGCAGTGTTTCTTTTGCTTATCCGGATGGGAGACTGGTTCTGGAGGACGTGTCTTTTAAAGTGCAGCCTGGGGAGACGCTGGCACTGGTCGGTCAGACTGGTTCAAGCAAGACGACCCTGGTCAAGCTGGTTAACCGCACTTACGATGTCACTGCCGGTCAGGTGCTGGTGGACGGGGTGGATGTACGTGAATGGAACCTGGAAGCTCTGCGCAGGCGCATTTCGATCATCGAACAGGATATTTTTCTGTTCTCGCGTTCTGTGCACGAGAATATCGCTTTTGGCCAGCCAGCCGCAAGCGAAGATCAGATACAAGTCGCCGCCCGCTCTGCTCAGGCGCATGACTTTATCGTAGATATGCCCGAAGGTTATCAGACGGTGATTGGCGAGCGTGGAGTGACTCTGTCCGGCGGGCAGCGCCAACGCCTGGCACTGGCGCGTGCCTTCCTTACCGACCCCGCCATCCTTGTGCTGGATGATTCCACCAGCGCCATTGACAGCGCTACGGAGGACAAAATCCAACGCGCCATCTATGCTGCAACCCAGGGTCGCACCACCCTGATGATCACCCACCGCCTGTCGCAGATCCGCTGGGCGGATCATATCCTGGTGATGCGCCAGGGGCGAGTGGTCGCTTCAGGGTCACATGCCGAGCTGCTGGAGACTTCTCCTGCCTATCGCAGGATATTTGGAAATTAGTCATTGCCTCTGTGAGAGCAATCTGATGCGGTCTCACCTGAAGAGGCGCAAGTATATTTTTAGGAATCATTTAGTAGATGGGCTTTTTTAGCGGGCTTGATCAAGAAGGGTACGATCGCCAGTACACCGATAGACAGTTGGTACGACGGATGGGTAAGTATTTCCGTCCTCACCTGAAACAGCTGGCGCTGGTCGTCTTTCTATTAATTTTCATCGCTCTGGCTGGCGCTGCCACTCCTGTAATTGTGGCGCGCGGGGTGGATATTCTGGGCGTAGATTTGCGCATGAGTGGTGTGTATGTGCTGGGTGGCCTGATCTTGCTGGCAGGTGTGCTCAGTTGGGCAGCCAACTGGCTGCGCCGCCGGTTGGTGGTGCGAATTATTGGCGATACGATCCTGAACTTGCGTTCCGACGCATTTGAAGCCGCTGCTGGACATGATCTATCATTCTACGATGAAGTTTCATCTGGCAAGGTTGTCTCGCGCATCACCACCGATACCCAGGACTTTGGGCAAACAGTGGTGCTGGTAACTGATCTGTTCTCGCAATTCACCCAGACATTGATCCTGGGGATTGTTTTGCTTTCGATTGACCTGCGCCTGTCTTTGTACTTGTTTGCCTTCATGCCGGTTGTTTTCCTGGTGGCGGTTGGATTCCGGCGTATCGCCCGCGTGGTCACCCGCGCCGGGATGCGCGCTATGGCTGATGTCAACGCTACGATCAAGGAAACGGTGAGTGGCATCGCCATCGCCAAGAATTTCCGGCAGGAAGGCATGGTTTTCGAAGAGTTTGATACCGCGAACAGACGCTCTTATGCAGTCAATCTGCGCCGCGGGATGGTGCTGGCGATGGTCTTCCCAGCCTTGAATGCCCTGGGGGGCGTCGGTACAGCCTTGCTGGTCTATCTGGGGGGGCTCAGCGTTGCCACAGGCGTGGTGACTGCCGGTGCCTGGTTCCTTTTTATCCAGAGCCTGGATCGCTTCTTCTTTCCGGTTCTCAACCTGTCCACATTCTGGGCCCAGGTACAGTCAGGTCTTTCGGCTGCTGAACGCGTATTCGCCCTGATCGACGCCGAACCCAATGTCCAGCAGACAGAACAGCGTCTGGCGCCGGGGCTGCGCGGGGATGTGCGCTTCGAAAATGTGAATTTTTCCTACAAGAACGGTGAGCAGATTCTGCAGGATTTTAACCTGCACATTCATCCTGGCGAAACCATTGCTCTGGTCGGGCATACCGGGGCAGGTAAGACGTCAATTGCCAAACTTATCGCCCGTTTTTATGAATTCCAATCAGGCGCTATCCTGGTGGACGGGATGGATATTCGTTCTTACGAACTGCACTCCTTTCGCCAGCAGCTCGGAATTGTTTCGCAGGTGCCCTTCCTGTTCTCCGGGTCGGTAGCAGAGAACATCTGCTACGCCTGCCCGCGGGAGATAACTGCTCAGGAGATCGAAAGCCTGGTGACACAGATAGGTGATGGCGAATGGTTAGAATCCCTGCCGAATGGTATTGACACCCAGGTAGGAGAACGCGGGGCGCGCCTTTCGATGGGGCAGCGCCAATTGGTCTCCCTGCTGCGCGTCCTGGTGCACCGCCCGGCAATTTTCATCCTCGATGAGGCGACTGCCAGTGTCGACCCATTTACTGAGTGGCAAATTCAGCAGACTTTAAATTTGATCCTTAAACATACGACCAGTATCCTGATTGCCCACCGTCTTTCGACAGTCAAAGCTGCTGACCGCATTATCGTGTTGGATCGCGGTAAAATTATCGAGCAAGGCAACCATGATCGGCTGCTGGCAGGAGGTGGACATTATGCCGAGCTGTACAATGCATATTTCCGTCACCAGAGCCTGGAGTACATCGAGAACGCCCACAAATTGATTCAAACTGATTAGTGTGCCGGCGTGTTAAATCCAACTTCTTCCGATAGTCACCCCGATTTCTCAGATCTGCCCTGGCACCTGCCATTGGATGAATGGTCAGGCATTTCTCAGCGCCTGGAAGAGCTGCCACGCGGCGAATCCCGCCATCCTGTTGTATTTGTCAACTATTCTGGCGACCTGTTTGCGATCAAAGAGATGCCGGGGAACCTGGCTGAAACCGAGTACGAGCTGCTTGCGCACTTTCTGAAATCGAATATTCAGGCAGTAACACCGGTAGGATGGAAACTGTCTGATTATCCTCACGTGCCCAGGCGTGGGTTGCTCATCACCCACTACCTGGATCATTCGATCCCTTACCGGACTCTGTTCCAACATGGCGGTTTGGAGCGCTATCGCAACCACCTGCTGGATGCTATCTCAGGCTTGTTGGTGCAGCTTCATCTTGCAGGTGTCTTCTGGGGCGATTGTTCTCTTTCCAACACACTGTTTCGCCGCGACGCTGGTACACTGCAGGCTTACCTGGTAGATGCTGAGACCGCAGAAATTCATGCCAAGGGCCTATCACCGGAGCTGCGTCATCTTGAATTAGAAATCATGGAAGAAAATATCGGCCGAGAGATGGGTGAGTTGGCTTTTGAAGCCCTACAGGCTGGCTCACGTGCCATGGTGGATATTCCTGCCGCAGATGCTGGAATTTACATCCGGCTAAGTTACCAGCGTTTGTGGGAGGAAATTCGCAAAGAAATTATTATTAACCCGGGTGAAAATTATCGCATTCAAGAACGAATTCGCAGCCTGAATGAGCTGGGCTTTTCCGTTGGGGCCATAGAGATGAGCGAGATAGATTCTGGATCTCAGGTTATCTTGCGTCCCACGGTAACAGATCGTACCTTTCATCGTGATCAGCTCCTCAGCCTGACTGGCCTGGACACAGAAGAAATGCAGGCCCGTAAAATGATCAATGAAATTCTTGAACTGCAAGCCAGACTATCCAATCGCGAAAATCGGCATACTCCGCTCAACGTTGCAGCCTATCATTGGTTAAACGAAATATACCTGTCCACGGTCGATCTACTGCGGGAGATGGTCAATCCGATTATGAACGAAGTAGAACTATACTGTGAAGTCCTTGAAAATAAGTGGTATCTTTCGGAGCAAGCTCGCCACGATGTGGGTCACGAAAGTGCAGCTATTGATTACGTAAGGCGATTTTCTAGCCCGGCGAGCTAACATAACAAAACAGTAAACTATTCTGCATTGCAATTCATCCCCTCGTAACGTACAATTTGGGCATGGTCTCTACATATCTACTTCGCCGGACGGCCCTTTACGGGATTTTATTGATTCTGATTGTTATTGCGTATGGTTTATTGGTCAGTGGGATCAGCCTGTTGTTTGGCAGTCTGGTCAGGCCATTTAATCCCTGGCTGTTTGGACTGGCAGCGTTTATCGTGGCGCTGCTCTTAAATCCCTTACGAAACTGGCTGCAAAGTTCAATTGACCGGGTTTTTGTGCGGCACTCAAGTTCTCAGCTAAAAAACTTTGAGCGATTTAGTAATTCGCTTTCCAAGGCTGTCAGCCTTACCGAGATAGTCGAATTATTACATCATACTGTCGAGCAGGAGTTGCACACCGGCGTCCTGCATGTTTTTATCTTTAATTCTGCTCTCAACCAGTTTTGTGCTCAAGCGGATGGAAGCGGGAATCTAACCTCTGATTTGCGGTTTTCATCCAGCAGTCCGCTGGTTGAATTGCTATCCAGGCGCAAGGATGCTTTGTTGATTCGCGACCTCAACAAAGTCGCTGCAAATTTAGCTGCTGAGAAGTCCAGGCTAATGATGTTAGGTAGTCAGTTGTTTGTTCCTTTGCCAGGTAAGGATAGTTTGATCGGCTGGCTTGCAGTAGGGCCACGCGGCACAGGTGCAGCGTATTCCGCGGATGATACAACTTTCCTCGTTTCTTTAGCTGAGCAAGTCTTGGCAGCCATAGGGCGTGCGCAGATCGTTGCTGATTTGCAGAGACGGGTTCAGGAAATGGACGTGCTGACTCGCATCGCTCAGGGCGTAAATGTTACACTGAATTTTGATGATATCTTAGAGCTTATCTATGCCCAAACAAACCAAATCTTCCCGACCTGCGATTTCCGGATCACTGTTTTTGAAAAAAGAAATGACCAATTCCTGGTGGCTTTCTTCTTAGAGAATGATGAACGCATCAGTGATCGCGAAGGGAAAATACTCCAGGAAGGAATTGGCCTTGATCCCGAAATATTGCGCTCGCGACGTCCCATCTTAACTCCAGATTATGCCAAGGAATGCTGGGCACGTGGGTTGCTGCCTGATGCTCAAGGTATCTTTGCCTGGATGGGAGTTCCATTGAACAGCGCTGGTGAGGCGATCGGCTGCATCAGCCTGGGCAGCCGTGATCCAGAGCTGGTTTATACTCCCGAGCAGTTAAATTTACTGCAAGCAATTTCGGATCAGGCTGCTGGTGCGTTGGTTAAAGCCCGCTTACTGCGGGAGACGGAAGAACGTGCCCACCAATTGACTACCTTAAATGAAGTCGGTCGAAATCTGACCTCCACCCTGGAATTAAAACCGCTGTTGAACCGCATCTTAACCAGCGCGGCAAATATTCTCAATTGCCAGGCGGGCAGTTTGTTTTTAATTGACCCGCATACGGATGAATTAATCTTTGAAGTGGTAATTGGCCCCGTAGCAGATAATCTGATCGGTAAGCGTTTGCCGCCTGGAAAAGGCATGGTTGGGCAGGCTGTTGAATCCGGGAAACCGATCATCGCTAATGACGCTCGCCGCCGTAAGGAGTGGTTTAACGAGACCGACCAGCAGACTGGATTTACTACCCAGGATCTACTGGCGGTACCGATGAAAATCAAAGACCGTACGCTGGGGGTCATTGAGGTGATCAATAAGGCAGATGGACAGCCCTTCACCCTCGATGATCAGGAAATATTAGCCACTTTTGCCAGCCAGGCTGCCATCGCCATCGAGAATGCGCGTTTGTATACGCTCACAGATCAAGCATTATCTGCCCGCGTTGAGGAATTATCCGTGATGCAGCGTATCGATCGTGAGTTGAATACCAGTCTGGATATTCAAAACGCGATGGAGATTACGCTGGGGTGGGCCATACGTCAGTCTGCAGCCCAGGCTGGTTTAATCGGTTTCAAGGAACAGGCTGGATTTCGTATTATGGCCTCACAGGGCTATACGTCTGATCAGCTTGCTTCATTTAAATTTCTGCAGGATACCGATAAGAATTATTCTGGCCTGCGTTCACCAGCGCTTGAACAGGCATTAATCAGCAACCAGCCTGCTCTGATTGATTTTTCTCTCACACCGGATGGCAATTTGTCCCCCACAAATGGATTAATTGAAAGTGTCAGCAGCCAGATTGCGATTCCGATACGACGCGAGGATCAGGCAATAGGGTTCTTACTCCTTGAGAAAACACAGCCCGAACCATTTACTCAGGATACGATCGCCTTTTTATCTCGCTTGGGTGATCATGCTGCAATTGCCATATCCAATGCCCAGTTGTTCAGCAAAGTCCAGGAGACAAACCTTGCCAGGAGCAAGTTTGTATCTTTTGTCGCTCATGAATTGAAAAACCCAATGGCCTCGATTAAAGGTTATACAGAGCTAATTGCCGGTGGTATGGCAGGCCCTGTAAATGAGATGCAGTCCACCTTTTTAAAGACTATTCGGGTTAACGTTGATCGCATGAACACGATTGTTTCTGATCTAAACGATCTCACCAAAATTCAAGTCGGTGCACTGCGCCTGGAGTTTAAAGTACTGGCTGTACAGGAAATCCTGGAGGAGGTTACCCGGTCACTGGAGCGGATATTGCTCGAGAAAAAGCAATTACTGAAAGTTCAATTACCCAGCGATCTTCCTACAGTGTGGGCTGACCCTCTGCGGCTCACACAAATATTGACTAACTTGCTCAGTAATGCACATAAATATTCGCCGGAAGAAAGCACGATACGGATTGCTGCAGAAGTATGGGAGAAAGATCTTGAGGGACCTTCTGGCTTGAAGGTGATTCACTTATGGGTGCAAGACCAGGGAATCGGAATCGACCCAATCGATCAGGAGCAGATATTCCAACAGTATTTCCGCACTGAAATTTCGCGGGAGACCGCCAGTGGTACTGGTTTAGGATTGAATATCAGCCAAAGCCTGGTCAAAAT
>Ga0209347_1000911_pt1 | contig 59461 bp, 60 predicted proteins | sample AutmiccommuBRH23_FD_187382 | JGI IMG/M metagenome (GOLD analysis project Ga0209347, IMG submission 187382) | Deep subsurface microbial communities from Mt. Terri, Switzerland - Autotrophic microbial communities BRH/23 (SPAdes) (version 2) | ecosystem: Environmental > Aquatic > Deep subsurface >... | reverse complement strand
ATTATGCAAAGTTTCAGATGGAACGAATGAAACCTGACTTACAATAACACAGGAACTTTTTAATCCAAACCTATGGACGCCGCCAGCCTGAGATCGTGCCAGGCATTAATAAGCCCGCACATTATCCGAACCCCTGTTCTGAGGTCACCGGCCATTGACAGGATTGCCGGCGCCGAAGTGTATTTCAAGTGCGAGAATTTTCAGGAGATGGGCGCTTATAAAATCAGGGGGGCCATGCACGCGATCCTGCGTCTTCCCCCGGAAGAACAGGCAAAAGGCGTAGTTACCCATTCGTCCGGGAATTTTGCACAGGCCCTGGCACTGGCGGCGCGGACACTGGGGGTAAAGGCTACGATTGTCATGCCTGCCACTGCCAGCCGTTTCAAGAAAAGAGCCGTTAAGGAATACGGGGGGGTTATAGTGGAATGTGAGCCCAACAATGAAGCCAGGGAAGCCATGGCAGCGGCTATAGTTAAGTCGAGCAGGGCCACCTTCATCCACCCTTCCAATGACCTGCAGGTGATCCTCGGCCAGGCAACGGCATGCATGGAATTGCTGGAAGATCAGCCTGGGCTGGAATTTATCTTTGTTCCGGTAGGCGGCGGCGGCTTACTGGCCGGGACAGCGCTGGCTGCACATTATTTTGGCAAAGGTTGCGGGGTGCTGGCAGGGGAACCCTTTGAGGCAGATGATGCTTACCGCTCATTCTATAGCGGGACCCTGCAGGGCAACAGCAGCACCAATACCATTGCCGACGGGCTGAAAACCATGCTGGGGGACCTTAGCTTCCCCTTGATCCAAAAATATGTATCCGGGATTATCCGGGTAACGGAACAGGAAATCATCGACTCCATGAAGATGTTATGGGAGCGACTCAAGATAACCGCCGAACCTTCAAGCGCCGTTGCCCTGGCGGCCTTGCTGCGTGAAAAGGAAAATTACCGGGGAAAACGGATTGGAATCATTATTTCGGGCGGCAACGTGGACCTGGAGATGCTGCCTTTCTGAGCACTACGGGCGCAGGCAATTACTCTTTCAGGATAGCTTCTGCCTTGGCAATACTGCTGTTGATTTGTTCGCGCAGCGCTTTTACCTTTTCCTCTTCCTCATCCAGCCAGCGCTGCTTTTCCTCCGTAAGGGGCTTCCCCTCCAGGATTTCACCGGAATCAAAACGGTTTCCAAAGTTCTGCATCCAATCCATCATGGATTTATGGGCTGCCTGCAGGTCTTTCATGGCCGCTTCATAATCCTGTCCGGCTTCCGTGCTGTCGACCTTCGGTTTTAGCTCTCCTACCAGTTTTCCTATGGTGTTCATGGCTGGCATGATTTCGTCATGTATGGCAAGCACCTCCTTCATTTGGTTGCTGTCATTTTCCGCTTTCTTTTCATCCTTGCAGCCACCGGTTAAAATCCCGGCCAGGAGCAGCATTATAATATAAGTAGTTTTCATCTGAGTAGAATTTATCGAAATGCCGCCTAAAATTACAAATAACTTTTGCAATACCTTGCTGTTATTTCCCCTCTGGTTTTTCATCACTCGAAATCCGAATCCGAAACCCCTTCGTTTATCTTTACTTCGAGCAATTGGCTTTCAACAAGTTCAGGGCCTATACTTCCTGTGCGTTTACCCGGGAAGCTGATCCCTTCAATTTCCCTGTAGTCCGTGTAAAGGACCTCCTGGGTGTTTGTCTGGCCATTAATGGAAACCGCGACGGCTTCCTTGAGCTTCAGTCCGGTATCCACGTCGTAGAAATAGCTGGCCTGGACCACATCTCCGGGTACATTGATCCTGTAGGCATCTTTCCCGCCAACCTTTTCTATCCCGGCCAGATGCGCGCCAGGGTCAGACAGGATCTGCTTTTCGGGGAAGGTCCCCATTACTTTTTTCAGGTCCTGCTGCATGGCAGCGGGCAGGGGCATTTTATTACCGGCCTGCTTCATGAACAATTCCTCGCCATTTGCAATGACACCCATCATCAGCGCATCGTTCATATAGGTATGCTGGGCAAATTTGTCGGGGGTTCGCAATTCCACCATCCGGATTTCAGACCCCATGGCCGTGCCTGTATATACGAGGCTGAGCGTCTCTACAGCGTCTATGGTTTCACGACCGCCAATGGCTTCAAAATAACCTTCAATAACGCTTTGCAGGGTCGTCCCTGCAGGTAATGTGGCATTGTCTTCCGGTTTTTCAACCTCCCTGGCCTGTTTATCGAAATAACGGATGGGGATGGTTTTCCCCTTATAGCTTATTTTTTCAAGTCCGGGTATAACCTCGCTACCCTTGCCGGCAATGACGATGCGGGTTTTCCCGGGATGGAAATATTTTTCGGCAGCCTGTTGTACCGCTTCCAAACCAACGGCATTCAGGCGTTCGAGGTAGGTGGCGTAAAAATCGGCCGGCAGGTTTTCCGTTTCAATATTCAGGGCATACCTGGCAATTGTTTCGGGTTTTTCCAGGGCCATCACAAAGGAGCCGGTATATTCCGCCTTGGCATTGTCTAGTTCTTCCCTGCTAATAGTTGGCAGGACTATGCTGTCTAATTCTTTTAATATCTGCACGACGGCACTGTCAGTCACACTATTCCTTACACTGGTAAGGGCGGTGAATGCAGCCGGAGCGTATTTGTCGTTCCCCAGGTTGCTATAGGCGTAATAGGCATATCCATTATCCTCGCGGAGGTTCCTGTTCAGCCGGCCCTGGAAGCCACCGCCAAAAATCCGGTTGGCGAGAATGGAAGCCAGGTATTCCGGATCGCTCATCTTCAGGTCTGCAAGTTGAATTGCCCTGATTTCCGATTGCACGGCATTGGGCATATCCACAAAATTTATCTGGGGGTACTGTACATCCGGGGGCCTGCTGTAGGTATAGCTGGGGGGTACGGCCCGTGTCCAGGGCGTAAAATACTTGGTCACCAGTTGCTCCACCTCCTGAAAATCCACGTCGCCTATCACTACCAGGTAAGCGTTGGCGGGAACGAAGTTATCCCTGTAGAATTGCTCCACATCGGCCAGGGTTACAGCCGAAACGGATTCCTGGGTTATGAATTCGCCATAAGGGTGTTGGGTACCGTATGCCAGTGCATCCTGCAGCCTGTCGGCTACGGCGGCCACATCCTTTTCCTGGGTCTGGATAAAGGTTAAAAGCCTGGTTTTTTCGGTCTCAAAGTCCTCTCCGGAGAAATGGGGGTTGATGGCTGCATCAGCAAGCAATTCCAGTACCCTTGGAAAATATTTGGTCAGGGACCGCGCCGAGGCGCTCTGGGCACCGAAGTTTATACTGGCCCCCATAAAGTCTACCTCTTCTATATAAGCATCCTTGGGGATGTTCCTGGAACCGTTACCAAGCAGGCTGGCTGTCAGATTTGCTGTCCCGGCCTTTTCCCCTTCCATTACCGGTGGATTGTCCAGGGTGAGCTGAATGGATACCCTGGGTAATTTGCGGTCGGCAACAACCAGTACCTTCAACCCGTTTTTAAGTTCAAAAGTTTGTGGCTGCCCCAGCCGGATTTCCGGGGGTGGTCCCGGTTTTGGGGCAGTAGTCCTGTCGATCTGCGCCTGCGCCCCAAAAACCATCAGGGCCAGGATCATGTTTAGAAATAATGGTTTTAGCATCGTCGGCTTAGTTTTGAATGGGTTCTTCGGGCAGGTATTTTAATTCGAGCCGCTGGTTTGGGCGCAGGTATTTCCGGGCTACTTCCCGGATTTCTTCGCGGCTTATGGAACGGTAGATTTCGATCTGGTTGTTGATCAGGCTTGTATCACCATACAAAAGGTAATAGGTGGCGAGGGACCCGGCTATCCCGGCTATACTGCTGTTGGCGTTTACATACTGGTTTTCGAATGTATTTTGCAGTTTCTGGTAATCCCGTTCCGATATCAGTTCGTCGCGCACCATGGCAATTTCCTCTTCCATTTCCTGCATAAGCAAATCCAGCGAGTTATCTCCCACCGGCAGGCTGTACACCAGGTAGGTCCCGTAGTCTTCCTGGTCTATATTAAAGGCTCCCACCTGCAATGCCTGTTTCTGCTGGTCTACCAGTTTGCTGTATAACCTCGAGCTCTTGCCATCGCTGAGGTAGGAGGAGATCATTTCAAGCACATAGGCATCCCTCTCCCTGAAACCGGGCGTCCTGTATGCGAAGACGGCTGCCGGAACCTGTATATTGGGATCATATGCGGTTGCGGAAATGGTCTGGTTAATAGCATCCTCGGACGGATAATTACGTACTACCGGATTACCCGCAGGGATAGGGCCAAAATAATCACTTATAAGTTTCCGGGTGCGCTCAATGTCTATATCTCCTGCCACTACCAGTACGGCATTGTTCGGGGTATAATATGTTTCATTGTATTCCAGGAATTCTTCCAGAGAGGCTGCGTCGAGGTCTTTCATATACCCGATGTTGGGATCTTTATAAGGGTGTGCGCTGAATAGGTTTTCCGAGACGCTGAAAAGTAATTGCCCGTAAGGGGCGTTGTCGTAACTGAGCCTTCGTTCTTCCTTTACAACTTCGTTCTGGGTGTCGACCCCCTGTTGTTCGATTACCGGGTGCAGCATTCGTTCAGACTCCATCCATAAACCCAGTTCCAGATTATTTGAAGGGAAAATCTCATAATAATAGGTGCGGTCCTGCGAAGTATTCGCATTCACCTGCCCTCCGTTGGAGGACACTATCTTAAACCATTCGCCCTTGCCTATGTTTTTGCTGCCCTCGAAAAGCAGGTGCTCAAAGAAATGCGCAAACCCGGTACGTCCTTCGGAGCGGTCCTTCCCGCCAACATGGTACATCACCGAAGTGATGACGATAGGCGCGGACCTGTCCTGGTGCAGGATCACATGCAGCCCGTTATCCAGGTCGTACTCCTGGTAACTTACCTGCTGGGCCTGCAGAAAGGAAGTACTGAGCACCAGGCCTATGGCTGTTACTATTAATTTTTTCATTACTGCGGATTTTTAAATAATCCGGCTGACCCGGGAAATTAGCAGGGGCATGTTGCCGGATGTTCCACGAAGATATGTTTTTTCCCCTGCAGGCAAAGAAAAGCGGCCTTGTTTCCTGTCAATTTATGGGATAATGATTCAATATTATTACCTTTAGGAAAAGCAACGGAAAATCTACCTGTACATGAAGCTATTTTCACTCCCCATCCGTTTTGGGATTGCCACCAGCGGCAGCCTTATTGCCTATTTTTTAATCCTGTCGCTCTTCGGCCTGCATACCAATGTATTTTTCAGCCTGTTCAACGGGGTCATTACTGGCTTCGGGATTTATGAGGCCATCAAATACTATCGCCTGGAACTCAGGGAAAAGTTTAATTATGGAAAGGGCTTTACCGCGGGGATTGTAACAGGTTTTCTCGCTACCCTCATCTTTACGCTTTTTTTCGCTTTGTATGCTACCGAGTTTAACCCGGAATTCCTTCAGGAATTGTCGACAAAATGGTTTAACGAATTCAGGAATTTCGAAGGAATTGTTTTCTTTACGGTAGCGATTATGGGATTTGCCACCACTTTGGTCCTCACCCTTTCTTTCATGCAGCTATTTAAAACTTCCAACAACCCCGGGAAAAAAGTGGTTTGAAAACCTTTAAAAAGCACTTGCGAATTCCCGATTAAGCAGTATATTTGCACCCTCTTAAGCAATTCAGAAACCGCTTCAGGGGGAAAGCCCGTCAGGGTTAATTACTAAAAGTTGAATAAATATACACGCTATGTATGCAATCGTAGAGATAGCAGGGCAGCAATTTAAAGTTGCAAAAGACCAGAAAGTGTATGTTCACCGTCTGCAGGAAGAAGAAGGAAAGAAAGTTACCTTCGGAAACGTACTCCTGCTGGAAGATGGAGCGGACATCACCATCGGCGCCCCGGCTATAGACGGCGCGGCTGTGGAAGCCAAAGTCGTGAAACACCTGAAGGGTGACAAAGTAATAGTCTTTAAAAAGAAAAGGCGCAAAGGTTATCGCAAGAAAAACGGCCATCGCCAGTACCTTACGGAACTTCTCATCGAAGGCATTGTGGCCAAAGGGGCCAAAAAAACCACCCCTGAAGCCGGGAAAAGCGCGGAACCGAAAAAAGCGGAGCCTAAGAAAGCAGCCGAACCTAAGACTGCCGAGCCGGTAGCGGAAAAAAAGGCCGCTCCTGAAACTAAGGCAACTCAAAAGAAGGCAGCTGTTGAAGACCTTAACAAACACACGGTTGCAGAACTCAGGGAAATGGCTAAAGACAAGGGCCTTGAGGGGTATTCCGGGTTAAAAAAGGCCGAACTGATCGAGGCATTGATCAAATTTGAAAAGAAGTAAAACCTCGCCCTTGTTAACGGGCGATAAAAAATAATAAGATGGCACACAAAAAAGGTGTAGGTAGTTCGAAGAACGGCCGGGAGTCAGAATCTAAACGCCTGGGCGTTAAGATTTTTGGCGGCCAGGCGGCTACTGCCGGCAATATTATTGTCAGGCAACGAGGAACCAGGCATAACCCCGGGGAGAATGTATACGCTGGCAAAGACCACACCCTGCATGCCAGGGTTGACGGGATAGTGAAGTTTGCAAAAAAAGCAGGCGGAAAATCCTTTGTTTCCATTGAGCCTTTTGAGTCGTAATCGACATTTTACCTGATAGGATCTAAAGAACCCCTGACCATCGGTCGGGGGTTTTTTATTTACAAAGGCTCTGCCCTGGCTGTTAGCCATCATTTAAATGGGTGGTAAAAGGAGAGGAATTTTGCAAACCCTGCTTACAGGCTTACAGATAACGATAGCTTAAATATTTGGTAACGCCTCCAGGCCTTAACTTTCCGATCTTTGCCCATGTAAAAAACTGCGTTCAGTTTGAATTAGTTTGAGTTAGTTTAGCCCTAAAACCGATATGTTTCATATCGGTTTTGTCTTTTTCAGGCCACCTCTTATCCAACCCGGCGATTACCACAAATCAATAGCCGCTACCTAATCCCGGATCCATCAAGGACAGCACCCCTGTACACCTCTCACTCCTGTTTTGCTAACCCGTATTTAATCATTTGAGTTCCTTTTAGTCGCCAAACAGCATTTGTATCTGGAAAGTCTTTGCTATATTTTCCACATTAATCCTTAAATCAACTAATATGAAAAAATCAATTCTGGCAGTAGCCCTGTCATCATCTTTGCTGTTTTCAAGCTGCCTGGGATCCTTCCAGGCCTTTAACAACCTGAAAGACTGGAACCAGGAGATTTCGGACAACAAATTTGTTAACAACCTGGTTTTCTGGGGGCTGAATATTATCCCCGTTTATGGTTTATTCTTCATTGGAGACACCCTGATCTTCAATGTGATAGAATTCTGGTCGGGCTCTAACCCCATTTCCATGAAGCCGGGGGAAACCGAAACCCAGCTGGTTGAAAGGGATGGCAATACCTATAAGATGGTAGCCAGTACCAATCGCATCCAGGTGCAGGTTACAGACGGCCCCAAGAAAGGGAAGAAGCTCGAATTATTCTACAAGCCGGATGAGAAATCCTGGAATGCCATTAAACCCAATGGGGAAATAATCAAATTGTCTTCTTTTGAAGATGGGTTTTACCTGGTATACTTGCCCGACGGGAAGGAAGTCAGGATAAACGCCATGCAATCCAGGGAAGAAGGCCTGGCTCAAATTAAAGTCCAAACAGAAAACTATTACCTGCGTTCCATGCTCGCGGAGGCCGGAGAGTAATATGCTAAATCAAAATAAAAAACCCGGGAAAGTTTCCCGGGTTTTTTTATTGAAAGCTATTTAATAGCGGTAATAATCAGGTTTGAAAGGGCCCTTTACCTCGACCCCTATATAATCAGCCTGGTCCTTGCGGAGGTCTGTGAGTTCCGCCCCAAGCCGTTCAAGGTGCAGCATGGCTACTTTTTCATCCAGATGTTTAGGGAGGGTATACACCTTGTTCTCATAGCGGTCACTGTACTTCCAGAGTTCTATTTGAGCCAGGGTCTGATTGGTAAAGGAATTGCTCATCACAAAGCTTGGATGCCCTGTGGCACACCCCAGGTTTACAAGCCGGCCTTCGGCCAGGACGATAAGGTCCTTCCCGTCAATGGTATATTTGTCTACCTGCGGCTTAATCTCATCTTTGGTATGGCCGTAATTCTCGTTTAGCCAGGCCATATCGATCTCATTGTCGAAATGCCCGATATTGCAAACGATTGCCTTGTCCCTCAAGGCCCTGAAATGTTCCTCCCGGATGATGTCCTTGTTCCCGGTAGCGGTGATGACGATATCGGAAGTGGCTATCACATTTTCCAGTTTTTTTACTTCATAACCGTCCATGGCGGCCTGAAGGGCGCAGATGGGGTCTATTTCGGTTACGGTTACAATGGCGCCCGCTCCCCTGAAGGAAGCTGCCGTGCCTTTGCCTACATCCCCGTAACCCGCAACTACTACGCGTTTACCGGCCAGCATGGTATCTGTGGCCCGGCGGATGGCATCCACCGCGCTCTCCCGGCAACCGTATTTGTTGTCGAATTTGGATTTGGTCACCGAGTCGTTAACGTTAATGGCGGGCATGGGCAGCGTTCCCTTTTTAACACGTTCGTACAGCCGGTGGACCCCTGTGGTGGTTTCCTCGGATAAGCCCCGGATTCCGGCCGCAAGTTCCGGGTAAACATCCAGGACCATATTGGTAAGGTCACCTCCGTCGTCGAGGATCATATTAAGGGGTTTGCGCCCCTCTCCAAAAAACAGGGTTTGCTCTATACACCAATCGAATTCCTTCTGGTTCATACTTTTCCAGGCATAAACTGGGATCCCGGCGGCTGCGATGGCCGCAGCGGCATGATCCTGGGTCGAAAAAATATTGCAGGAGCTCCAGGTAACCTCGGCCCCAAGCGCTACCAGCGTTTCTATCAGTACTGCTGTCTGGATGGTCATGTGCAGGCAACCTGCGATACGGGCCCCTTTAAGAGGCTGTTCCTTGCCGTATTCCTCACGCAGGGCCATCAGACCCGGCATTTCGGCTTCTGCCAGTTCAATCTCCTTCCTTCCCCATGCTGCCAGGGAAATATCTTTAACCTTATACGGTACATAAGGTATTGTTTTGGTACTCATATCCTTTTTTATTTTTACTTTCGTTAAACAGCTGTTTTAAGCATAAGAATGCAACTGCAAAGGTACTAATTACTTGAATAATCTATGCCTCTTTACAAAACTATAAAAGTTAGCAAGGGCATTGCCGTATACATCTGGCAAATCACGGAAGCTGAGGAAGATCTCGCCCGGGGAATCGAACTTACGCCCCCCTGCCAGCAACGGATGGAGGGTATGAAATCAGGCTTGCACCGCAGGGGCTTCCTCAGTATCAGGCACCTCATGGCGGAGGCGGGCTACACAGACCAGGACCTCCACTACGACGAATGGGGCAAGCCGCACCTGAAAGACGGAAAACATATTTCCATCACCCATTCCCATCATTTTACCGGCATCATTGTAAGCGATAAAAAAGAAGTAGGCATCGATATCGAAATGCAGCGGGAAAAAATCCTCAGGATCGCCAATAAATTTACGCCCCTCGAAGAATATAAAACCATCGCGAATTCGGATGCCCTGATCAGGAAGCTCACTATCGTCTGGGGCGCCAAGGAGTCGTTGTTTAAAATCTACGCCAAACAGGGCCTGAGTTTCCTGCACCATGTTGAAGTAAAGGATTTCGGCTTCGATGAGTCCGAAACTACCGCGGAGATCCTGTTCCATGGCGACAGTTCAAAATACCGTATCCACTTTCTCGAATTTGAAGGCTTTACCTGCGTGTATGCCATCAAAGAGTAGTTACGCTCCATAGGATTTCCTTACCCCCCGTTGCCTGCGCACCGGCCGGATGGCCCTGCATGCAAGAGTCGGGAGCAGGCTCGCAACTTTTATGGCTTCATCGATTTTACCGGGCATTATTTTGACTTTAAGTTTTGTGTTTTGGTTTTTGAACCGGAACTTGCAGAAAACTTTAACCGACCCCCCCAAACCCTGTTACTATGAAAATATCCGTAGAACTCACCCTGACCCCCCTGCAAGACGACTATGAGGAGCCTGTAATCAACTTCATTAAAAAACTCCGGGCATCAGGGCTTACCGTGCTGGAAAACCCGTTGAGCACCCAGGTGTACGGCGATTATGAAACAGTCATGAATCTATTGACCACCGAGATCAGGGAAGCCTTTTTAGATATAAATAACGGCCTGCTTCTTATGAAGATCGTAAAATCGGACCGTAGCGGTTATGAACCAGATTTTTGATTGGGTGTTCGCACAGTACGAGGGCACTGCCATTCACCTGATTGTCCTGGAAATGGTAGCTGTATTGTTTGGATTCCTTAGCGTCTGGTACGCCAAAAAGGAAAACATCCTTGTCTTCCCCACCGGCATCATCAGCACCGGAATATTTGTTTACATCCTATGGGTTTTCGGGCTCCTGGGCGATATGCTTATCAACGCCTACTACTTTGCCATGAGCATTTTTGGCTGGTATGTCTGGACACGCAAGGTAGACGCCACCCATTTTATCCCTATTACCCGTACCAGCAAACGCGAAAAGATCTTTGCGGTTGCCCTCTTTGCGGCAACCCTGATATTTGTTAGCATGGTGTATCTTGTTTTTGAAAAGTTCGACAACTGGACGGCTTACGTTGATACCCTTACCACGGCCATTTTTTTTGTGGGGATGTGGCTGATGGCAAAGAAGAAACTCGAGAACTGGACGTATTGGATCATAGGGGATATCATTTCCGTTCCCCTTTATTTATTCAAAGGGCTTATCTTTACCTCCCTGCAATACTTTCTGTTTACGCTGATAGCCATCTTCGGATACCTCGCATGGAAGAAAAACTTAAACAAAAGCCCACAGACCTTGTTAAGGTAGTGCTCTTCGGCCCCGAGTCCACAGGAAAAACAACCCTCGCGGAATCGCTGGCCTTGCATTACAATACGGTCTGGGTTCCGGAATATGCACGGGAGTACCTCCAGGAAAAATGGGACCGGGAACAAAAAACCTGTGAACCCGACGACCTTTTACCCATAGCCGTAGGGCAAATGCGACTGGAGAATACTCTTGCCCGGCAGGCTTCGCGCCTGCTTGTATGCGATACAGACCTGCTGGAAACCAAAGTGTATTCGGAAGCCTATTATACGGGCAGTTGCGATCCGCTGCTCGAAAAATACGCCTTGATTAACAGCTACGACCTCTACCTCCTTACCTATACAGACACCCCCTGGGTAAAGGACGACCTACGCGACAAGCCCGACGAGCGTGAACAGATGTTTGCTTATTTCAGGGATACCCTGGAAAAATATAGCAGGAATTTTGTTATTTTAAAGGGGACCAAAAAAGAGCGGATGGAAAGGGCAATAGAATTAATAGATAATCTTCTGAAGACAAGAGGGTATGACAGAATTTACGGATAAGGACCTTGAGCAACTTGCCAACCTTGGGATCTCCCGGGAACAGGTATTTAAACAGCTTGAAATCTTCAGGGAGGGGATTCCTTTTGTAAGGCTCGAAAAAGCAGCCCTTGTATCGGACGGGATCATCCGCTGCAGCCAGGCCGATGAGCTGGAATACATTGAAAATTTTGAATCGTCTAAAGACGGGCTGGAGCTCCTGAAATTTGTCCCCGCTTCCGGTGCCGCTTCCCGGATGTTCAAAGCCCTGTTCAATTTCCTTGAGGCTTATGATCCCGGGGAAGAATCGGTGCAGGCCTATATTGATCGGACAGGGGATTCTGACATAAAAGTGTTTGTGGAAGGTCTTCAGGAATTGCCGTTTTATGCATTTGTGGAAAAAAGGATCAGAGGCAATACTACTTCTAGGGATAAAGAAATTTATCTCTTTGTCGAAGAAATGCTAAGGGAAGACAAACTCAATTTTGGTTTTTATCCCAAGGGCTTATTGCCTTTTCACAATTATGGCTCCTATACCGTTACCCCTTTCGAGGAACACCTGAAGGAAGCGGCTGCCTATGCCTCCGTTGATGGGAACGCACGCCTGCATTTTACAATTTCCGAACAACATGGCGAACTCTTCAACCGTGAATTTAACGACATTAAGGAACGGGTTTCGTCCGAGACCAATACTTCCTTCGATGTGGGGTACTCCTTTCAGAAACCTTCTACCGATACGCTTGCGGTTACCCCGCAAAACAAACCATTCAGGATGGAAGACGGCAGCCTGCTTTTCCGCCCGGGCGGGCATGGCGCCCTGATTGAGAACCTGGATGAACAGCAGGCCGATATCATCTTCATTAAAAATATAGACAATGTAGTCGTTCCAGAATTTTCCGGGGAAGTTACACGCAGCAAGAAAGTCCTGGCCGGCCTTTTGCTTGGCCTGCAGCAAAGAGCGCATACTTATGCAGAGATGTTGGCGGGCGAAAATTTAAACAGCGACCGCCTGCAGGAAATAAAAACCTTCCTTCAGGAGCAACTAAATGTGCGTTTCTCGGAAAACTTTTCCTCTTTTAACCTTGGGCAGCAAATCGAGATTCTTAAAGATAAGATCAACCGCCCTATCCGGGTGTGCGGCATGGTTAAGAATGAAGGTGAACCCGGGGGAGGGCCTTTCTGGATTAGGGACGCAAACGGAAATGTATCGCTGCAGATCGTAGAATCTGCACAAGTCGATACCTCCGATGTAAAACAGATGGAAATTTTCCGCGAATCAACCCACTTCAATCCCGTCGACCTGGTTTGCGCGGTTAAAGACCACAGGGGGCAAAAATATCCGCTGCGCAATTTTGTGGATGAGCGCCAGGGATTTATCACGGCGAAGACCATGGAGGGGAAAGATTTGAAAGCCCTCGAACTCCCGGGGCTCTGGAATGGCGGGATGGCCTTCTGGAATACTGTATTTGTTGAGGTCCCGCTGCGAACCTTCAATCCGGTAAAGACCGTAAACGACCTCCTGAAGCCCGCCCACCGCCATAAAGGGAATTAAAGTCCGGACAGCTATTCTGTATAATTGTATAAGGATTACCCACATTGTGTAAGCAGGTATACACTTTCGCACATAAACCTGCTGGCCTGAATATTTCCTGATAAATAATATATTACTGATAATCAGATATATATAATCTTTAATCAGGAATTCTCCCGACTGGCATCATTATTTCTCTATCCTAAGGGAAATGAATGATTGTTTAATCTAAATTTTTACACAAATGAAAAAGTTAAGTCTTATTATTGCCCTGGTAGCAGGTGGATTTTTGGCCCAGGATGCCATAGCTTCTTATGATGTACCCGCAACTGTTGTTGCTGAAGTACAGGATGAATATAGTGCAATTGACAATAGCGAATTGCCAGCCGCCGTTACCGAGGCTTTCACAAGAGATTTCCCTAATGCAGAAATCACTAAAGCCTACGTGAATCAGGAAGGTCAGTATAAACTGGAAGTTACCCAGGAAGATGGTTCAACAGGTGAGCTTTATGCTGATGCTGAAGGAAATTGGATAGAAATGTAAAATTTGTCCTGGTTTACACATAATTGGTAATCCGAAAAGGCCCTGTAATTTTTTACAGGGCTTTTTTTTGTTCATGAAGATTCAGACAGCGATCCATACGAAGGAGCCTGCCATTTTAAACGGTAGGCAAACTGTGTAATTATTTCACACAACCCGAACGGTTTTACCCAAATTTACATACCCCCTTTTTGAAGGCAATTTTATAAAATGCTTAAAAACAAACAGTTACAGAAAAAATCCCATAATAAAATTTATGGTACTGTTTTTTCACTGTATATAATAAGTTTAACCTTTAATACTAGTAAATCATGAAGAAAATAGTTTTTGTTATCGCGTTGGCACTTGGTGGGTTAACTACCACTTTTGCCCAGAGCACTCCCGAATCTGAGGATGCTAATACCAATACAGCAGTAGAAGCTGAAGCTCCTGCACAGGATCAGGAAAGCTACCAGGAAATTGCCGTTGAGGAACTGCCTGAAGCAGTTACTACAGCAGTAGCTAAAAGTTATCCTACAGCTACCATCAATAAGGCCTATAAGAATGAGGCCAATGAGTACAAGCTTGAAGTAGCCCTTCAGGATGGTACTGCAGGAACCCTGTTTGCCGATGAAAGCGGTAACTGGATAGAGTAATCCACAGACGAAAATATCGGGGTTTACCCCCCGGTATTTGCTTGTTTATTTGAAGTTGGTTTGGTGAAAAGGGGCTATTGTAAAATAGCCCCTTTTTACTTTCCAATATCCCTTCCCTTTACCACCTTTCCTTCTGAGTTAAGAAATTTAGCTTACAAGACCTCCCAACCGCCCGTTTTTTGCGTATATCCTTGTACCAAGGATAAGTTACCAATTATGTATAAAATTTTGCTCATTGAGGATGATATCCCTTATTGTCAGATGCTGGAGAAATTTCTGAACAAACGGGGATATGACGTTCAAAGTAGTTATACCGCCCAGGACGCCCGGTTGAAATTTAAGGAAACAAGGTTTGATCTGGTATTGACCGACCTCCGGCTGCCCGAAAATGACGGATTGCAAATGCTCGCCGAAATAAAGCGGGTCTCCCCCCAGACCGCCGTGGTCTTAATGACCGGCCATGCGGAGGTACATACGGCGGTTAGTGCCATGAAACAGGGAGCGCTGGATTACCTGGCCAAACCTTTCACCCCTGATGAAATGCTCGCTGTTGTTAAGAAGTCACTGGAAGACCCCTCCGGTCCTCGGCCGGTAAAGCAGGCCAGGGAAAAAGCCGACAGCCCGCCTGTGTCTGTTATTAAAGGGGTAAGCGAAGTTTCCAAAAAACTAATGGAGTTCATCGAACTGGTAGCACCTACGGAAATGTCCGTATTGCTATCGGGTCAAAGCGGTACCGGCAAAGAAGTAGCGGCCCGCTGTATCCACGATATGAGCCCCCGTAAGGAACGTCCTTTTATCGCCGTGGATTGCGGGGCTATAGCAAGGGAGTTGGCTACCAGTGAATTTTTCGGTCATCTGAAGGGGAGTTTTACCGGGGCAGTGGAAGATAAGGTGGGCCATTTTGAAGCTGCCAACGGAGGAACATTGTTTCTGGACGAAGTGGGGAACCTTACCTATGAGCATCAGGTACAACTGTTGCGGACGCTGCAGGAACGTAAAATTAAAAAAGTGGGGACCTCCTATGAAACCAGGGTGGATGTAAGGATTATTGCAGCCACTAATGAGGACCTGAAGAAGGCTGTTGCCGAAGGTCGTTTCAGGCAGGACCTGTATCACCGGCTTAATGAATTTTCCATAAAGGTGCCTTCGCTGGAAGAACGATCGGAAGACCTGATGCTTTTTGCCAACCACTTTTTGTTTCAGGCAAATGAAAGCCTTCATAAAAATGTGGGCGGCTTTTCCGAAGAGGTGGTGGAAGCCTTTGAAAGGTATCACTGGCCCGGGAATATCCGCGAATTGAAAAATATTATTAAACGGGCGGTGCTGTTAACGGACTCCGACCAGGTGAGCCTGGAAGCCCTGCCGGAAGAAATCCTTCAGCATGAGTACACGAATGTTTCCGTCAATTCCCTCTCCAAGGCTGACTATGAACGCGACCGTATCCTGAAAGCCCTGAAAAAAACGAATTTCAACAAATCCAAGGCGGCCAAGCTCCTGAATGTTACCCGCAAAACCCTTTACAACAAGATCAACCATTATGACCTGGACTTGTAGCATTCAGGAAATGTTCCTGTGCTTCAAGGAGGATTGCGGTATTCGTACTTAGGCGGTTGAACAGCTCCTGGAGTTCCTTCCGGCTTTTTTCACCCGGGGCCATGGTTTCCAAGGTTTCAAGGTCTTCAATACATAGGCTTGCCTTAAATTGGCGAAACATAGGGAGCATACGGTGTGCCGTGCGGTTTATGGTGTCTGTATCACCCGCGGCAACGGCCTTGCCGAGAAGAAATATATTCGTTCTTGTTTCCTCTGCAAATGTCTGTACTATTCCTGAACAGGCCACCTCATCATCCCCGAGAAACGAGTAAAGGGTATCCAGGCTGAAGATTTCGGTATTGGTAGCTACTGTCCTTGTGGGTTTTTCCGCTTCGGCCTTCAACTCCGGTGCGGGAACAAGGTTGTATAAAAGTTCCAGTAATTGTTGCCTGGTAAATGGTTTCTTCAGCACACCCATAAAACCCCGGTCTTTGTATACGGATGAATCCATATCCCTGCGCCCGGTCATGGCAATGACGGGTTGCCCGTGGTAATGTTTATACTCCGGGGATTTCAGGTTTTGAAGGACCTCGAATCCATCCGTATGGGGCATTTGGATATCGGTAAGCACGACCTGGTAGCTTATGGCGGCCTCCGGATCCAGTTTTCTGAAATCGGAAAAGGTAATTGCCCTGATGCCCAGGTTCACGCACATCTCCTCTAAAAGCTGCAGCATGGAAAAATCGTCGTCTATAATAAGGACGGCTTCTATGGAAGTTTCCGCTTCCATGCCTTTTTCGGGCCTTGCCGCCATTTCTGTTATTTTCAGGGGCAGTTGCAGGGTGAAGGTGCTTCCCTGTTCCGGTTTGCTCCTAACCCCAAGCGTGCCGCCGAGCAGGTCTGTCAGTTTTTTGGAAATGGTCAGGCCCAGCCCATAACCGCCATAGGTATGCTCCACCCGTTCATCGGCCTGCTTGAATTCCTGAAAAATAATGTGTTGCTTACTTTTAGGAATGCCTATTCCCGTATCGATTACCTCGATTACAACCAGCAGGTTGTCTGGCTTCTTCGATTTAACCGTTGCCCTTACTTTTACATGGCCGCGGTGTGTAAATTTATAGGCATTGCCGATAAGGTTGGAAAGTATCTGCCGTATCCTGAACGGATCCCCTATAACGTTGCGTTCCAGTTCAGGGTCGATCTCAAGGATCAACTCGATCCCTTTTTTGGATGAATGGATTTTTTCGAGATTCTCCGAGGTTTCACGAATAATATTAGACAGGTTGAAAGGGACCTCTTCGATTTTGATTTTCCCCGACGCGAGTTTCGAAAAGTCCAGCAGATCATTTACCAGCCTGTCTACATAGGCTGATGCCGAGCGAAGATGTACCATGTACGCTTTCTGTTTTGGCGTCAGGCCGGTAGCATCCATCAGCTCGGAATAACCCGAAATGGCATTCAGGGGGGTACGCAGATCATGGCTCACTGTTGAAATCAACTGCTCCCTGCTCTTCAATAGCGATTCGGTTATGCTTTTTTGTTTCTCCAGCAGTCGCCTGTAGTTCTGTACCTGCCAGTAATCCTTGAGGATAAGGAAAGTGAACAATGCTACAATCACCAGGCCAAGGCCGGTTGCAAATGCGGCAATCCTGAAACTTTGTTTAACGGCTTCCTGCCGTATCCGGCTGTCGTAGATCGAATTGAGCAGGACCTCCTCTTCTATGGCCGATACGATGCTCCTTAATTGCTGGGAAAGGGCCAGGTCGTTCCGGAGGATTTCCTGTTCCTTATTTGCCAGGATCCTCTGAGAACGGGATACGCTCTGTTTTGCTTCTGTGATCAGGGCCTTGGAAACCGCCAGCACGGAGTCGAGTTGTTTCCGGTTAAGCGGTTCCATTTGTTCGTCGGGGACATTTTCATTCAGGTAGTCGGCTATATCCCTGATTACCTCCTGGGCTTTTGGCGACAGGTTTTCGTAGTTGGGCGCGAGGGCCTCGGCCGTTATCTTTCCCAGGGAAGCCTCCAGCCTCCGGAAATCCCTGAGGGCCACATCCAGGGAATTATTCGCGTCGCTTCGCAGCTTTAGTTTCCGAAGCTCGTTGTTGTTGTTGACCCTTTCCTGCAGTAGCGTTTGTATACTGTCTAAAAGCACCTTCTGCCCGTCCTGTTCCGTGTTTTCCTTTAGAACTTCGATATCGAGGATGATGGAGTCTATCTTCTTTTCATACTGGGTAAAATTATCCCTGGTTTTTGTTTGCAGGGCAAGTTTAGACAATGTCTCGGCCTCGTAAAGACCTGTTAGCAGGGAGCCCGTCCGTATCAGCTTGGTGTCGTTTTCAGTAGCAGTCTGCGTAGAGAGGTAATTCTTTATCTCGGTATATATAAAATAACCGACAATGGCGGTTAAGATGGCAAGCACCATATAACTCCCAATGATCTTTATTGTGAACCGGTCTTTTTTATTCTGGCCCATTCTGGCTTATTTGGATCCCCTTTATCTTAAGATACGTAACAATCGGGAATATTGTTCAATTGCCCTGCTTCAATTTTATCACTGCTTATTATGTTATTAATGATCCAGGAAGTATCTTTGTCCTGTCTCAAAGGGGTGCGAACTCCTGCAAGGGCAGTTTATTCGGGGTTGGTCCCGGATATCCGGTCTTCAGGACTAGCTGAGATCATACCCAATGAACCTGCGCGGGTAATGCCGTGAAGGGATAGTCACGAAGGATGGATAGTTTAATTCCTGAACTGACTTGAGATGGCTGCCGGCAACTTGATCCCGGCCGCATCTTTCCCAGAGGGTAGCGAGAATTCGCTTTAAATCATCCAATTTCAACCGGAATAACTGCCCCTTTTATTCGTCTCAAAAATTGTGAACGAATGAAAATTAACTGGATTTTTATGGCCGCCATGGGCCTGCCTCTTGTCTTCTTTGCCCAGGAAGAGACCGAACAACAAAAGGATTCCCTGGAAGCAGGTGAAATCGTGCTCGATGAAGTACTGGTATCTGCCCTCAGGGTTACCCGGCAGATCCCCCTTACCTTTAGTAATCTGGATAAGGAAGAATTCCAGCCGAGGAACCTCGGGCAGGATATCCCTATCCTATTGAATTACCTTCCCGCTGTGGTTACCACTTCAGATGCCGGTGCAGGGGTAGGGTATACCGGGATCAGGGTCAGGGGGAGCGATGCCACCAGGGTGAATGTTACCATTAACGGGATTCCCTATAACGACGCCGAATCCCATGGAACATTTTGGGTGAACATGCCCGATTTTGCCAGTTCGGTCGAGAATCTGCAGTTGCAAAGGGGGGTGGGGACTTCCACTAACGGGGCAGGGGCTTTCGGTGCCAGCCTCAACCTGCTTACAGACGCAGTCTCCGATGAAGCCTATGGCCAGGTGGCTTCCTCCATAGGCAGTTTTAATACCCTCCGGAACAACCTGAAATTCAGTACAGGGCTTATGGACGGCCGTTTTGAAATAGCAGGCCGCTTGTCGCGGATAAGCTCTGATGGCTACGTAGACCGTGCCTCTTCTTCCCTTGATTCCTATTTCCTACAGGGAGCCTATGTAGACGATAATACCCTGGTTAAAGCCTTGCTTTTCGGCGGGCATGAAATAACCTATCAGTCCTGGTTTGGGATAGATGCCCGGACCTTGCAGACAGACCGGACTTTTAACCCGGCCGGGATGTACACTGATGATGAAGGGATCACGCGCTTTTATGACAATGAAGTCGACAATTATAAACAAGATCATGCCCAGCTCCACTGGAACGAGCAGGTTTCCGAAGGCTGGAATACCAACCTGGCCCTGCATTACACCAGGGGCAGGGGCTTTTTTGAACAATTCCGAGAAGACGATGATTTTGCCACCTATGGGATAGAAACGTTAATCGTGAACGGCGAGGAAGTAACTACCACAGATCTTGTTCGCAGGAGATGGCTCGACAATGACTTCTACGGAACCGTGTTCTCTGCAAAATACAGCGAAGAAAGGTTTAGCATGATCTTGGGCGGGGGCTTCAATATCTATGAAGGCGATCATTTCGGGGAGGTGATCTGGGCCCGTTTCGCAGGCGATTCCGAAATACGCGACCGGTATTATGACGATTCCTCGCGGAAGACCGACTTCAATATCTACGCCAAATCAACTTACAACATCGACACGAACTGGAGCCTCTTCGGGGACCTGCAGTTAAGGAACGTTGGCTATGATGCCAATGGGGAAGACACCGGGCTGGTTAACGACGATTTCAGTTTCTTTAATCCCAAGCTGGGCCTGACGTATAACCTGGACAGCCATAACAACTTGTACCTGTCTTATGCACGGGCTCAGCGGGAACCCAATCGGAACGATTATGAAAGCGGCAATCCAAGGCCCGAAAAGCTCAATGATTTCGAGCTGGGGTGGCGGCACGTTTCCCCCGGGCTGCAATGGAGTGCCAATGTATATTACATGGGTTACAGAGACCAACTGGTACTTACAGGGGAACTTAACGATGTGGGGGCACCACTCAGGGCAAACGTAGGTGACAGCTACCGCCTGGGGATCGAGATCGAAGCCATGGTCCCCCTGGGAACATGGCTCCGCTGGCAGCCCAATATTGCCCTTAGTTCCAATAAGAATCAGGACTTTTTCTTTCAGCGGGATGGAGAATTGCGCAACCTGGGCACAACCAATATTGCATACTCCCCGGGAATTATTTTGGGGAACCGGATTACAATGGAACCCCTGCCTGCCCTGCAGGCCAGCCTGCTTACCAAATATGTGGGCAAGCAGTATATGGGAAACATAGATGCAGAGGCATCGGTGCTGGAGGCTTATTCCCAGACCGATTTTAATATACAGTATGAACTGGAATTTAACAGCTGGGTTGACAGCATGGTGTTCTCTGCCCTGGTGAATAATATTTTTAATGCGGAATACGAATCGAACGGCTACTTTTTCACCTTCGATGACGATTTCAGCAACCCCGGAACGGTAACCACCGTAGAAGGAGCCGGGTATTACCCGCAAGCAGGGATCCATTTTTTACTGGGCGCAAACCTGAGGTTCTGACCGGCCTCTTAAAATTTAACGGATCCCCTGGCCGGGATTGGCGTATCTTGGGGTTTATTCTTTGCCTATGAAAAATATCCCTTCCTTTGGCAGTAAACTGCGGAAGAATATTGTACTGGTGCCCGAATGTATCGAGGAATGCTCCGGCATCAGGGTCTTCGGGCAACTGCTTAAATCGTTTCTTTTCTCTACCGATGTGGCGGTTATAAGGAATACCAACGCCAATGCCATTATAGCAGTTTACCCCTTCACCCCCCAGCCGGTTATCTCACAGGCCCTCATCCTTGCCGCCGACAAGCCTATTTTTTGCGGGGTCGGGGGAGGGATTACCAACGGCGACCGTTCTCTGGCACTTGCAATCCATGCAGAATTCCAGGGGGCACTTGGGATTGTACTCAATAAACCCACACCTAATTCCCTTATCCGCAAATTAAAGGAGAATGTAGACATCCCGGTAACGGTAACCATTGTATCCCCCAATGACGATGTGAAGGGACGAATTGAAGCGGGGGTTGACATCCTGAATGTTTCAGGGGCGGAACGGACCGCGGAGATCGTCAGGAAGATACGTGCGATTGATGAAAATGTCGCCATTATTGCAACAGGGGGAAAGTCAACCGAAAGCATCCTGGAAGCCATTGAGGCCGGCGCAAATGCCATTTCCTACACGCCCCCCACTACCGGATCATTGTTCAGGGATATTATGGAGGCCTACAGGAGGGAAAGCTAAAGCCCGGTCAGTTGGAGATTACAACTACAGAACCGCTCTTTGAAGCCCTGTATTCGAGCATATTGTGATACCGGTTGCCATCATCCGGGCGATTGAGCATCTGCCCTGTAAAAAGGCTGTACTCGTAATCATCGCATGGACAAACCGCCGTCTGGCCGTTCAACACCATGGTAGAACATTCGTTCGGCGGGTGGTTGGGGCAACTGGCTTCAAATGCCCGGTATACGTCGAACCCCGTATTCATTACAAAAGCGCCACGGATACCTACCCCCTGTACACCGATGAAAACGGCATTCCCCGTATTGGTAAGGGGGCTGTAAAGCGGGAGGTTAAGGCTGATATCGAACCTGAAACCAATTTCAGCAAGGTAAGGGTTGCGGTCGCCGCTGTCATTGCTGCATGCAAACAGCAGTACCGCAATCAATAAAAGCGAAGCAAGGCGCATGCGGGATGCCGAATTAGTCATTCCTGACAAATGTGAACAAAATTTATGTATCTTTGCGTTAAATCCTCTTTAAAAAAGGGGATTTTCCTATTAGGGAAACACCACTTAGACAAGCAACCCTGCCTAAGGTCTTTAGCTCTAAGCAATTACAGCTGAAGTGGCAGGTGATCCTGTAGGTTGTGGGGATATCCCGAACATGCCGGCGATACAACGGCATCCAGCGGAATTTTTTAACGCGAGCTTTTGGGATGCCGGTGGCACTCCCTGAAAATTATGTAGTTATGGGGAACGTATCTTATTATACAGCGGAAGGACTAAAGAAACTCAAGGATGAACTGAATCACCTGAGGGATGTGGAACGTCCTAAGGCTTCCCAGGCAATCGCCGATGCCAGGGATAAGGGCGACCTGTCTGAGAATGCGGAATACGATGCTGCCAAGGAAGCCCAGGGGCTCCTGGAACTGAAAATCTCCAGGCTGGAGGAAACCCTTGCCAACGCCAGGCTGATTGACGAGAGCCAGCTCGATACTTCCAAGGTTCTTGTATTGTCTACAGTGCGGCTCAAGAACCGGCAGAACGGCAGTGAGATGAAGTACACACTGGTTGCCGAAAGCGAGGCCAACCTCAAAGCAGGGAAAATCTCGGTTACCTCCCCCATAGGGAAAGGCCTGCTGGGTAAGAAAGTGGGCGATTTAGCTGAAATCCAGGTGCCCAACGGGACCCTGAAGTTCGACATCCTGGAAATTACCAGGGCATAAGGACCATTTCATACAATATTTATATCCTTTTTTGTACCTTCAGAAAAGGATTTTTAATTTGCATCCCCGGCCTTCAAATACCAACCACAAATTAACCAGACAGCATTACCATGCCCAGTATATTTACCAAAATCATAAATGGCGAGATCCCTTGCTACAAGGTAGCAGAAGAAAAGAATTTTTTCGCCTTCCTGGATATTAACCCCAATTCAAAAGGGCACACACTCTGTGTGCCAAAAAAGGAAGTGGATAAGATTTTCGACCTGGATGAGGAAACCTATATGGGCCTGATGGCGTTTTCCCGCCGGGTGGGCAAGGCCATAGGGGACGTGGTTCCCTGCAAACGGGTGGGAATGACGGTCATTGGCCTGGAGGTCCCCCATGTTCACGTGCACCTTATACCCCTCCATAGCATGGCGAATGCCACCTTTCAACACAAGGAAAGCATGAACCCTGAAGCTTTCGCGGAACTGGCAAGGAAACTCCAGGACCGGCTCGCAGGGGCATAAAATCCTGCCCCCCCTGCAAACGCCTAAACGGGAAACCCTTCCAACAGCATATACACCGCTGCGGCGGCAATACAGATCAGGATTATCAGGAGAACAAAGAAAAGGGTTGTAAAACGGATGGAAGCCCGGCTGGGGACCACCATTTTCCGGTAATAATCAAAACTGCGTTCAATGTCTTCGGTCCATTTAACCGGGTAGATTATGGAATTGCATTTATTGCATTTTAATTCGTGTGTCACCTCGGAGGTGGTCTGGTGGTACATTTTCCCGTAAGTGTGTTTCTGAAAAAATTTCAGGCTGAGGTCCTGGTTGAAACATTCAGGACAATTATTGGTGAGTTCGGCCTCATGGATCACGATAAGTTTTTCCTTTGTCATATCGGATGGTTTGCTTTAAGTGAAATTTGCATGATTGTTCCTTCCTTGCTGGAGGAAAGTACCTTTATCCGGCCCTGGTGGTACTCTTCCACGATTCGCTTTACCAGCGAGAGCCCCAGGCCCCAGCCCCTTTTTTTGGTGGTGACCCCGGGGTTAAAAATGGCGCTGAAATCGCTTTTGGGGATTCCATGGCCGGTATCGGAAACCAGTACATTAACATGTCGGCCGTCGGGGATAATCTCAATGGAAATATGGCCCTTGCCTTTCATGGCGTCAATGCCGTTTTTAACAAGGTTCTCTATGGTCCAGTTGTAGAGTGAACGGTTCAGGAGCACAGGATAATGCTCAACTTCGGAATCGAAGGAAAACTGGATCAGCCTGGAACTTCTAAGTTTGAGGTATTCGTAGGCATTCCTCGTTTCTTCCACTATGTCGGCCGGTTCAAGTTTGGGCAGGGACCCTATTTTGGAAAACCGATCGGTAATAGTCTGCAATCGCACAATATCCTTCTCGATCTCCCTGGTGATGTCTGCATTGATATTCTCCGACTTTAATAACTCGTTCCATCCCAACAGGGAGGTAAGCGGGGTCCCGATCTGGTGGGCGGTTTCCTTTGCCATCCCAGCCCATAGCCTGTTTTGTTCAGAAGCTTTATTTGTTTTGAAAAAGAAAAAGATAACGGCCCCGAACAGGAAAATTATCAGCAACAGGGCAATGGGGTAGTATTTGAGCTTGTTCAGCACTTCTGAATTGCCATAATAGAGGGTTGCGAGATGTTCGCCCTTGTAATCAATGGAAATAGGGGTATTCTCATTTCTGAAAGTGCTGATTTTTTTCTTAACGTAACTGGTATCTCCCACCAAATCGGGTCGCATGTTGTTGGTACGCATAGATCCGTCTTTGTTAACCAGGATCATTGGAGTTGAGGTGTTATTCTGGAAAATCTTCACATGCAGGTTGCCCAGGTCCGTATCTTCCGAAGATTGAAGCAACTCAGACTGGGCAGTTGCCCAGATCTCCATCTTGTAGCGTTCTTCCTCCTTGAATTTCCGGAAGAAACTATTTGTATTCCAGAGGATTAGGCTGACTATGATGAAGGCGGCAATCAGTAAAAAAATGTTGGCGGTTTTCTTTCTCGGATTAAAGTTCATCCTGCTAACTTAGCGACTTTAAAGATAACTTAATTTGGGTTAAATTGTTGTGCGGCCGCCCACCTTGAAGCTTTTGATTGGCTCACAATTTATGTACATTTACTGCTTATGCAAAATACGATCTCCATTGTGCCGTCTGAGGTGGCTGTTTCCGAACTGCATGCCTGTCTGCTTGGGGCTGTGGGCCCCAGGCCGATTGCCTTTGCAAGCACTATGGACGAAAACGGGAGGCCAAATCTATCCCCTTTCAGCTTTTTCAATGTGTTCGGGACCAACCCGCCGATCCTGATCTTTTCGCCGGCACGCCGGGTTCGGGATAATTCCACCAAGCATACCCTTAACAACGTATTGAAAACGAAGGAGGTGGTTATTAATATTGTGGATTATGCCATGGTGCAACAGGTGTCCCTGGCCAGTACGGAATATGATGAAGGAGTGAACGAGTTTGTAAAAGCAGGGCTGGGCATGCAGGAATCAGACCTGGTTAAACCCTACCGCGTGGCTGAATCCCCGGTGCAGTTCGAATGCAGGGTTACCAAAGTCGAAGCCCTGGGCGAAGGTGGGGGCGCCGGTAACCTGGTATTTTCGGAGGTGCTTAAAATCCACCTTAAAAAGCACATCCTGAATAAGGATGGCAGTATTGCCCCTGAGAAGATTGACCAGGTGGCGCGGATGGGCGGTAACTGGTACTGCAGGGCCAAAGCCGGGCTTTTTGAGGTGCCGAAACCCCTGAATACCCGTGGTATCGGAGTAGACCGTATTCCGGCGGAACTTCGCCAGAGCAAGTTGCTTAACGGCAACGACCTGGGCAAACTCGGTAATGTTGCCGAACTGCCCTCCAGGGAAGAGATAGGAGAATTTGTTTCGGCAAACGACGAAATCAGCGCGATTATCAGCCACAGCGACGAGGCAGGGCGATTCAGGAAGGCAAAGGAATATTTATCTAATAACGAGGTACTTTCTGCATGGAAAGTCCTCCTTGCTAAACCATAAGATATGGAAATTGAAGGTAAAATTAAAATGATCGACGAAACCAAAACCTATGGAAGCAGTGGTTTCAGGAAAAGGGAATTGGTAATTACAACGGAAGAACAGTATCCGCAGCACCTGCTGATTGAATTTGTACAGGATAAGACCAACCTGCTCGACAATTTCAAGGAAGGCCAGGCTGTAAAGGTCAGCATCAACCTCAGGGGCCGGGAATGGACCAACCCCCAGGGCGAGACCAGGTATTTTAATTCCATACAGGGCTGGCGCATCGAAACCCTTCAGCCGGCAGCTCCTGGTGAAATGCCGCCTGTACCGCCCATGGATGCCTTTGAACCCGTGGATGAACTCAACGAGGAAGACCACGACGACCTGCCTTTCTAGGCAGGATGTGCCATTCGTTACTTTAACCCGCAGAAGGGGTTAAAGGGGACTTCCGGATAAACTCCGGACTATGAGAATTACCCATGCCATAGAATGGGCTTTCAGGAAATACCTTCCTTCGCCCTTCACCATTGCCGTATTGCTCACCCTGATCAGCATACTGCTGGCATGGGTGTTTACGGATAATACATCAGACCGGGGCCATCTGGCAGCCATCCTTACGTACTGGGAAGCCGGGATCTGGAACCGCGGCCTGATCGTATTCGCCTACCAGATGATGCTGATCCTGGTCCTTGGCCATGTTCTGGTCCTCAGCAAACCTATGGAACGGCTGATCATGAGGTTAACGGGTTTTGTAAGTACCCCTGCCAATGCTGCTTTATTCGTGGCCCTGCCCACCATGCTCGTTTCTTTTTTCAACTGGGGGCTGGGGCTAATCTTTGGTGCCCTCCTGGCACGGAAGGTAGGGGAGTATGCACAGCAAAGGCAGATCCCCATTAACTATCCGCTTATCGGGGCCGCCGGATATACGGGCCTTATGGTGTGGCACGGCGGCATCAGTGGGTCAGCACCGCTTAAAGTCTCGGAAGCGGGCCATATACACGACCTGATGGCCGGCAGCGCCACTGCCGAAACCCTGGCCTTGCTTCCCGCCAGTATCTCAACGGCAGATACCGTATTCAGCACATGGAATATCGGACTGTTTCTTCTTGTGGTCCTGCTTGTATCACTCCTTGTTTACCATATAGGCAAACGGGCACGGCCAACAGGCATCCGACTTCCCCGGTACCGTTTTAGCCGCGATAAGGAAGATGCAGCCAATGGGGCCGAAAGGCTCGACCGCTCCAGGATTTTATCAGTTGTTTTCGGGTTGCTCATCCTCCTGGCGTTTGTGCTGCAGTATTCCACCATGCTGCGCGAACTCAATATCAGCCCCGATATGCTCAATTTTTTTATGCTCGGCCTCGCCCTGATCCTGCATGGCAGCTTTCAGCGTTTCCTGCAGGCGGTTGAGGCTGCAATAGGCGATACAGCCGGGATCCTCATCCAATTCCCATTGTATTTCGGGATAATGGGCATTATGAGCAGCAGCGGGATGATAGCCGGGATTTCGGATTTCTTCGTCTCCGTTTCAAGTAGTGATACCCTGCCGATCTTTACCTTTTTCAGTGCGGCGCTGGTTAACATTTTTGTCCCTAGTGGCGGTGGGCAGTGGGCCGTACAGGGACCCCTGGTGCTCGAATCCGCCATGCAGCTTCAGGTACCTTTGCCCAAAGCTGTAATGGCACTGGCTTATGGCGATCAGATTACCAATATGCTGCAGCCTTTCTGGGCACTCCCGCTATTGGGGATAACCGGGCTTAAGGCCAGGGAGATACTCCCTTATACCCTGATCTTCATGCTGGCGGGCATGCTGGTTTTTGTTATGGGCCTTCTGCTCATTTAGTGCATTTTAGTATCTTGAAAAGAAACCCTTGAGTTACAGAAGCCATAGCATCCCTTATCTGACAGGCAAAGCTGCCTTCCCACCCCCGGAATCTGCAAACCGTGATGGGCTGCTCGCCATGGGCGGGGACCTTTCGCCGGAGCGGTTGCTTGCTGCCTATAGCCAGGGTATTTTTCCCTGGTTTAATGATGACGCCCTCATCCTCTGGTGGAGCCCCGACCCCAGAATGGTATTATTCCCGGATAAACTCAAGATCTCAGGTAGCATGCGGCGTGTGCTTAACTCTGGCCGCTTCCGTCTTAGCCGGAATGAGGCTTTCGATAAGGTTGTGGAAAGATGCGCCGGTTCAAAGAGGCCCGGGCAACCCGGTACCTGGATTACTGCAGGTATGCAGGAAGCCTATGGAGGGCTGCACAGAATGGGGGTCGCCGTTTCCTATGAAACCTGGATGGGAGAAGAGCTGGTCGGTGGGATTTATGGTGTTGATATGGGACATATTTTTTGCGGGGAGAGTATGTTCCATTCCGTGAGCAATGCTTCCAAATTTGCCTTGATAGGCATGGTACGCGATTTGCAGGCCAGGGGATATTCAATGATAGACTGTCAGGTGTATAACCCTCATCTGGAAAGTCTGGGCGCCAGCCAAATACCACGGAAAGACTTTCTATGGTACTTAAAATGAAAATACCAGTGAGTTTAGGATAAACAATATCTGCGAAGTGTCGTTGGTGTAATCCTCGAACCGATATTCCAGTCCCACCTCCATGTTAACCCCGGCCTGAAGCAACCACCCCAATTGCATCCGGATGCGATGATCATATTGAGGTCCCTGCACTCTGGTCACGCTCAGAAGGCTTTCCAGGCTGCTTACCAAATAGGTTTCACCAATATCCAATTGCTCTCCCTGAAGGGGGCTATCGAGGGCGAAACGGTATCTGAACCGGTGTACGGTGACAGCCGAAAAAATACGCTGTTCGGAACGCAATCGATGCCCAATGCGAATAGCCCCTGTCCGGCTTGTGATATTGTATTGCTGTGTGAGCCGCAATTCATTTCCCGTGTTCTTGTCAAAGGCCTTTCGAAACCTATACTGAAGGCCCAGACCAATGCTTTGGTTGTCCCTGAGTTTAAGGGCGGAAAAATGGGCGAGATCAAACTGCCTGATAGTCAGGCCAAAGGCTTCATCCTGTATCAGATAGCTGCGGTTGGCAAGCGAAAAATTATGGGTGTAAGTATTAGTTACACGATAATTCAAAGCCATACTTGACTCCCAGTATCCGGTAAAGCTTTCCTGAGCACCTGCCAGTTGCATCAAAAAAAGGAGGCAGAACCCAATACACTTTCTAGTACAGGACATGGTCATAATTGGGAGGCAGAGATGTACGTACGCTAAGGAAATTTCCTTCGGAATCGAAGAGGATTTCGAAATCCATATAGTTTTTCGCACGTTTTCCGGCAATCATTAATTCGTAGTTGATTCCGGGCAGCAGCAGGTTTTGGAAGGCATTTCTCAGGGTTGTCTCCAGCTTTTCCCCGCTAGTTACCACATATTGTTGCTGTATTCGACGAATGCGGTACTTATGGAAGGAGGAGTCCAGGTATTGCCTGATGTTCGAGAAGCTTTCGGAAGGAATATCTATTTGGTTAATGAGGATTTCAATGTCTTCCAACTGTCCCTTTTCATCAAATTCCACACTGTAATGGAGCTTGTCTTTTTTAAACTTTGCCTCATAACTTATATTTGAACTGTCTGTTTCCCTGTAAAACCGGATTCTTCTTGCTTCACTTAGCTGCTCGGCAATAAATTGGTGCGCCTTTTCCGGGAATTGGGACTTACGAATCCTGTACTCCCGTTCGTATTTATTCTGGCCCTGCATGGCCAGGCCCCATAGGAACGCGAGGCAAAGCAGGAATTTGCTATACTTCATCATATCGAAAACAGTTTATTTCATGGTCATTTACCATTCCGGTGGCTTGCATATGGGCATATACAACAGTGCTACCGACAAACTTAAAACCTCTTTTTTTCAAATCCTTACTCAGGCTGTCTGAAATCGTTGAAGTGGAAGGGACTTCGCGGTAACTTTCGAAGCTGTTTTTTATGGGTTTGTGGTCTACGAACCCCCAGATATACCTGCTGAAACTCCCAAATTCCCGTTGTATCTCTATGAAAGCTTGGGCATTGGTAACCGTAGCATGGATTTTCAACCGGTTCCGAATAATGCCGGGATCCTCCAGCAGCCTGGCTATTTTTTCCGGGCCGTAAGCCGCAATTTTGTTATAATCAAAGCCATCGAGTGCCTGACGGAAATTTTCCCGTTTGCGGAGAATGGTAATCCAGCTCAAACCCGCCTGGAAAGTTTCAAGGATGAGGAATTCAAAAATGGTGCTGTCTTCTTTTACCGGTACGCCCCATTCGCTGTCGTGGTATGCCTCATAAAGGGGATCGCCTGCACACCAGCCACATCTGTGTTGTTCCATACATTCAATTTACCGTAATAAAGATAGATCAAAATTGCTATGCCGGAAACACTTTGCGGTGGCCGCAGGGGATAGTGGAAACAGGCCGTTCACTTTCAGGGGAAATAAAAAAGGGCCTCCAGGCCCTTTAGTTATTGCTTTAGTTCGCCGGAACTCAGCGCTTTGGAGAGATCGGCTTCCACGCTTCTGAAGTGTCTGAAGAATTTGCGCCCGTCAGCCCGTTCTAGGGTAACTTCTGCCAGCCCCATGTCGTTGTAATCAACCGAGGTAACTATGACCCTGGTTCCATAAACTTTCTTCATGTCGGGGATAGCTCCCCGCTTAATGATGAAGTTTTTACGTGGAAAATGGATGTACTGGAATTCAGAGGAAGCAGGATCAAGAATGGTAAATTCATCTCCTTCACTCACCTGTACCTGCGGCTGTTGTGCAGTTAAAGAAATGCTTGAAATTACGAATACGGCAAAAAACAGGATCTTTTTCATCGATATTGTTATTTTTTAGGTTGTAAAAATAATCATGTCACAAATATATAAAAGCGATTTATTATAATAGTAATGCTTTAGTTAAAAATTGTTAAACTATTAGGTATAAGTAGTGCTACTATCATATATTTACATCTTTATAATTGCAATCAACCTTTTATGGAACCTCTTTTACAATCGGTGCGGATCGTCGTCAATGACAAAATCTTCCTTAAAGACCCTGAATCTTCGGAGCTTGGGAAACGTATTATTGAGCAAAGCATCCATTTGATCCACGAAATCGGATTCGAAAGATTTACCTTCAGGAAACTGGGAGCACGTATAGGATCTACAGAAAGCTCTATTTACCGCTATTTTGAGAGCAAGCACAAGCTCCTTATATATCTTACTTCGTGGTACTGGGGATGGTTGGAATACCAGCTGGTGTTCTCTACCAACAATATACCTTCCCCCCGGGAAAAACTGGAAAAGGCCATAGAAATACTTACCCGTGCCACAGAGGAAGACTCCTCCTTTTCACATATCAATGAAATATTGCTTAATAAGATTGTCATCAATGAAAATTCCAAGGCATACCTGACCAAGGAAGTGGACAGGGATAACAAAGAGGGGTATTTTGGGATTTATAAACGACTGGTGAACAGGATGACGGATATGATTAAGGATGTAAACCCGGACTACCCTTACCCTTCAAGCCTGGCAAGCACGGTGCTCGACGGATCCCTGCATCAGTATTTTCTCAAGGACCATTTCAGGAGCATCACGGATTGCACGGATAACATCAGCCCTACAGACTACTTTAAACACTTGGTATTTAATACGATACAACTAAATGGCTAAGACCATCCTAACGGCCTGGCAGCGCCTGGCAGGGCTACTCCGACTCGAAAAAAGGGATGTTTTCCAGATTTTTTACTATGCGATTTTTGCGGGAATCGTCAATCTGTCACTTCCCCTGGGGATACAGGCTATTATTAACCTCATACAAGGCGCACAGGTAAGCACTTCCTGGATAGTGCTGGTTGTTTTGGTAACCCTGGCCGTGGCATTCTCAGGATTACTGCAGTTAATGCAAATACGCATTATTGAGAATCTCCAGCAAAAGATCTTTACCCGCTCATCATTTGAATTCGCTTATCGCTTCCCTAAGATCAAGCTGAGTGAGCTGCATAATGTTTATCCGCCCGAACTGGCCAACAGGTTTTTTGACACACTAACCGTACAGAAAGGGCTGTCTAAAATCCTGATTGATTTTCCGGCGTCCTTCCTGCAAATCCTTTTCGGCCTGCTGCTCCTTTCATTTTACCACCCCTTTTTCATAGCTTATGGCATCCTCCTCCTGCTATTGATTTATGTAGTCTTCAGGTTCACTGCTCAAAAGGGCCTGGAAACCAGCCTGGCAGAATCCGAACACAAATATAAGGTGGCACACTGGCTTCAGGAAATTGCCCGTTCCATAGTAAGTTTCAAGTTATCGGGCCGGACCTCCCTGGCTCTTAACAAAAATGATCAGCTGGTGTGCGGCTACCTTGAAGCGCGGGAATCGCACTTCAGGATATTGGTACTGCAGTTTATCCATATGATTGGGTTTAAGGTATTGGTAACTGCCGGGCTATTGCTAATAGGGGGGTTGCTTGTCCTTAATCAGGAAATGAATATAGGGCAGTTCGTAGCCGCCGAGATCATCATCTTATTGGTAATCGCCTCGGTCGAGAAAATGATCCTGGCATTGGAAACCTTCTATGATCTTCTTACCTCCCTGGAAAAATTAGGACAGGTGGTGGATAAGGAGCTAGAGTCGCAGGATGGTGAGCCTGCATTCAGGCCGGAAGCTGGTTTTAGTGTTGAGTTAAGCCAACTGAGTTACTTTGTTCCCGGTGGGGACAAGCCCGTGATCGACAATATCTCCATGAAGATTAACCCGGGTGATACCATTCTGCTAAGTGGCGACAGCGGATCCGGAAAATCTACCTTGTTGCGGCTGATTGCCGGGCTGCTGTTCCCCGACAAGGGTGACATCTACGTGAACAATATTTCCCTGAAGGCTATAAACCTGAACAATTACCGCTCCCATCTTGGCCAATCCCTGATTGAGGAATCGCCCTTTGAGGGGACACTGCTCGAGAACATAACTTTTGGTGACCCTGAAATCAGCAGGGAAGAAGTTTACTGGGCCATTGAGCATACCGGCCTTTCCCAGTTCGTTAAGGAGCTTCCAAATGGGTTGCGATCCATGTTGTACCCGGAAGGCCGGCAAATCCCTTTTGTGATTGCCAAAAAAATAGTATTGGCCAGGAGCATAGTAAGGAAGCCCCGGCTCCTGATCCTGAAAGACCCGCTGGATCAGTTCGATCCTGACGAAGCCGGAGCCATAATGGATTTCCTTGCGGGAAATACAAATAGCTGGGCCCTGATAGTAGCCAGCAATAACCCCGGCTGGATGAGCCGTTGCAGGCGTATTATTACCATGAACTCTGGCCGCATTATCAATGAAACCCTGAATGAAACTGCTTAACCATGCTGAATATATCACCTAATAAACTAAACAGGCAGGTAGACCTGCGCGGTTACCGGTCGGGGGAAAAGGTGTTTCATGAAAGGCACCATGGCCATTTCAACCGGTTTCTGCTTGCCTTTGCGTTTATCGCGCTGGTCATACTCTTTCTGCCGTGGACACAAACAGTGAGCGGTACCGGTTACCTGACTACGCTGAAACCGGACCAGCGTCCCCAAACGATACAATCACCGATCCCTGGGAGAATCGAAAAATGGTATGTGCAGGAGGGGGATCTTGTTGAAGCGGGCGACACCATTCTGTTTATTTCCGAAATTAAGAACGAGTATTTCGACCCGCAATTGGTTGAGCGTACCGGGAAACAGTTAAAGGCCAAGGCCATGTCGGTGGGTTCCTATGAAGAAAAAGTAAAGGCACTGATGGTACAGATCAGCGCTATGGATAATGAAAGGGTACTAAAACTGGAGCAGGCGGAGAATAAATTGCTGCAGGCGCGTCTTACGGTAGAGAGCGACAGCATTGAGGTGGAAGCAGCTAACACTAATATTTCGATTGCACAGCGACAATATGACCGGGTAGTGCAATTGCATGCCGAAGGGCTAAAAGCCCTCACCGATGTGGAGGAGAAGCGCCTCAGCCTGCAGGAAGCTCTGGCAAAACAGGTTTCCAGGCAAAACAAATTACTTGCCAGCAGGAATGAAGTAATCAATTCCATGGTAGAGATCAAAAGAGTTCAGGCGGAATATGCCGATAAGATTTCCAAAGCGAGGAGTGAGATGTATGCCGCACAATCGGGCCAGTTCGATACGGAAGCCCAGGTTTCCAAGTTGGAAAGCGAACTTACCAACTACGAAATCCGCAACAGGCTGTACTATATAAGAGCCCCGCAAAACGGATACATCAATAAGGCCATACAGGCCGGTATCGGCCAGACTTTCAAAGAGGGCGATCAGCTGGTTAATATTATGCCGTCTAATTACCAGCCGGCCGTAGAAACTTTTGTACGTCCTATAGATCTGCCCCTGATCCGCATGGGTGAAGAGGTCCGCATTCAATTCGATGGCTGGCCGGCCATCGTTTTCAGCGGATGGCCCAATATTTCCTATGGCACCTACGGGGGCAAGGTAGTGGCCATAGAAACTTTTATCAGCGATAACGGGAAATACCGGATCCTGCTGGCACCGGACCCCAATGACCAGCCCTGGCCCAAAGACCTGCGCGTAGGATCGGGGGCAAGCACCCTGGCTTTGCTGGACGATGTTCCGATCTGGTTTGAGGTCTGGCGCCAACTGAATGGCTTCCCGCCTAATTACTATTGGCCATCGGACAGCAACGGGAATTCAAAAAAGGGGTGAGTATGAAAAGAGCATTACTATTCCTTTACTTCGCCTTTATGGGAGGGTTCCTCCACGCCCAGGGAGATAGCCTCCAGATACTGCGGTTTAGCGAGTTCCTTGCCTATGTTAAGGAATTCCATCCCGTGGCCCGGCAAGCCGGACTTACCATCAGCGCAGGACAGGCCAATCTTATCCGTGCCAGGGGCGGATTTGACCCCCGGATTGAAGTAGATTATGACCGGAAGGAGTTTAAAGGCAGCGAATATTACGACCGGCTGAATGCAACCTTCAAGATCCCTTCATGGTACGGGATAGAACTCAAAGGGAGCTTTGAGCAGAATGACGGTATATTTCTGAACGCCGACGAGACTGTCCCATCAGCGGGTTTGTACAGTGCAGGGCTGAAGGTCTCCCTGGCAAAGGGGATGTGGATAAACGAGCGGATGGCTACCCTCCGGCAGGCACGGTATTTTAATGAGCAGGCCAAAGCAGAGCGCGATCTGCAGGTAAATGAAATACTTTTTAATGCCTCCCTGGCCTATTTCAACTGGTTGCAGGCTTTTAACGAGGTGGAAATCTTCCGGGATTTCCTTCGCAATGCGGAAACAAGGTTCCGCGGAATCAGGCAAAGTGCCCTTGCTGGAGAAATCGCGGCCATTGATACGGTAGAAGCCAAAATAACCATGCAGGACCGGGCCCTGAGCCTGGAACAGGCCAGGGTACAATTTCTCAATAAGTCACTTGAACTATCCAATTTTCTGTGGCTCAGCGGTAATATCCCGGTGGAACTCCAACCCGGAGTGGTTCCTGATGCGGACCCCGCGGCGGATATCGACCAGATCCTTGAAATACGTGAACTGTTACCGGATAGTATTCCGCTGGCAAATCACCCGAAACTGCGTTCGCTGGATTTTAAAATTAAAGCCCTGGAAGTAGAAAAGCGCCTGAAAGTGAACCAACTGCTTCCTAAGATCGATCTGGAGTATAATTTCCTGTCCGAAACCCCACGGCTTATCAATTCATTTCAGACAATGAATTATAAAGGCGGGCTAACATTTGAGCTCCCACTCTTCCTCCGCAAAGAACGGGGCGAGCTGAAGATGGCCCAGGTTAAATTACAGGACGCCAACCTTGAAATGGATAACGCAGAGGTAAGCATCAGGAATAAAATCCAGGCACTTTACCTCGAATTGAATTCTTACGACACACAAAACACGCTGATTGCAGATATGGTTATGAACTACAGGACCCTTGTTGAGGCGGAGGAAAGGAAATTCGGGTTTGGTGAAAGCTCCCTCTTCCTTGTTAATTCAAGGGAAGGGAAATTACTGGAGGCCGAACTGAAACTAAACCTACTTGAAAATAAGTTCTTTACGGCAAAGGCAAAACTGTTCAATAGCTTTGCGGCGATTCCCGGGGGCCTGCAATAAAATTGTTATTTACTCTGGAAAATATAGGTGATGGTTCCCAATTGCCCGTTATTGGCTGCGGGGTTAAAACGTGCCCTGTAAGCATATTGAATGGCATTATCAACCAGGCAGCCGTTGGAAGTGTTGGAACTGCTGGCATTAAAATCCGCTTCCGTCACATAACCCTGGGAATCTACCTTAATATTCACCACCACCCTGCCACCTTCTATACAGGTATAGATCGGGGGGGGGAGGCGATAGCTGTTACGCCCAACCAGTGAAAAGGAAACCGAGGTTTTCCTGTTGGCCAGGTAATTGGTAAATTCCTTTTTCTGTGCTTCCTTTTCGCCGAGCTTTTGTTTTAATTCTTCCCTTTTTTTAGCAAGTTCCCTCAGGCTGTCATCAAAGTCAGAGTCAAAACCGGGCTGGTCATCGGCCGGGTTATCCGGAGAATTTGCTTTTTCCTCCAGCAATTCCTCCAGGGTTTTCAGGGGTTCGGGATCCCCGAAACTGGGTTTAGCCGTTTCATTAAAGGCCATATGGCTCTTTATGGGATCAGACTTTTGAAGTTCTTCCTGAAGTTTTTCCTCTTCTTCAAGCAGTTTTTCGAGCTCTTCATCAGCCAGGACCATTTCAATAACATATTCCTCCTGTGGTTCTGCACCCAGGTGGATGTTGTATAGCAGCAACAACACGATGCCCAGCGAAAATGCCGTTATCATAAGAGAAAGTTGCCTTCGGTTAAGTTGCATATTGCTATAACCTCTTTTTTTTAGATTTATTTTACCAGTGCCGGAAGAGAAAAATGTAAAGTAAAGAAAATCAAGGGTTTGTATTTTCTTCAAGAAGTTTTTCCTTAAAATCCTCCGGGCTCTGTCCTATATTTACGTCATATTCCCCTATTTTGGTTCTTCTCAGGGCCGACAAATGTCCGCCGGACCCGAGGTAAAGCCCGAAATCATGGGCCAGGGAGCGGATATAGGTGCCTTTGCTGCACTTAACCCTAAAGCGAATTTCCAGGCCCTGGATTGCGATAATATCAAATTCGTGAATTTGCACCATCCTTGCCGGGATTTCAATTTGCTCCCCTTTCCTGGCCAGTTCGTACATGCGTTTACCGTCTTTTTTCAGGGCTGAAAATACGGGTGGTTTTTGCTGTATCTCACCAACAAAAGCAAGGGCTGCCTGGTATATATCCTGCTCTTTAATATGTGAAGTAGGGTATTGCCGGTCTGCTGCTGTCTCCAGGTCATAGGAAGGGGTGGTGGAGCCCAGGCTAATAATGCCGGTGTACTCTTTTGGCTGTGATTGTAATTCCGCTATCATTTTGGTACTTTTCCCGGTACAGATCAGGAGCAGGCCGGTGGCAAGCGGATCCAGGGTACCTGCATGGCCCACTTTGATCTTCTTCAGGGCGAATTTTCGCCGGATCGCCCATTTAACCGCGTTAACGGCCTGGAATGAAGTCCACCCCAGCGGCTTGTCTATCAACAATACCCTTCCTTCCAAAAAGTCCTCCCTGGTGTATGAAGCCTCCATATTTTGTTATTGAAACCCTAACCCTGAAACCAGTAGGCGTAGCCGATGGCAACGGCGCCTACCACAAGGCAGTAGGCAGCGAAATAAGTAAGTTTACTTTTCTTAACCAGCTTTATCATCCAGGTACAGGCAAAAAGCCCTGAGATGAATGCTGCCAGAAATCCGGCAGTTAAAGGCAGTATCTGGGTATCCTGGTACGTTAACTCACCACTTAGAAGATCTTTCGCGATCTTACCTAAAATTAGCGGGACCACCATAAGGAACGAGAACCGGGCTGCCCTGCCCTTGTCGACCCCCAGCAGCACGGAAGTGGAAATGGTCGCCCCGCTCCTGGAAATCCCCGGCAAAATGGCAATGGCCTGGGATACCCCAATCACGAATGCGTTGAGGTACGATACCTGTTTAGCTGTTTCCCTTGCCCTGTCGGCCAGGTAGAGCAACAGGGCCGTGATCAGTAACATAAACCCTACGAGCATTACCCTGCCACCGAAAAAGGAGGCTATCTCATTCTCAAAATACACCCCCAGCAGGGCAGCCGGTACCATGGAGATAATGATTTTCAGGGAAAACTGTGTTTCCTCGTTCCACCTGAATCGCATCAGCCCCCGGAGCACATCCCAGATATCCTTCCGGAAGACCACAATGGTGCTGAGGGCGGTGGCAAAATGAACGATCACCGTAAATAAAAGGCTTTCTTCTGGGATAGAGGTGTCTCCAAGGATGGCTTTCCCCAGTTCCAGGTGGCCGCTGGAGGATACAGGCAGGAATTCGGTCAGCCCCTGGATGATCCCGAGGATGATAGCGTCTATCAGTTCCAATTAGTTGTCTTTCTTCTTGTGAGGATTCAACATGATGGCGTATACTTCTATTCCCAGGCCGAGGAGTACCAGGGTTGGCGCAAGCCGTATCCGCCTGAAACTGAAGATATCCGGACTAAATACATTCGGGTCGTCTGTGCCTCCGCCGCTCATCAGGATAAAGCCCAGCGCCATGCAGGCTATTCCAATAAACATAAAAATATAATTCTTCCTGTAGAAAATAAATTCCCGGTTGGCTGCCTTGTCCTGCGGTTGTTTCGGTTTCCTTTTCATATGGCAAAGTTAGTAATATAAGTCATCGGTCCTGAGGTTCAGGAACCTTTGGGTGGCAAAATAGGTGCTCACCAGGGAGATTATAACCCCTAAGGCAAATACTCCTGCAAAAAGGGAGATTAAGATGCCTGTATCCTGAAGGAGGTTGAGCTCCGGAAAATTCCCGTCGAGGTAAACCATCAGCCCACCCAGGGCCAGCAGGGCTAACAGCGCCCCCAGTATCCCCAGTCTTACATTGGTAAGGATAAAGGGCATACGGATAAATGATTTCGTGGCCCCCACCATCTGCATGGTCTTGATAATAAAGCGTTTCGAATAAATCGACAACCTGATAGAGCTGTTAATGAGCAATACCGCAATTCCGCAAAAAATGGCGCTGGCAACCAGAATCCAAAAGCTTATCCGCTTAACGTTCTCGGTAAGAAGTGCAATCAGCGGTTTGTCATAACTCACTTCCTCCACATAGTCCTTTTGCCCGAGTTCGGCCGCGATACTGTCGATCTGGGCCGTACTTACAAAAGCAGCATTCAATTTAACGTCAATGGAATTTTTCAGGGGGTTATACCCCAGGAACTCCTGGAAATCTTCCCCTATTTCCTCACTGTGCTGCTCCGCGGCCTCCTCTTTGGACACAAAGGTGGCAGACTTGGTGTATTCGGCCATTGCCAGGCTTTTTTGCAGCTGGTCTACCTCCAGTTCCTTGGCGTTGTCCTTTAAAAAAACCGAGATGGTGATCTGCTCCTTGAAATGGTCGGCAAGTTTTTTGGTATTTAACACCAGTACGCCAAGGATCCCTAGCAGGAAAAGCACCAATCCTATACTCAGGACCACCGAGAAATAGGACGAGATTAATTTTCTTTTCTGGTATCGTTCAAAGGACTTGCTCATGGCAGGATATGAAAGCCCAAAAATAGGAAAGTAAATCGAATAAACTTATTTTTGCGCCACACGGAATGCAAACAGCGCAAATGAAGTATACATTCAGGAATATTGAGGCCAAATGGCAGGAATACTGGGCGAAGAATGAGACTTTCAGGGCTTCGGAATCCAAGGGAAAGCCAAAATATTACGTTTTGGACATGTTCCCCTATCCTTCAGGGGCCGGCTTGCATGTAGGGCACCCGCTGGGGTATATTGCCAGTGATATCTGCGCACGCTATAAGCGGCATAAAGGTTACAATGTATTGCACCCCATGGGGTACGATTCCTTCGGCCTGCCTGCGGAGCAATATGCCATTCAAACGGGGCAGCACCCTGCCCTCACCACCGAAGCGAACATCAAACGATACCGGGAGCAACTCGATAAGCTCGGCTTTTCCTTTGACTGGAGCCGGGAAGTCCGTACCTCGGACCCCGCTTACTATAAATGGACCCAATGGATCTTTATTCAGCTTTTTGAATCCTGGTACAACAGGGAAACAGACAAGGCAGAACCCATAAGTTCACTGATAACCCTTTTCGAAAGTGAAGGAAACAAAGGGGTAAAGGCAGCCTGCGATGAGGATACCCCCGTTTTTACTGCCCTGGAATGGCAGCATTTTTCGGAAAGGGAGCGGCAGCAACTATTGTTGAAATACCGACTTACCTACCTGGCCGATACCGAGGTTAACTGGTGCCCGGCCCTGGGGACCGTCCTGGCCAACGACGAAATTGTGAACGGGGTTTCCGAACGCGGTGGCTACCCTGTGGTGAGGAAAAAAATGACCCAATGGAGTATGCGGATTACGGCCTATGCCCAAAGGCTGCTCGATGGGCTCGAAACCATAGACTGGCCTCAACCCTTGAAAGACGCCCAGACCAACTGGATCGGGAGAAGTGAGGGGGCCCTGGTAAAATTTAAAGTACTGCCGGCGGTTGACCTCCCCCTGACCCTCTCCTTTGGAGAGGGTTGGGGCGAGGTGATCCCCGTTTTCACCACCCGGCCTGATACCATCTTCGGGGCCAGTTTCATGACCCTGGCCCCCGAACATGAGCTGGTGACCCGGATTACCACCCCGGCGCAGCAGAAGGAAGTGGAGGCTTATGTTGAAGCCTCGGCCAAGCGCTCCGAAAGAGAGCGGATGGCCGATGTAAAAAGTGTGAGCGGGGCATTTACCGGGGCCTATGCCGAACACCCGTTTACCAAAGAACCCATCCCAATATGGATTGGCGACTATGTACTGGCAGGCTATGGCACCGGGGCAGTGATGTCTGTTCCCTGTGGCGACCAACGCGACTACGATTTTGCCAAACACTTTAATCTCCCCATCCCAAACATTTTTGAAGGCGTCGATATTTCGGAGGAGGCCTTTTCCGATAAGGAAAAGACCATTATTGCCAACTCGGATTTCCTGGACGGCCTTGATTACAAAAAGGCCGTGCGCAAAGTGGTGGAGGAGCTGGAGGCCATCGGGCAGGGCAAGGGGAAAGTGAATTACCGGCTGCGCGATGCTGTTTTCAGCAGGCAGCGCTACTGGGGCGAACCTTTCCCGGTTTATTATGTGGAGGGCATGCCGCAGATGATAGCCGAGGAACACCTGCCGCTGCGCCTTCCCGAGGTAGAAAAATACCTGCCTACGGAGACCGGGGAACCTCCCCTGGGCAATGCGGCCGTATGGGCATGGGATACCGCAAAGAACAAAGTGGTAGCCACCCGCCTGATTGACCATAAACAGGTTTTCCCGCTGGAACTGAACACCATGCCGGGCTGGGCGGGGAGCTCCCAGTATTTTAACCGCTACATGGACCCGCATAATGAGCAGGAAATTTTTTCACAGGAGGCCGTTAATTACTGGCAGGACGTGGATCTGTATATCGGCGGGATAGAACACGCCACAGGGCATTTGCTCTATTCCCGGTTCTGGCAGCATTTTATGTTCGACATGGGGCTGGTTCCCAAAAAGGAATATGCCCGGAAACTGATCAACCAGGGGATGATTCTTGGGGAAAGTGCGTTTTTGTATGTGGTTGAAGGACGGTTTATAAAGGGGGATGAAGTAAGTCAATATTGTCAGGTAATTTTAGATAAGGAGGTATTTGATGAATTGGAAGAGAAGGAGGGCGAACTCACCGTTTTACCCGCTAGTCTTAATAAGCATCTAACTAACAGAGCTAAGATTCATTTGGATTTCAATGGATATTTAGCCGGTTTTCTAAATAAGTTTTATGCTTTTAAAACCACCAATGTCGATGTAAAATTCGTTGATGCCCGGGATCGTTTGAATTTAAAAGAACTAAGCCAGGATAAACGCCTGGAAGTACTTCAGAATGCTGATTATTTCAATGGACATGAAATTCTGGAGAATAGCGACCTTTCTGGTGAAACTGGTATTAAAGTTTCCAGGGAAGTCGAAAAAATGTCCAAATCCAAATACAATGTGGTGAACCCCGATGCCATCTGCGAGGAGTACGGGGCCGATTCGCTGCGGCTGTATGAAATGTTCCTGGGCCCGCTGGAGCAGGCCAAACCATGGAATACCGCGGGGATCACAGGCGTCCACGGTTTCCTGAAGAAGTTATGGCGGCTGTATCATACCGGCACGGGGGGCGGCTTTCTGGTGACCGGCGAGGCTCCTTCCGGGGAAGCGCTTAAAGCCCTGCACAGGACCATCAGAAAGGTGGAGGAAGACATCGAAAATTTCTCTTTTAATACCACGGTCTCCACCTTTATGATCTGCGTGAATGAACTCAGCGCCCTCGGGTGCACTTCCAGGGAGATCCTGGAACCCCTGGCAATTCTCATCTCTCCCTATGCGCCTCATATTGCCGAGGAATTATGGGAGAAACTGGGAAACAAACCTTCAATTGCCACCGCGCCGTTTCCTGAATTCGAGGCCGCATACCTGGTTGAAGACAACAAGGAGTATCCCGTTTCCTTTAACGGGAAGATGCGCTTTACCCTTTCCCTGCCACTTAACCTCAGCAAGGAAGAGATAGAAGCGGCCGTGATGGCCCATGAAAAGACCAGGCGGCAGCTTAACGGGATGCCTCCCAAAAAGGTAATCGTCGTGCCCGGCAAAATCATCAATATTGTCATATAACAGATCCGGAATATTTCATATTTTTTCAGCACCCCCCTCATTTTTTAGTATGCTATCCGATAAAAAGGTTATTTTATTCGGATGACCCCTCCATTTTGTCGATATTATTTCCTTAATTCGTGCTTTTATGGCATCTTACCCCCTTAATCAAAGGCAAGTACTATGACTATAGGCGTACCCAGGGAAATTAAGAATAATGAAAGCAGGGTGGGCATGACCCCGGCCGGCGTATTCGAACTGGTCAAGCATGACCACAAGGTTTATATACAGGCGGGGGCCGGTGAAGGGAGTGGCTTCAGCAATCCCGATTACCGGGAGGCCGGCGCGGTCATTCTCGATACCATGGGCCAGGTATATTCCATGAGCCAGATGATCGTTAAGGTCAAGGAACCGGTAGAAGTGGAATACCCGCTGATCCGGAAAGGGCAGGTGGTCTTTACCTATTTCCATTTTGCCTCTGACGAGTTCCTTACCAAATCCATGATGGAGCGTAAGGCCATTTGCATTGCCTATGAAACAGTGGAAGACGAAGACGGGACCCTGCCGTTGCTTACGCCCATGTCTGAAGTAGCGGGCAGGATGGCCATTCAGCAGGGGGCCAAATACCTCGAGAAACCGGTAAAAGGAAGGGGGGTGCTTCTGGGCGGCGTTCCCGGCGTGCCCCCGGGGAAAGTACTGGTACTGGGCGCGGGGGTAGTTGGGATACAGGCTGCAAAAATGGCAGCCGGCCTCGGGGCACATGTCACTATCCTCGATGTGAACATGAAGAGGCTGCGCTATGTAAACGATGTGATGCCCAACCATGTGGTGACCGAATTTTCCAATGAATTCAACATCCGCAGGCATATCCGCAACCACGACCTGATAGTGGGCGCCGTGCTCCTCAGGGGTGCTAAAGCCCCCTGCCTCATTACGCGCGACATGCTCCGGGAGATGAGGCCCGGTACCGTGATCGTGGATGTGGCGGTAGACCAGGGGGGCTGCGTGGAAACCATCAGGCCTACGACCCATGAGAACCCTGTTTATATCATAGACGATGTGGTGCACTACGGGGTCGCAAACATGCCGGGGGCAGTACCCTATACTTCCACCATAGCACTCACGAACGTTACCTTGCCGTTCGTGGTGCAGCTGGCCAACGAAGGCTGGAAGGATGCCTGCAGGAACAACAGTGCCCTGGGCAAGGGCCTGAACATTGCCGAAGGGAAGGTGGTATACAAAGAAATTGCCGAAGCTTTTAAATGGAATACCACCCTGGTTTAGGGTACAAATTGTCAGTTTTTTTTGCCCGTTGGAATTTGGCGGGGTTTTTGCTCATAATGGTTAAGTCTCAGGGCCGGGATATCCCGGGCCGGGGATTTTTAAATAATGATCAGGAATCTTTACTATTTTTACACCATCTTTTAAACTGACAATACTATGATGTTCTATTATATTTTGATCGGCGCGGTAGCCCTGATCAGCTGGCTGGTAAGCAGTAAACTGAAAAGCAAATTCAGGCATTATTCCAAGGTTCACCTGCGCAACGGGATGAGCGGAGCCGAAATTGCGGAAAAAATGCTTGCAGACCATGGCATCCGTGACGTTAAGGTGGTTTCGACCGCCGGGATGCTTACAGACCATTACAACCCCAAGAACAAAACCGTCAACCTTAGTGAAGGGGTATACCACCAGCGCAATGCAGCGGCGGCAGCCGTAGCAGCCCACGAATGCGGGCACGCGGTGCAGCACGCCCAGGCTTACGAATGGCTGACCCTCCGCTCTAAACTGGTACCGGTGGTAAGCGTTACTTCCGGCATGTCTATGTGGGTGGTTTTCGGCGGGCTGATGCTGGGTGCAGCGGCCGGAGTCGGAATGGGATTTTATATTGCGGTGGCGGGCCTTGTTATGATGGGGCTTGCAACCCTTTTCAGTTTCATTACCCTGCCCGTGGAATACGATGCAAGTAACAGGGCGCTTGCCTGGCTTGAGCGACGCAATATGGTTACCCCTGAGGAATATAAAGGCTCCAAGGATGCCCTCACCTGGGCGGCACGCACCTATCTTGTAGCGGCCATCGGTGCCCTCGCCTCTCTGGTATACTGGGGGCTACAGGTTTTTGGAGGAAGGGATTAAGGCCCATTGAGCCAAAGTATATAACCTGCCCGATTCATTCCGGCAGGTTTTTTTACAGGCTTATCTGCCGGTCGATTTGCTGGTTCAGGGAAATAAATGTTTCGGTGCGCGATACCCCTTCAATCTGTTGTATTTTCTTATTGAGGACCTGCATCAGGTGCTCGTTGTCCTTGCAGAGGACCTTAATCAGGATAGACCAGTCGCCTGTGGTATAATGGCATTCCAAAACTTCCGGGATTTTTTCAAGCTCTTTCACCGCCTTGGGGTTGCTCATGGCCTTGTCCAGGAAAATCCCTATGTAAGCCATGGTGGTGTAACCGAGGACTTTTGGATTGATCACAAATTTAGAACCGGCAATGAGGCCGGATTTTTCAAGTTTCCTGAGGCGCTGGTGGATGGCTGCGCCTGAAATCCCGATATTCCGGGCGATTTCCAGAATCGGTTTGCGCGCGTCTTCCATCAGGTACCTTAGGATCTTCTTGTCTATGCCATCTATATTAAGGGTATCATTTGTTGATTTCATGAAACGCTTTCAGTTTCGCATAAAGATAGCATAATTCATTACAACTTTTAACCGGCAACCGAATCCGGGTTATAACCCAGGTAGGGTACTTCCAACTCTTTAAAGATCACCCCGTATGACTCCAGTTGCTCCAGAACAGGGTTGTAAACTTCTTTCCTGATGGGGATTTGTACCCCGGTAGTGCTTATCCTGCCATTCAGGACCAGCAGCGTGGCCATGGCAACGGGAAGGCCTACGGTCTTAGCCATGGCGGTATGGGTGCGGTTTTCGCCCAGGACCACCATGTTGGCATCTACCTGCTTCTTTTTACCATCCAGGATATAACCAAACTTATGGTACATGACAATCATATCCTTGTCGTCTTCGGCCAGGGTCCAGCTGTCTTCAAGGATTTGTTGCAGCATCTGTGCCGGACTTGCATTTTTCAGCCTGATGGTTTTTTTTGGGTCGAAAAGGTTTAACTCCAGTAATTTACCCCACATGATATCATCCTGGTCTATTTTCAGGTAATGCCTTAGTTTCAGTTCTACCGAATCCGTGGGGGAGTACGGCAGGAAAAGGTTTGTAAATTCCCTGTACGACATGCCTTCGGAGTTTTCGATGGTATAGCTGTCGTCTGTCATTCCGAGCTGTACAAACATATTCCAGGCTTTTGAAAAGCCTACCCGCCTGATGGTCCCCCGATAGAGGGTCAATACGTCCTGCAGCCCGTAGGCTTCCCTGTAATTCAGGGAATCCCGGTTGGCATAGGCCTCAAAGGCACCATAACCCTCTATCTCCATGAACTCGGTACGCCTGAAGAGCTTGTGGTAGGGAATATATTTATAGGTGCCTTCCTGTATGAATTTGGCTGCCCCCCCCTGACCGGCCAGGACCACATTCCGTGGGTTCCATGTAAATTTGTAATTCCAGAGGTTTGTATCGCTTTCAGGTGCCACCAAACCCCCGCAAAAGGATTCGAAAAGGAGCATTTTTCCACCTTTAGCCCTTATCCGGTCTATCACTTGCATGGCACTCATGTGGTCGATCCCCGGATCCAGTCCCACTTCATTCATAAAGATCAGGCCGCGATCCTTTACAGCACTGTCCATGGCCTTCATCTCTTTGCTCACATACGATGCGGTCACCAGGTGCCTGCCGAGCTCGAGGCAATCCCTTGCAATGGAAATATGCAAATGAGCGGGAAGCATGGAAACTACGATATCCGCATTCCCAACAGCTGCTTTCCTCTCAGCCTCCCGGGAGATATCCAGGGCAAGGATGGTAGTGCTGCTGTGATTACGCACAGCATCCGGCAGGCCGGAAGGGTTCAGGTCTGCGATAGTGATATGCAGGTTTTCCGAATCCGCTTTTTCCAGGAAATAATCCAGCAAATAGGAGGTGGATTTTCCTGCACCAATAACCAGGATCTTACGAGGCATAAGTTAATTTTGCTATGGCTGGGACCCCGGCCCGGGTGAATCCTGAGCAGTTAAGGAAAACTGCCCGCACACAGTTGGCTGTCGCCTTTCCGCCTTTCCGGTAACTGTCTGGCAGAGCGGGTCCTTTGCCTTGATTTTTTAAAAAATAACGCTTGCTAAGGTATCAAATTGTTACATTTGCAAAAAAATACAGCTTATAAGTTATGAACAAAACAATTCTGGGAAGCGGTATTTTCTTTGGGGTGCTGGCTGTAATCCTTGGGGCATTCGGAGCGCACGGGTTAAAAGGCCTCATTCCGGAAAATGACCTGGAAGCGTACCGGACAGGGATCGATTACCAGATGTACCACGCATTGTTGTTGCTGGTTTTGGGAAACCTGGGCCAATTGTCCGAAGGAAGCAAAAAGTGGGTCTATTTACTCCTGGTTTCCGGGATACTATGCTTTTCCTTTTCCCTTTACCTGCTGGCGATGAACAGTTTAACTCCGGCGGATTTAAGCGTTGTGGGATTCATAACACCCATTGGCGGACTAATGTTTATCTGTGGATGGATTTTACTTGCTTATCGGCTTTTTAAACCGTTGGCCCGGTGAATTTAGCGGATGCTGTTAAAAGCAGTATATTTTAATAATCCAAATTTCAATTTTCATTCTATGAGTTCCTCAAACCTTATTGCGAAAACGATATCGCTTAAAGCATATGGGCTAGAAACAGACCGGATTCACTATCAGCTTGGCCCGGAAGATTTACATGAGATTTCCCTTAAAAAGGGGATGGGTGCAACTGCTTCCTCAGGAGCCCTTGCCATAGATACCGGGGAGTTTACCGGCCGTTCCCCCCAGGACCGCTTTATCGTAAAAGACGATATTACCCGTGATAAGGTATGGTGGGGCCCTGTGAATATCCCCTTTGAGCCAGCCGGTTTTGACGCCCTCTATAAAAAGGTAATATCCTATCTCGATGCAAGGGAGGAACTATATGTGAGAGATTGCTATGCATGTGCAGATAAGGACTACCGCGTGCAGTTGCGGGTCATTACGGAATATCCCTGGTCCAATATGTTTGCATACAACATGTTCCTGCGGCCGGAGGAGAAGGAACTGAGGGATTTTAACCCGGAGTGGACCGTGATCAACGCTCCTGGTTTCCGGGCTGATCCCGCTGCAGACGGCACCCGCCAGCATAATTTTGCCATTCTTGATTTCAGCAGGAAAATGGTATTGATCGGGGGTACTGGTTATACAGGGGAAATCAAAAAAGGGATTTTTTCCGCACTGAACTTTTTGTTACCCGTTTACAGGGAAACCCTTCCCATGCATTGCTCGGCCAATGTGGGTGAAGAAGGGGATACCGCTATCTTCTTTGGCTTGTCGGGCACCGGGAAGACCACCCTTTCCACGGATCCCCTGAGAAAACTTATCGGAGATGATGAACACGGGTGGACCAGGGACAACAGGGTTTTTAATTTTGAAGGCGGTTGTTATGCCAAAGTGATCAACCTTTCTGAGGAAAATGAACCTGAGATTTACCGGGCCATCAGAAAAGGGGCTATCCTGGAAAATGTGGTCATGGACCAGGAGGGGGTGGTGGATTATGGCGATACCTCGGTTACCCAGAATACCAGGGTTAGTTATCCTATCCACCATATCGACAATTTACAATGGCCATCCATTGGCAGCAATCCAAAGAATATTTTCTTCCTTACGGCAGACGCCTTTGGTGTATTACCCCCAATTTCAAAGCTTACACCCAGCCAGGCGGCCTATCATTTTATTTCAGGCTATACAGCCAAAGTTGCGGGTACGGAAGCTGGTGTAGAGGAACCAATCCCGTCCTTTTCTGCATGTTTTGGCGCCCCTTTTATGCCCTTGCACCCAACAAGGTATGCCGAGATGCTAAGCAGGAAAATGAAGGAATCAGGAGTCAATGTCTGGCTCGTTAATACCGGGTGGACCGGCGGGCCCTACGGGATTGGCAAAAGAATGGAATTAAAGTATACCCGGGCGATGATCCATGCCGCGCTCAGCGGTAAATTGGGCTTATATACCTATGACACCTACCATATACACTCGGTATTCGGCGTGGCCCAGCCAAGGGAATGCCCGGGGGTGCCTACCAGTGTTCTGAGCCCCAGGGCTACCTGGAATAATGACGATGCATATTACAAGACCGCCTTTAAACTGACGAATGCCTTCAGGGAGAATTTCAAGAAATATGAAACTTACGCCAACGAAGAGATCCGGCGGGGCGGGCCCCAGCGTTATGCCTTCTAAGAAAAAACCCCTGTGCTGCAGGGGATTTTTTATTTCTTGTTTACCGTGGTGATGTACTTCTGAAGTGCCATGGTCATGGATGGCGTTTCGGGGGTAGGCGCCTGGATATCGATCCGAAGCCCGGCATCGGTAGCCGCCCTGATGGTCGAATTGCCAAAGACCGCAATCCTGGTATCGTTTTGCTTGAAATCAGGGAAATTCTTCAATAAGGATTCAATTCCTGAAGGACTGAAAAATACCAGGATATCATAGTAGACGTCCCGCAGGTCTGAAAGGTCGCTGATCACCGTTTTGTAAAAAATACCGCGCTTCCAGCTTACCCCCAGCTCATCAAGGGTCTCGGGGACTACAGGTTTCAAAACATCGGATGAAGGGAGGAGGAATTTCTCGTCTTTATACTTTTTAAACAGGGGCACCAGTTCATTAAAGAACCGCTTCCCTACATAGATCTTCCGTTTTCTGTAAACCACATATTTCTGCAGATAATAAGCCACCGCTTCAGACTGGCAGAAATACTTCATGGTGTCCGGGACCTTAAACCGCATCTCTTCTGCTATCCGGAAAAAGTGGTCAACCGAGTTTCTGCTTGTAAGAATAATCGCGCTAAAATTATGAAGGTCTATTTTTTGCTGCCTTACCACTTTGGCATCCACACCTTCCACATGTATGAACGGCCTGAAATCCACCTTCACCTTTTCCTTCTCAATAAGCCGCAAGTACGGAGAATTTTCCATTTTTGGCTCTGGCTGTGAGACCAAAATAGTTTTTACCTTCATAGGACTCAGTATGTTAGAGCATTTACGATTAGCACCAAAGGCGCAATTTCGAGTGCGCAAAGGTACAAAATAAAATAGAAAAAGTAGCTGGTGATCAGTTTTTGATGATTTTTTATAAGGGTAATCCACCCCGCCACATTAATGATCAGGATGATGAAAACCGCCACATAAACAACCAATTGCGAATCCCTGCTAATATAGGCCAGCATACAGTTCGCCAGCAACATGACAATTCCACTGTAGTTGAGATATGATAATTTTTTAAAGATCAATTCGGAGATTACCCTGCTGTTATTAAAAATAAAGCCATTGCCCATCTGAACCCCGATCTTAAGCAGGGAGAAGAGTAAAAGCACCCCGAGGATAACCAGATATGTAAAAGGGGAGCGATTGCCATTGGCTTGCATCAGAGCCGCAGTGCCCTGATGGATAAACAGGGCAAGATTCAACAGTTGGAAAAGGGTGAAAAAGACCTGGAAACCATTGAAAAGCCGGTCTTTTTTGATGTACATAAAAATATATTTGTTGTTGAAAGGCAGGATCATGAAATTAAGGAACCTGCTGTAAAAAAAGCGCTTGGCTATCGCCAGGAACAACAGGCTGAGGAAGATCACCAGGGTGATCCAGTCCATGGCAGGCAAGGATCTGCTTATTGCTTCCATGTATCCAGTTTTATGTTTTTCCCGTTGATCCCCCAGACGAGGCCATTCTCTGAAATGGTCATTTTAAAATAGGAAGGCCGCCCCTTCACGGATTGCGGCATCTGAAAGGTAAAGGCCGTACTGTCTCGGGCAGCCAGGGAACCAGTGTTCCCTTTTACCGGCTGCAGCTCCACAGGGACTACCTCCTGTACCGCCTTATAGGCATTCAGGAAAGCTACCGCAAACCTGAGTTTCTCAAGGGCGATGTTTTCTTCATAGGGGTTATAGACCATTACCCGTAGCATGCCCTGCCAGCTGCCATCATCCGGCGCCTCAACCCTGCACTCCAATGCCCTGAAGGATTCGAACCCTTCTATGAACTTGCCGTAATGGCGATTGTCTTTGGCAGTAGTGTAACTGATATCGCCTTCTTTATACCGCTTGGCTATATATAACACTTTTTTTCCCTGTACCAGGGCTTCCGAACCATCTATATCGTATTGGTTTTCCCGGTAATAAAGGTTATTGAGGGAATAGGAGGTATTCCCTGAATAAAACGCATACATCGGTGCTTCCCGGTACGAATTTTCGAAGATCACAGGGATGTTCCCGGCCTGGGATTCGATCTCCCCTACCCATTCCCTGTTGCCGTGGGTTTCAAAAACGATGGGAAACAGGGGTTCATAAACAAGGCCAACCCTGAGGACTATCAGCACCATAATATTGGCAATGGCCGTTCGCATCAGCCATTTCCTGTTTCCGGGATGTGTAAGCAGATAACGGTATGCAATCACCGCCATGGGGATACAAATTACAATGATCCATTGGGTCTGTACACGTCGCTGAAAGCTCGAAATAAAAAAGAAGATCAGGACCCCATAGGCAAGGTACAGCATAGCCCTGGTAAAGGTGTCGCCCGCTCTGGTCCTGAACAGCGACTGATAGACCCATGGAAAGGTGAGGCCGAAGAGGGCCACCGTGTTCAGCAGGTAGCCAAGGGTATATTCATTAAAATCATATGCCCTGTTGGGCCTTTCAAACAAATGGTACCTTAACGAAATGAAATCATGTTCATACAACCATATCAGATGGGGGGTATAACTCAGCAATGCCACCCCCGCCGCAAGCCATGCATAACGGTTAAAAACCAATCTCCAGTTCGAGAGCAGGACAAAGAAGATCACCAGGCCCGCATGATATTTGCTGTACATCAGTGCAGCCATTGCCAGGCCCAGGCCTATCGCCAAAGCCGTTGTTTCCTTTACGGTAAATTTCATGTAAAGCCACAGGAAAAGGGCGGTAAAGAATAGCAATGGGGTGTCTGGCAAGGTAAAGAACCCGTACGCATTCATCAAAGTCATAGAAAATACGAGGGCAAAGAAATGGGGTATATAGGCCCTTTTTGCGGGATTGTCCACCATCTGCCACAACAGGGCAAGGGTCCCTGCCGACAGTATACAGCTGATAATCCGTACCCCGAGTTCCCCTCCCGCAATCAGGCTGCCCAGCTTCACCATCAGGGCCACCATCGGTGGGTGGTCAAAATATCCCCAGGAGAGATCCTGTGCATAATGCCAGTAATAAGCCTCGTCAAAAAGCAGCTGGGTAAAATGGCTTTGCAACAGGTTGATCAGGAAGATAGCTGTCAGGAATAAAAGGAAGAGTCGGGTTGTAGTGAGCTTCATCTATCTTGTTGCTTCGCCCCAAAAGTACAAATAATGGGCAGGATGCCATCCATTAAAGAAACGATAAAATTGCCCCTGTATTTCACTCCAGACCCCATAAAGTAGTATTTTTGTGCAAACCGCATCCACTCAATGGCCGACAGTTTAGTTATTATCCCGACCTATAATGAGATAGAGAATATTGAGGCGATCATCAGGGCGGTGCTGGAGTTGGAAAAAGGTTTTGACATCCTGATAGTAGACGATAATTCCCCGGACGGGACCGCCGGGAAAGTAGGGCAGTTGCAGCGATTGTTCCCCCACAGGCTCTTCCTGGAAGTCAGGAGGGAAAAATCGGGCCTGGGAACAGCCTATATACATGGATTCAAATGGGCTATTGCCAGGCAGTACGACTACATTTTTGAAATGGATGCTGATTTTTCGCATCGGCCGTCGGACCTGCCCAGGCTTTACCGCGCCTGCAGGAATAACGCCGATGTTGCCATCGGTTCCCGCTACAAAAAAGGGGTCAACGTTGTGAACTGGCCGCTTTACCGTATCCTCCTGTCTTATGGTGCCTCCTTCTATGTCAGGATAATCACGGGGATGAAAATCCATGACCCTACCGCAGGATTCATTTGTTACAGGAGGAAGGTCCTGGAATCCATCGATCTCGATGCGGTTAAATTTATCGGTTATGCCTTCCAGATTGAAATGAAGTACCGGGCATACCTGAAAAAATTCAAGATAGAGGAGGTTTCCATTATTTTCACGGACCGTGAAAAAGGTAAATCAAAAATGAGTTCCTCCATTATCTGGGAAGCAGTGTTCGGGGTTATCAGTATGAAAGTACGGAGCCTGTTCAGGAAAAACGGATTTTAAATATGCAAACCACGCTGATAAAGAACGCCCGCCTGGTAAACGAAGGAATTGTAAGCGAAAGCGACCTTCTTATCAGGGGGGATTTTATTGACAGGATCGATAAGGATATCAGCGATCCCACGGCGCTGGTAATCGATGCTGCTGGGCAATATTTATTGCCGGGCATTATAGACGACCAGGTGCATTTCAGGGAACCGGGCCTTACGCACAAGGGCGATATAGCATCGGAGAGCAGGGCAGCGCTGGCCGGAGGCGTCACCTCTTATATGGAACAGCCCAATACGGTTCCCCAGACCACGACCATAGACAGGCTGGAAGCCAAGTTTGCCCTTGCGGCCAATTCGTCCTTTGCCAATTATTCCTTCCTTTTAGGAGGTACCAACGACAACCTTGAAGAAATAAAAAGGCTCGACAGGAATGCATGTTCTGGGATCAAATTATTCCTCGGATCGTCTACCGGCAATATGCTTGTGGATGATGAACGTGTCCTTGAGGGCATTTTCCGGAATACGGAAATGGTGATCTCGGCCCATTGCGAAGACGAAACAACCATCAGAACCAACCTGGCTGCCTTCAGGGAACGTTTCGGAGACGACATCCCCGTGAAGTACCATCCGGAAATACGCAGTGCCGAAGCATGTTACCTTTCGTCCTCTAAGGCCATCCGCCTGGCGGAAGAAACAGGCGCCCGCCTTCACGTTTTTCACCTGTCGACCGGCGTGGAAACTGCGCTCTTCAGGAATGATATCCCTTTGAAAGACAAAAAAATTACTGCCGAAGTTTGTATTCACCACCTGTGGTTTTCCGAAGAGGATTACGGGGAAAAGGGCAACCTGATTAAGTGGAACCCGGCGGTGAAATCGGCAACCGACAGGGAACAACTCTGGGAGGCATTGCTGGACGACAGGATAGATATAGTGGCTACAGACCATGCCCCCCATACCCTGGAAGAAAAGCGGAATCCCTATATGAAGGCGCCCTCAGGCGGCCCACTTGTACAGCATGCCCTCCCGGCCATGCTCGAGAAATTCCATGAAGGCAGGATAGGCCTAGAAACCATTGTCAGGAAGATGTGCCATAACCCGGCCATCCTCTTCCAGCTTACGAAAAGGGGCTACCTGCGGGAAGGTTACTTTGCAGACCTGGTCCTGGTGGACATGGATAGCCCGTGGGAGGTTAATTCCTCGAATATTGCATACAAATGCGGCTGGTCTCCCTTCGGTGGCCAGGTTTTTAAATCCGCAATTACCCACACCTTTGTGAATGGCCACCTGGCTTATGAAAACGGCCGGTTTTCCAGGATCCGGAAAGCCGCTCGCTTAACCTTTAGCAGATAGCCCATGATAATGCGACTATTTTTCGGAATTCTTATATGCACGTTCCTATTGTCCTGTGTTGAGGAGGCTATGAAAAAACCTGAAAACCTCATCCCCAGGGAAAAGATGTCGCTTATCCTTTACGACCTGGCCCTTGTAAATTCTGCCAAGAGTACCAATCCGGCAATCCTCCGGGAGAATAATATTGAAACCATGCCCTATATTTATGAAAAATATGGCATAGACAGTGCACAGTTCGTTAACAGCGACATTTATTACGCCTCCAGGCCGGCCGAATATGAAAACATATACCGGGTTGTGGAACAGCGGTTGCAGAAGGAGAAGGAAGAAATGGAGGAAGAGAGGAGAAGGGTGAGTGACAGTGTGCGGATAGAAGCCGAAAAACGCAGGGAAGCAGAGCTAAAGAAAGATTCAGTGAATTAAACCGGCTTTCTCTTCCCTGAACCGCCTGCAGCTGAATGCTATAATTTCGTCCAGGGGTGCAAAACGGTAATTTATCGCCCCGGATACCTTGGCGTTATTGTATGCCACAGGATTTTTAAGGGACACAACGGCGCTTTTTGTGAGTCTCCTGCCGCCCTTAAAAAGCCTGCTCCGGAGCCAGTCTGCCCGCCAAAGCAGGTGCAGCAGCCAGCCGGGCAGGGTGAATGCTGGTCCGGGCCGGTTAAACTCCTTTCCGATGATGGTAAGCAGTTCTTTGTATGTCATGTTTTTCCCTACAAGAATATAACGTTCGTTTTGCAGGGGAGAATGCATCAACTGCACCATAATTTCGACCACGTCCGATACCCCTACGAATCCTGTACCACCCGGGGGTACGAAGATACGGCCCCTGGCGGCCATCCCAAACAGTAACCCGCTGCCCTTATCCCAAAATCCGGGCCCAAGGATGATCCCCGGATTCACGATAACTACTGCCAGCCCTTCCTGCGACCCCCGCCACACTTCCAATTCGGCCAATTCCTTGCTGATAGCGTAAACTCCGGGGTGGCGGTCGCGCCCAAAATCCTCTTCCGTAGCCATCTGGCCGTTTAAAGGCCTCCCAACGGTAGCTGTAGAACTAACGTAGCACAGTTTCTGTACCCCGAAAGCCAGGCATACATTCACGATGTTGGCAGTTCCTTCCGTGTTTATCTTCATTAAAAGGCCAAAATCACGGGGGTCAAATGAAATAAGTGCGGCGCAATGGTATACATGGGTGACCCCCTCAAATGAGGACTCCAGGGCCATAAGGTCGTTGATATCGGCCGCTACCCAGTCGATCTTCCCGAAAAGCACTTCCGCATCCTTACCGTAATAGGAGAAAACCTGCTTTACCCGCTGCAGGGAGTTGGACTCCCTGTAGGTTGCCCTCACTTTGGTACCCGCCCGCACCAGTTGCAGCAATAGGTGTGTGCCTACCAGGCCTGTTCCCCCTGTGACCAGTATCATGGTTCAAATGTAGCTATTTCGGGGGATATCTTCCCTTTCCCACAGAGGCACCAAGGTATTTCTTTTATATTTGCAGCAATCTAATCAACAGTTACGAAAATGCCTGTGAATTTTGTAAAGGAACTGGAATGGCGGGGGATGCTGCACGATGCCATGCCCGGGACCGAGGAACATCTGCTGAGCGGGATGCAATCGGCATACCTGGGAATAGACCCTACCGCCGATTCATTGCATATTGGGCATCTGGTTGGCGTGATGATGTTGAGGCACTTTCAAATGGCCGGCCACAAACCCTATGCGCTGATCGGGGGGGCCACCGGCATGATTGGCGATCCTTCGGGGAAGTCCGAAGAACGGAACCTTTTGGATGAAATTACGCTCAAATTGAACCAGGAAGCTATAAGGGAACAGCTGTCGCGCTTCCTTGATTTTGAGAGCAATACAGACAATGCGGCTGTTTTGGTAAACAATTACGACTGGATGAAGGACATGGGATTTCTGGAATTCATCCGTGATATCGGCAAACATATCACCGTTAATTACATGATGGCTAAGGATTCCGTCAAAAAAAGGCTTTCTGCCGACGCAAAGGAAGGCATGTCTTTTACCGAGTTCACTTACCAGCTGGTACAGGGTTATGATTTCCTTTACCTGTTTCAGAACCATAATTGTACGCTTCAGATGGGAGGAAGCGATCAATGGGGGAACATAACGACCGGAACCGAACTTATCAGGCGGATAGGCAATGGCAAAGGCTATGCGCTTACCTGCCCTTTGATCACCAAGGCCGATGGCACCAAATTCGGGAAAACCGAGCAGGGAAATGTATGGCTCGATGCCCACCGGACCACTCCTTACGCATTCTATCAATACTGGCTGAATACTTCCGATGAGGACGCCGAACGCTATATAAAAATATTTACTTTTTTAAGCCGGGAGGAAATAGAGGCGCTGGCCGGGGAACACCGGCAGCAGCCGCATCTCCGTATCCTGCAGAAGAAACTTGCAGAGGAGATAACCGTTATGGTGCATTCCAGGGAAGATCTGGAGAAAGCGGTAATGGCAAGCAACATCCTCTTTGGCAAGTCTACCTCGGAACACTTGAGAAAACTGGATGAAGACACTTTCCTTGAGATCTTCGAAGGGGTGCCGCAGGCAGAGGTTTCGCTTTCTGAAATTCAGCAAGGCCTCGATATCATCGCCGCCCTGTCGGGCAAAAGCGGGTTTCTAGGCTCCAATGGGGAAGCCAGGAGGGAACTAAAACAGAACGCTATCTCGGTAAATAAGGAGAAAGTACAGGAAGATTACGTTATCCGGACTTCAGATCTGATAAACAACAAGTACGTCCTGCTTCAAAGGGGAAAGAAGAATTATATGGTCCTTGTTGCCGGTTAGGGTGCTTCCGTAAACCGGCCCGCTTCGCTTCAGCCTTCGGATCCCGGCCTCATAATGCCGGGAATATGCTTAACACAAAGATTATCCGCTTATAATATGGAGATATACATACCTCAAGCTGTTGAACAGAGTAAGGATTTTTATGGGGGACTGCTGTATAATCAGGCCTTATTCCCATCTATCGCGGCACACCTGGAAGCATTGGCGTTACGCATGTGGGAAGGGGTTCGCGCTGGCAATGAATCAGTCTTCAGGGAAATATCGAACTTTCACCGGGATCACCTGGGGCGAAACCATGAGGCGCTGGTGAGGCTCCGTTTGACCGAGGCCGACTGCCGGCAGGCCATAGCAAATGAATACGGATTTGAAACATGGCCTGATGTAGTCGAGGTGGCCATCCCATATGATATGGCATACGAAAAAACGGTGGATGCCCTCCTGGCAGGGAAGGCGGCCAAATTAGCGGAATTTATTGGCCGGAAACCGGCCCTGCTCAACCAAAGTTCGGGTTACGGCCATAAGGCAACCCTGCTGCACTACGCAGTGAGCAATGGGGTGGAGATATGGAGGCAGCAGGTACCCCTTAACCTTCCGGAGATGGTAGCCTTTTTGCTGGAAAAAGGTGCAAATCCCGCTGCAAGAATGAATGTTTACGGAGGAGAATACACCGCCGCCGAATTGCTTTTATCCAGTCTGCATCCCCGGAACGCAGGCGTTTTCGAAGAATTGCGAAATCTTCTGGATACCTGAACCTATAAAGCCATAAGGTTGCAACCCCGGATATCTGAATGGTCGAACCGGCCGAGGATTTCAAAACGGCCATCCGGATGGATTTTACCGAGGTCCTGGGTGGCTATAAAGGAGCAGGAGTTGAGGTTGGCGAAGTCCACGATATTCACCCCTCCTGTTTTGCCGGCAATTTGCGGGGTAAAAGGGTCTTCAGGATCCCTGATGGAAACCTGCATCCACGGAGGGCATTCAAATAACCCATCACCCCTGGAATATGCCTGCGAGAGCAATTCTGTCATGCCGTATTCCGAATGGATGGCCGGGACCCCGAATCCTTCTTTCAGGATGCCGTGCAGTTCTGCCCGTACCATTTCCTTCCTTCGCCCTTTCATCCCGCCGGTTTCCATAATAATGGCATTGTCGAGTGATAGTTTGTAGCGATCAGCAAAATCGAGAAGGGCAAATGATACCCCGATAAGGAGTACGCGGCAACCTTTATTCCGAAGCTGCCGCAGGGCCTTTTCAAGGTCTTGCTGGTTGTGCAGATAGAATCCGCTTTCAGGTCGTTGGCTCTTTTCAATAAGACCATTCACCATATGGATGAGGGAAGACCCTTCCCTTTCGAGATAGGAGGGCAGGAGGGCAAGGATGCAATAGTTGGTAACCGGCCCGTAAAAGAGCTCGAAGGCGCGCAGGTAACTTTGTTCATAGACGGAAATATCCGATACAAAATGCCTGGCAGGGATAATGCCTGTAGTTCCGCTGCTCGTAAATTGGATCGTCCGGGTTGGGTTGCCACAAAGAACTTTCCTGCTTTTAAAGAATTCTATGGGAAGATATGGGATGTCATCAAACAGGGTTACCGTGTTTTCATCCTTCCCCAAATATGTGCAGAATTTCCGGTACACCGGATTATTCCTGTACTGAAGCCTGAATATTTCCAATGCCAGTGATTGGAATTCCTGGGTTCCGGCTATCTTGAAAAGTCGTTCTGGTTCCATGTTCAACAGGGCTGGCGGTAAAAGTAAATAAAATAAAAAAGCCCCGGCTAAGGGGCTTTCTTCCTGAGTCAGGTTAGTTTACTTTACGACCAGCTTACGGGTCATGGTCTTGTTTTTTTCCGTTACCTGCAAGACGTACACCCCGGGAACCAGTCGGGATATATTCAGGGCGTTGGTCGAAATACGGTCGCGCAGAACCACCTTGCCGAATACATCATACACCGTGATGGTTTTATGGTCGTTATAAGGGGTTGTGATATATACCACATCGTCAAATGCAGGGTTGGGGTAAAGGGTAAAATTGTGGGATTCCCGGGGGGCGGCAGGATCGGTCAGGGTATATTCCTGCGCCGAGAGAATAGGGGTAATCGCCAGTGTAAGGGCCAGGTAAAGTAGCTTCATGGATATTGATTTGGGATCAACAATGTAAATATAGAAGAAAGACCCCGCCGGGCACAGGAATTGTTGTGAAAGCAAAATATTTGTAGGTCAACGAACTAGCCGTCGCCATTCATCGATAAAATTGACATTTAAACGACGAAAATACCTTTAACAGGTTTATGGAAAGGTATTGGAAGCCCTTTACTTAACGATGAGTTTCCGGGTAGCTACTTTGTCATTTTCGAACACCCTTAAGACATAGACGCCTGCATCAAGACCGGAAAGATCCAGTTCTTTCCCAAGGATAGTAGTTTCAAGAACACGGGTACCAAAAACATCAAAAATCAGGATTTTTTTAGGGGCATTCAGCAGCGTACTAATATAAACCCTGCCAGTGGTAACAGGGTTGGGGTACAGCTTGAGACCTTCAATATCCCCCTGCCTCTGGATATCCTGGCCGAAGGTAATAGTAGTTGCCAATAAGAGGATCAGAAGGTAAAAGTGCTTCATACACAAGGCTATACAAAGAGTATACCACA